>ERZ826016.1663-NODE-1663-length-19844-cov-4.540502_pt1 | contig 19844 bp, 15 predicted proteins | sample MGYA00519872_ERZ826016 | MGnify/ENA primary metagenome ERZ826016 (study PRJEB31778, sample SAMEA3449218) | human gut metagenome | biome: human gut; feature: human-associated habitat; material: faeces | place: United Kingdom | collected 2010/2012 ... | reverse complement strand
CCGAACCCCTTATCAAGTGACAGCATCTAAATTTCATTATATGGATCAGTAACAGAAAGAAACATAGGGCAAATAGCTTAAGAAAGCCAATGGCTCTAGGTTTTATCGGCGGTATTACTTCGGGAGGGCAAAGTACAATCAACCGATTAGCTTTTCCATATAACAAAGTTCATAGAAAATTCTCTATACTCCCTAAGATCTTTTCCTATTTTCAGGCGTTTTAAACCCGATCACTGGGGAGATATTTGACACATTATGATTTACCCTAGCATGTGTGAAAAACGACGCATTGAGTCGAATTCCCGCTAACGCACTAGGGGTGCCGACAGAGGATTTAGAGCGGAATTTTTTATATTACCCAAAAAACGGCATTTCGTGTGATGGAGAGGCGACAAACAATGCTGAATTCTCGTCAGTGTGCTATTCGCGTTAATGATGTCTCTCTGACGGCCGCCATAAAGAATAATGCCCCGATCCTTTTGCGCGAACCGAGGCATTGTTGTGTTAGAAGCGTAGGCTCTCAAAGATTATTTATTCGAGTTGCCATGCGTAAAGCCAAAGCGCAAGGCGGAGCTCTTAGAGCCTGAATTGACATAAGCGCCCGGTATTAAGTTACCGGCACGACCCACGATCAACGGGTCAATCGCGCCCACTTTCTTCAAATCACGACCGTCATACTCAATCGACTGAAGTAACACACGGATCGCATTCAAGCGACCGCGGCGTTTATCTTCATTACGAATCACCGTCCAGGGCGTATCGGCCGTATCGGACATATGGAACATACGTTCGATCGCGATCGAGTATTCGTCCCACTTACCCATCGAAGCAATATCAACGGGCGACAATTTCCAACGCTTCAACGGATTATCTTGACGGCCACGGAAGCGCCGCTGCTGCTCATCCTTACTGATCGACAACCAGAACTTAATAATGTGCGTACCGCTACGGATTAGGCTACGTTCAAAGTCAGCGACTTCTGACAAAAAGACATTGGTTTGTGCCTGCGTACAGAAGCCCATCACCGGTTCCACAACGGCACGGTTATACCAAGAACGGTCAAAGAAGACAATTTCACCAGGATTTGGCAAATTCGCGACATAGCGCTGGAAGTACCACTGACCCTGTTCGGCTTCTGTGGGCTTAGACAAAGCCACAACTCGGGCACCACGAGGGTTCAGATTTTCAGTAAAGCGGCGAATCGTACCACCTTTACCAGCAGCGTCACGCCCCTCGAAGATTACGATCACCTTTTGGCCGGTGCGCTTTACCCACTCCTGGAACTTCAGTAATTCAACCTGAAGGTCGTAGAGTTCATTTTCGTAGCTATTCAAAGGATAGCGATGCTTATAGGGATAGCCGCCCGTACTAAAGTTTTCACTCAGTGCATTAACATCTTTACGCTTCTTGGGGAACAACCCAGCCTGGTTGGCTTCTTTTGCCAAAAGCAACTTAAAGAGGTGATCGATTTCCTCTTGCGTGGCATGTGTACGCAGACGCTCGAACACAATATCAGCAGAGGCCTGTGGGCTTTCTAACGGGGTATCTCGCAATTTATCGCGCAGGTATGTCACAGCCTGGCGAATTTGATCAAAAACCAAGGACTCGCTTTCGACCGTCTGCATCGATGTCTGAGGCATGTTATTAGAGTCATACGCTGAAGGGATATCGACCTGGTCGTCTTTATTGTCTGGAATGCGTTTATTCATTTTTTCCCTTTCGTTCATCAATTGTGGGGAGTTCTACTTTTTAAAGTTTACTCATCAAAAGAGCGAGTCGAAATGAGAGTATCCCTGACTTTTACCAATGAAACAAACATAAATAGGTTGGTAGAGGGATTTAAAGCGAGTGAACGATGACCAAAAGGGCCAACAACACGGCAAATAGAAAGGTACAGAAGGCGTTGGACAGAAGAGGGCGATTAGGAGAACGGTGATTATAGGATGAGAGAGGGGCATTGGTTTGCAACTTGCTGTGGCCCTAAATCTATGATAGTAAAAGGGCTCAGCTCCTATAAGAAGCTGAGCCCAAATCAACACTCGAATTGCCGAGTAGGGTGATTAACGATTAGAAGACATACTTGGCATTTAACTGACCAAAGAATTCTTCGTGACCACCGTCACCCTTAGCACCGCCGAGCTTAAAGCCAAAGCCCATGTTGCCGTTGCGTGCTTCAGCGCCGACGGAGAAGCGACCTACGTTTTCGCTCCAAACGTCAAGCGTCGTGCCCATGGCAGCTTCACCAACGTGGCTCGTTGCATCGAGATCGGTATCGCCAAACGTATGGACGTAAGCGACATCAACCACCGGTCGAACCGTCCAACCAGCAACATTCGAGCAGTCGCCAGAGATCGCCACACCGATCGGCATGTTGATCAGATCCTGATCGGTCGAATCAACACGGATACCCTTGTTGGTCGTATAGGCATCGGTCGAAACACGGAGCCAGTTCAAACCAACATATGGCACAGCGTTCCACGTGTCGTTAATGGCGTAGTTCATTTCGCCGCGGACACCCATCGTGAAGACATCGGCATCAACCTTCGTGGACTGGCCCACATCGTGCGTAATGTCGTTCTTTGTCATCACGTAGCCCAACTGGCCAACGACGTTGAACTGGTTAATACGCTTAGCGGCATAAGCCTGGAAGCCGTAGTAGTCGACGTCATTCTTAACGCCACTATTGCGACCCTGACCCTTAACGTCGCCAGAACCGAAGTGACCCAACGCACCGAACGTCATATCGCCCTTGGTGTATTCACCACCAACAGCAACACCGGCCAACTTCGTCTTCGTTTCGAGCGCATCGCTGCTATCACCAAACTTCAACTGGTTACCCGTCACAGAAGCAAAGCCCGTCCAACCGTCATTAAAGACGTTCGTCAAAGAGGCACGCTTCGTGGCTTCGTCGATACCCATCAAGGCGCTATCGATACCAGCCGTCTGGACACCAGCGGCGGCACCGAGGTTGAAGGCAGACTTCAACTTGGCGTTACGGTCGGCGCCACTTAACGCAACTCTTGTCTGACCGTTCATGAAGCCATTGATGAATTCAGAAGCTTCGTCCTTCTGGCCAGCGATCTGCTGGAGAGCGCCAGTGTTGAAGTCGCCGACACCGAGATTGTCGAGTTTGCCTTGATCCTTGACGACTTCAAAGCCGATCAAACCGCCCTGTTTTTCAACGATTTCAAAGAGCACGTTATCAACCGTGGCTTCCATCTTGTCGGTACCAGCAATCTGAACAAGGCCCTGTTCGGCAACGTTCACATAGTGGAGCTTGCCGCCGTCAGCGGTGATGCTACCATCTTCAACCTTGGTGACTACGGTCTGATTAGCGGTTTCACCTTTTTCAAGGCCAGCATCAACGATCAACATACCGTTCTTGCCGATGGCTACGCCAGTCTTATCGGTCTTGCCAACAGTAATTTTCTTACCATCAAGATGAACCGTACCAGACAAGTACAGTGCAGCATCACCTGCATAGTTACCCTTAGCATGGGCTGCGTCCTTGGCCATAGCGTCAGTACCTAAGCCCAAGACACCATTGGTCACAACGAACTTGTTAGCTGCATCACCAGTAATAGCTACGGCTGCATTACCTTCAAGCGTCATGAGCTTGTTTTCGTTGCCATCAGTCACATTGACGAAGTCGAATTGACCGCCAGTAATCGTGCTGTTCTTCTTGTCGCCGAAAGCAAAGTCAGCGTTCTTCAAAGAACCGTGTTCACCGTTGATGTTGTCAAAGCCTCCAATGACGACGTTTTTCTGATCTACGAAGAGGGTAGCCGTTTCAGTCTTCTTAGCGAGGTCAACGTCACCGGTGATAACTAAATGCGAGGTCTTTGCACCAGAGCCATCGATCTTGTCACCCTTGAAGTTAAAGGCGCCATCTAAATGAACGGTGCCTGTACCAACGGAAGAGGTGACTTCAGCCTTATTGCCGTCATAGACAAAACCACCGAGATACACATCGCCGTTGAGGGTGCCGCTCGATAAATTGATGTTTGTCGTTTCGACATGGGAAGTTGGTGCATTGTAGTGGTCGTTGAACTTGTTATTGTCTGGACTACCCGCAAGGCCACCACCGTAAATATCACCAGTAACTTCGGCGCCATCAATATCAATTTCAGCCGTTGTCACCTTCGACGAAGCGCCGAGTGTGGCTGCGCCACCAGCGACAACGTTACCGTTGACCTTACCGCCATTAAGTTCAATCTTCACATTTTTAACGTTAGCAAGTGCACCATTGCCAGTAGCTAAGCCGCCACCAACAATAGCAGCATCGGCTGTTTCAACAAGCTTAGCCGTCTGGAAGACGTAGCTACCTCTCGAAGGTTTATCCTCTTTCAAGCCAACGATCAGACCAGTGATAGGATCCAAATTTGCTACATTGACTTCACCGCCAGAAACTGTCAACTCAACACCAGTTGTTGAGGCTGTTGCATTATTGATGCCTACACCTGTGGCATCAATGGCAATGCCACCACCAAAGAGGCCATCAACTGTACCCTTAGCAACTTTAACGCCGACATTAACCACGCTGGACTTCGCCTTAACAGTGGAATTGTCACCAGCATGATCAGCGGTATCATCAAGCGTAGTCGCGAAAGCAATACCGCCGGCGGTAACTAAAACGTTTTCACCACCATTGATAAGCAACGAGCCTTGCTTGACAGTTGAGGTAGCATGATTAACCGTGTCACGTGTACCACCGCTCTTATCAAGACCAATGGCGAGGCCACCAAGACCAGTACCAACGTTATAACCACCGTTGATGATTATGTTAGCTTCGTTGACCGTACTAGAGGCTTCAACGGCATTTTGGTCGTTGAAATCGACAAAAGAACCACGAGAAACTGCAACACCGCCTGCCATATTTCCGACGTGAGCACCAGCTACTTGAACATCCTTGGCGATGTCCTTGATGTCAGTCAAGAGTTTATTCGTGTCAGGGTTAGATCCCTGCAAAGCCTGAAGAACTTTCTTGGCCTTTGCAACAGAGCCGTGAAGTTTGGACTTATTTGCACCGTCAAGCTGTTGTGGACCGTCAATGCTAATCAGGACAGACTTAGCAAGGGCTGAACTTGTGCCTTTATTGGTGTCTTTCTGTCCAAAGGCATCGGCGAACGCTACACCACCACCGATCACGCCGGCAGTTGCTACGTCTTTACCTAGATTGATCAGTACTTTCTGAGACGTCGAACTAGCCGTGCCAGATTCAGTGGATGTGACAGTCACTTTTCCAGGCAGCTTTAGGTCATCGACATATTTTTGAACAACAGCATCACCCGCGGCTGCAACACCGCCGCCAATCGCACCGACGACGACGCCTTTCTGCAGATCAAGCAGGGTGTAGTTGTCTTCATTCGTACCTGTTGCTGTTGAGCTTGTTCCACCAAAACCAGCAACAGCCAAACCACCACCGATAACGCCAACAGATAAGGAGTCAATGCTCTTGCCGTCATTGACGCCAGAGTTATTGATAACGATCGTTGTATTGCCAGTAACGTTAGAAGTTGCGTTTCCGGCTAAAGCAATGGCAGAACCACCACCAAAAGCACCAGCCACGCAACCCGTGCCTTCAATTGCTAATTTGGAATTGCCTTCAATGATCGTTATAGTGGAGTTGGCGCTTGGATTAACTTTGAAGTCACTATTGGCAAAATTAGCTGTTGCTTCGATGATATTCCCGACGTTAATCGCCGAACTACCGTTAACGAGACCGAAAAGATTGCCGGATTTTACTTCTACCAATGTATTGCCAACTCGAGTGACGGTTAGGTCAGGGTTGTTTCCCTTTGGAACAATGGCATTTAATGCATTTATTAGAGGATTCTTGCTTGAGATATCGACCGACACGTTCGTATTGAGAATGCGATCACCGCCAACAGTCGCGACTAGTACTGGTGAGTTACCTTCCTTCCCACCAATGACAACACGAGTGTCGCCTTCATTACGAATATCCGCGTTGACGGCTTCAAGTTGTTGATCTAACTTTTCAATAGTTGGGATGTAAGGTTTAAATTTCTCTTTAAATTTGTTTCCTATCACTGGAAGACCTGTAAACCTATCGACGAGAACAGGAATCTTCCCAGTCGACGCATCCCAATAATTCTGCCCACCAGCAAACCCAGTCACAATCCCAGTCTTATTGGTTGAGTCCACTTGACCGAGCGCTTTAAGCAAATCATCTTTAGTTTCGGCTTTGAGCAAATCCGCGATGAAGACACCAGCATTCGCATTAGTATTGATGTGGGTCTCCTGACCTTTGCCAGAATGTAGCTTGAAGGTTGGGTGTTTATATGTGTCGGTCTGGGTGGTAATCGTATCCCAATCCAAAACCTTCACTTCTGTTTCAGGGGTATTAGCTAAGGCCGAACCAGCCATCAAGACCGAGGCGACTGCGGTAGCAATCACAGTCTTTGTCCCCTTGGCCTGAACCGAAGAGGTAATTTCATTGACAACCATTAAGGCGCCACGCGTTTTGTTAAAAACGACTTTAAAGCTTCTATTCATAACGATAACCCTTTAACACCGTGCGAAAAGACGCACGTTATAAAAAGAGTCTAGAAGCCATCAAAGTGATACCTTCTCCACGGTTTTACCATGCCCTTAGAAACGCTAGAAAATAGGGCGAGTGATACGCAAGATCAATTCAAGGTTATTGCGAACAGGTGTCGGTAAGTTTTAAATTTAATCTGTGAGAGTGATATAAATTTAACATTTCATCAGATGGCGTGACTTTAGCATTACAAGCCTTAATAGGGTAACAAAATATTTCAGTCTCACACTTTGACCTATTAAAGAAGTGAAATTTATGAATCTTTAATACATCTCTCTCACTGGGAAATAATTAAAGAACGGTTTTTCGACATGCTGGAGATTTAGTCGCGTAAAGAGACGTTTTTGATAAAAATTCTCGTTACTTAGAATGGACACTGTCACAAAAAAGAAACCATCATTTCGATACTAAACAGATATATCTACTAAAAATGCAAAAACCGCCGAACGACATGCGAACGGCGGTCTTTTAAATTTAATTCGTACTTGGAGCTTTTAAAGCTTTCGGTAACTCAACTTTTGAGGCCCCATGACACCAGCAACAAAGAAGAGGGCAGTTGAAAAGAGAATCGGCCAGACAACACCACAAAGGACGGCCATGATATTCAGCTCTTGCTCTTCAACAAGAATAGTATGCATACCGAACCAGTCAGACATGTAGGCAACGATTGGGCCATTGTTGAACTGATCCCAAGCAGAGATGCCGATCCAGAAGAAAATCGCGATAACACCAGAAATGATTGCGGCATTTGCTGCACGTGTAAAGGTACCCAGTCGATTAATCGCGAGACCTAGAAGGGCAATATAAAAGAGGATCGAAACCGGATAGGCGAATGACTTCGCGAACCAGCCGGTATAAAAAAGAATGCGACTCCACCCGATAGCAGTGGCAATAACAGCGAATGTAACAACAATCAACGAAAGAGTAATGGAGAGGAAGGAGCCTATTTTCATAATTTTTCTGTCGAATACTTCAAATGGGCGTCAGTGAAGGCGCTTCGATGCCTATATTTTAGCTAACTACAACAAGCACCAACGAGTTTTTTCAATCGGTTGCGCTTAATAGTAAAATGTTTGCTTTCGGTAATACTTAAGCTCGTTTCATCCATGTCCCGTCAGCTAAACACAACACTTACGAAAGAAATTAAAGCGCTTCTGACCATCTCGAAAAGTAAACTGCGCACGTGGAAAAATATCGAGCCCATAGACCGCCCCGAAAAAGAGATTGAAGCGTTAGGCTGCCAGTTGCTTGATAGCTATCTTGAAAACCGGACTTCAAAACTGTTACAAATTGCGGCCGAGCTATTCGAGTTAATTAACAACATCGCACAGCTGAGCTTTCAAGGATACGTGGCCTATATTGAAGTGTGCATCTTGAGAAACGACCTTCAAACAGGTATCACCGCGCTTTGTGACATAGAACACTTTCTCTCAGGTCGCAAACAATATAAGTCGCCACGCACGAATAATCTCCCCAAAGAGGTTTTATTTAAAGCGTTGAATGCACGTCTATATATGCGCTTAGACATGCTCGACAATCATTTCGACACGGCCATGGAATACTTCAACAGTTTGGATGAGTATTCTTTAAACCGAGATCCACATATTCGAGTTTTGGCCTCAATCTGCTTGACACGCATGGCTACAGGTCATGAGGATGATTGGGAAGTGCACGCGAGACGCGCTATTCAATTAGTAGATGACTATGCTGCCCACTTTGGAGAATCGTTCGACGTCTTTATTCAGCGTGCCGTCGCTCACGAAAGCTTGCATGAATTCGGCGATGCCTACGAAAACTTCGAGAAGGCTTATCAATGGATCGAGACTATAGATAAAAAGGATCAACTCGTTGAACGAACGATCATCTCATTGGGTCTTTGGCGTCTTCTTCAAGTGAAAGGTGCTTTTAAGCGTATTCGCATTAAGAGCATCACACCGACAACTAAGATCGTTGACCGCATCGAACTATTGCGCCGGTCTGCTGCTGAAGGTCAATGGGATGACTTATTGGCACTTACAGAGGCATTCCAACCAGCTGACCTCACGATTTCTGAAGGCCTTTTGATTTCGTTCGCGGCGATCGAAAAGGGTCAATATCGTCGCGCTCGCGAAGTGCTCGAAGCAATGGGCCAAGACGATGACGGTAACGTGCAGCGCTTACTCAACCTCGCACGCCTCGCTTATGTCGAAGGTGACAAAGAGAAAGCGCTCGAATACGCCGAAAAAGCCGTCGCTTTCTGCATTAGCGCGGACGTCTCAGTGACGATGGCCACGCCGATTATTCAGATGGCGGTGCATTTGATGCATGAGCATGTCCATCGCAACAAAAACTTTGAACGCTTTATTGAATTCTTAGAATCGTTCCCTGAAAACTGGAAACAGATCGAAATCAAGATTTTGCTCGTTCAAATGATGATGAACGCTGATACCGTTCGTCATGAGCGTAAGTACGTCAAACGCGGTCTTCGTATTCTGAAGAGCATTCCTGCCCCTGCACGTAAGGTTGATTGGTATCTACTCTCTGGTCGTCTTTTGATGCTTCAAGAGAAGTTTGATAAAGCCCTCAAAGAATTCAAGCGAGCCTGCGCTTTCGTCAATGAGGCAGGCGACATCGCCCAAACGCTCAGGCTCATTATTGATAACAGTATTGAAGACTGCGAACGCGCCCTCCATGAAAATGAAACAGGAGAGGGTGAAGGCATCATTGGTCACGCCCGCTTGATGAATCAGACGTTTGTCGAATTAGGCTTGAAGGTGCATCGTATTCTTCAAGTTGAAGAGGGTACCATGCCGATTGCGATCGTTGAGCGTCCTAATAACACGATGCCCAATGCGCACCTGATTACGCTGGCGCTTAGCTTTAGACAAGCAACCTTCGAGAATCTGAAACCTGCTGAACTTGGGATGGCCATTCCAAAGGCTGACATTGATTCTATTCAACCTGACGACTGGCGCGTACGACTCTTAGCGACCTTGAGTCAATCGTTACAAGCACAAAAGGGCATTCGTCCTCGTATGGGGATGTCACTCAAGAACCCGATGGGTGGAAGTTTGATTGAAGGGATCGGATTTCCGTCTGTGGTGCTCTTCGATTCTTGGGAAACCTTCATCCCTGAATCATCCCCAATTGCACTTGTAGAGGTCGTGCCGGTCTATCAAGAAGAAAATGACTTTGCTGCCATGATGGGGTCTGAACGGCTTTTGCATCGTTTGATGGATGTGCCATTCTATCCAACTAAGCCTAACCGTTTGAGCGCATGCCAAGGCGAAAACTGGAAGATGCTCATTCCACGAGATAAGATCCGCCAGATTTATGACGACCATGGCATGTTCGGTTGCGTCAGCAAACATATCTTGGTTGACGGAGCAGATTCGGCGATCTTCTATCGTGACCACCAAGATAAAGTCGGTCCCACAGACAGTGGTTGGTTCTTCTTAACAGGTAACGAAACAGAAGAAGAAATCCATCAAAAAGACCAGTTCGCTATGATGGATTTAAATACGATCTGTAATTACATTCCGTACGTCAAAGATTATTTGGAAGCACCGTTTGGTACGGCATGCGTTCGTGATGCCTCTGGTGTCATTTCGATGACCACGTGCGACAAGTCGGCCGCGTTACTACAGCGCGTTAACAAAAAGCCGTTGTTGGCCTGATAACGAACATCTCCTTTAGGCGTTCTCTAAATAGCTATCAAAATACTCTAATGAAGATCGCCTAATGGAGTTGTGATTTTAACTTAGATTGATTCAGATCAACAAATACACGAAAAGTCACAAATGAGAGGAAAATTCGAATATTTTAGGCGTTTCGGCTCAGTTGACGTTTAAATTAGACGCTCTTTTATCCTCTCGCACAGCGAAATTACCTGATACACACCTAAATTCGACAGTTAGATTGGTTAAAGGCACTAGATTAATCCCTACTGGTTTAGTCGGAGATGTATAAATCTTTATACCTCTTCACAAACTACATGTCTTTAAGAAGCGATTCTATCGTTACTGCAAGAGTAGTTTAAGATAGACTAGTATAAGAGATGCATCATAGAAGATGCACCTAAATAAAACTTTCTTATGATTATTTAGAAAGAAGCTTAGTCCTTAGATACTATGGTTGAAAACGCCTAGAGTGACTATACTTTCATAAAAATTCGCTCCAGGAGGCCCTGATGGCATACAAAGTTAATATGATCGCTGGCGTAACCAATGAAAACGCCGTTCAACTCAACCTTCGTGGCATTAAGTACGCCGAAGAATACTTGGGTTTAGTTCGCACCCCGGCTCAGCGTCGTGAACTCGCTGACGTCACGGGTATCCCTGAAAAGGACATTCTTCGCTGGGCTAACCACTGCGACTTAATGCGCATTCACGGTATTGGTCCGCAGTACGCTGAATTCTTTGAAATGGCCGGTGTTGATACGGTTAAGGAACTCTCTCATCGCGTTCCTGAAAACCTTCTCGCCAAGCTCGAAGAAGTTAATGCTGAAAAGCATATGACGAAGCGCGTTCCTGCTCTCAAGGAAGTCAAGCGCTATGTCAAGGAAGCTAACGAACTTCCGCCGATGCTCGAATACTAATTCGATCACGATCGTTGATTAATGAAATCCCGTCGTTAGTTATAGCGGCGGGATTTTTTTACACATGTCTAGCGCCTGATGAAACACCATCACCAGTCGTTTGGTTGGCAGCTGCTTATTCGTCTAAATCCTCAATGACTTGATAGGGTTGCGTCAATTCGTTATATGCGATGCCGAGATTGGTCGATATGTCGTTTAGTTGACCACTACTGTAGATCATTAACGATCCTGATAGACATCCTTTCGATGTCCAATCCGAACAACAAGCACCCGAACCAAGACATCTTCAATAGAGACAACGACTCGGTAGTCACCAACACGATAACGCCACAGACCTGCCAGGTTGCCAATCACAGCTTTACCAAATGCCTTGGATTATCAGAATTCGCGATGTTAGATTTTAAGTAGTCAAAAATTCTGAGTTTTTGACTCATGTCTAGACAGCGCATACTCTTTAAAGCAGAGTCTGCAAACTCAATCTTTCAGGCCAAGGATCTTCTTCGCTTCTTCTAATGTATAGGTCTTTTCTTGACCAGAACGAATGCGTTCAAGCGTTTGTTGAGATAAATAGACATCTTCCATCTCTTCAATATTCTTTTCAAGAGCTTCACGTATATAAAAGCTCTTAGTGCGACCTGTAGCTTTAGCCAAAAAATTCAATCGCTCTTCCAAAGGGAGAGGTAATCGGATTGATGTCATAGTATTGATCCTTTGTTACCGAAATGTATTACACGTATTTCATGTAGTACATCATAGTTCAAAAAAAGGAGCCCTCGTGCATAAGTATGGGTAAAAAAATTTAGCCCTTGCACGGGTACGCCTGATTTTCGATACTATTCGGGGGATTTAGTTCTGGATGGTAGATTTAGCAAATTTTGAGGAACGCGTATCAATACCTGCATTCAACAAAATACAAAATTTAGACTAATCCCAATCCGGAATGTTGTACTTTTTCAGAATCTCTTTCGCCGCCTCTAAACCATCGTCACTCAGAAAGGCCTGATATCTAGATCGGTGAGTTAACAGTCCAACGTTCAACAATTGATGCGTTGCTTCTCGATCATATTCGAGCCAACTTGTACGTAAAACCCGGTTTTTTGGAGTTCCAAATCTAGTGAGATAAAGGAGCGCCAAGGTTAACTCGTTAATAGCGGCTTGCGTCGGGTGTTCATTCGGATTTTCCATGATTCACCTCACTCAATGAAAAGAGACTACGACGATCATAGTTTTTCACGAAATTTTTGAAACGTCAACATGATAGACATCTCCTTTGGTGTACGTCATCTCATTTGAATTTAATAATGTCGTAGAATGTTCATTCTCGTGCGTTATAATTGATGAGTAAAATTCCTCATCGTTTTCTGTGATCATGTCTTTTGAACCGACCGTCGTTTCTTCAATGCCTCAAACTGGATTGGCCACCAGTGGCAGTGCAGGGGATCAACCTCCTGTTAATGCCGCTTTGGCTTATTTAGCCACTTTGCACTCAGAAACTTCACGCAAAAGCATGGCCAGTAAATTGAATGTGCTTGCTAGATGGGCAGGCTATGTCGATTTACGCAGTTGCCCTTGGGGTGAATTGAAAACAGAACATGTCCTCGCATTCCTTGCAGGACAGGAGAAAGCAGGGAAGGCAGGTTCTACCTCGAATTGCTATCTTGCTGCGATTAAAGGTGTTGCGAAGGCAGCATGGCTAGCCAGATCGATGTCGCACGAAGACTATCTTCGTATTGATTCGCTGAAGCAGAGGCGTTTCTACCGTTTACCCACAGGTAGGTCTCTGACCTTTAATGAATCTCATAGGCTAATTGAGACATGTACCGCAGGTACAGCTATAGACGCAAGAGACAGGGCTCTTTTATCACTAATGTTAGGATGTGGTCTACGACGTGGCGAAATTCCATTGCTTCGGATGGAGAAAATTGACCTTAACAATCGAACGATGACGCTTATCGGTAAAGGTAATAAAGAACGTCGCGTCTTTATGCCGGCCCCAGTCGCCGAAGCTGTTCAAATTTGGGTTACTCGCTGGCGAGGTGATGCTGATGGTTTGCTTTTTGGTCGAATTTATAAAAATGGGCGAATTTCTTTAGAGGACCCATTGGATGCGAGTTCGGTCGGTCGTATTACGAAACGAAGGATGCAAGAGGCCAATCACGAATCCGCCACCGCGCATGATTTACGTCGAACTTTTGCAACACGACTTTTGGCTAACAATGTAGATATTGTGACTGTCAAAAATATGATGGGTCATGCCAACATCAGCACGACTGCCATGTATGACCGCCGCGGTGATGAAGCAATGCGTCGTGCAGCGGAAATGGCTATATTATAATCGGTGCATATTAATATAATTAGTTAATAAACCTTGTCGTTTTGTCTTTGACGAATAATAAAACTCTTTTGAGTTTTAGGCTTTGAATACGACGACAGTGATGTTATCATTTATCCACACTTAATTTAGGAATCAATATCTTTTATTTAAAGAAAAGATAACTAGCCTCTATCAGAATTTTGTCATAGTGACTACTTTGCAAAATCAAAGTGCATGGCTTTATCAATCTTTCAATATCGCCTATGCTCGTGTTGTTTTTACTAATTCTTAGACAACAAATCAGAATGCAACAATCAGATTCAAGGACGTCTTATTAAAAACAGCACGTGTAATTTTTGATAAGAATTACTTTTTTACTGTATCAATTGTAATCGCATATGCATAAGATATATGCTTATCAGATTAACTTTTAAATCGTTATGCTTTGCTGGTGTTAATCCTCAGATAAAAGAGGCGCTCGTTTATTACGCCTATTTGTTAGCCGCTACAATGCACCCAATAAACCTATACGCTTCACTCAATTGAGAGATCGAGATTACTAATGAAGAATACCGATGGCTTCATCGATCAATTTCAGCGTTAATGAAACACTCAAAAAAAGAAGGGACTGATTTGTCCGTTGACCTCGGCTTATCTGTTCAGGATACCATTCATATTTTCCTGCGCCGGTCAATAAAGATGAAAGGGTTGCCGGTACCTATGAGTCAAAGGAAATCGCAAATGCCGAAATCCAAAAATACAAAGCGACTAAAAAAGGGCTTGCAAGCTTTAACCACCCGAAGAAGCGATTGCTGCACTCGACCAGTCATAAAACGCTTCTTTTAGGACAGATGAGACTGACGGTCTGACTCATTCTCAACAAATATCGAGGTAACCCAGAAATGCTAGGGGACGAAGCCAAAAACGGTGATTTTGTTTCTGTCGTTGAGCTTCTTTCAACTGGCAAGTTAGATGCTATACGTGAAGAAATTCAGGCTATTATTTCAGGAGGTAAATCTTCACAGCACACCGAACATGCTACCCAACCTTCCGAGAAAAATAACTGAATACAGTCACTCCTGGATAGGTGTCAAGAGAAGGAAACAAAGCTCAATGGCGTTGGCAACGTGCATCATAAAGAGAAACTGAATGTCATTCAGATAGTACTTCTCTTTGCGGCAGTATTCGTTTTATCGGCCGATGAGTTCACGGTAAACGGCACAGAAGTCTGCACAAATTGGCTTGATCGCATGATAATGTGGATCGATCAACTCGTTTATATAATATCGCAATGGCTTTCATGAGGTGTACCATGCGACAAATCGGGTTTTGGGGTTTCACGAGCCTTTTTTTTCCTTTCGCCACTGCTTTAGCGGCACCAGGAGCCTCCTCCGTGCCGGACGAGATCCAAGGTCACCCATACAAGCGTTTAATAGGTAGTTTGATCGAAGTCGAATGCTGGAAAGGCTTCATGCCTCGGTCAAAAGTCTTTAATGTTTGGAAACGCGAACCCGTTGATGACTGGTTCTATCGTGACATTTGGCTTGCAACGACCGTGGGTCGCACCGAACTGGACTTGAAAACTGCTTTAACGTTGGAAGACGACACCTATAAGCACATCTCAACTGAAGCCGACCGCTATCAATTCGACTGCAATAGAAACCGCGCTCGTGTCATCGAGCGAGTACGCACAAGCGGTCCATTTAAAACAGGTGAAGTGGTTTTTCGAAGTACTGTTGCCGAGGGCTTGCCCTTTGGCGGAGAATGGATTCCATTTGATACCGATCGCGTACACCGACAATGGTTATTGACAACACCTGATTCGGAATATTTGGTGCCAAAAATCGAAATTTTATGGGAAGAAACCTGCGGCCGAGCGAGACGTATCTATTATGTGGATGGATGGCTTGAGCTTCTTGAAAGGACGAGGGGAAAAGGGCGACTCGTTTATTCGAGACTCAGGGAGACCTCTGGCGCTGCCTTCTTCGTTTTGCATTACGATTTGCTTCAGTTTAGCCAGCAAAAATTAGAGGCTTATCGCAGCGTTTTCTTTCCATTCTTCGTCACGGAATCATTGAAAAAGAAGTAGGGTATTGCTGGAAAAAATACACCTCTATTTTAATAGACATCAATCTTGCTCACCCGTATACCTGAACCAAGCGTTCTTCTAAATTTAGATCGTCGAAACATCAGGAACGAATGTCTGTACCTTGATGGAAGAAACCTTGTCGTTTGAAATCAACTCCTGTATTATTCTCGTATACAGTTTGAACACACTGCATACTTTATTCGCAGGAAGATAAAATGCCACCAAGAAAAAAGAATTCTACTATCGCCAATCCTATCGAACTGAATATCGATCCTGATGCCAGCAAGCGCCCAGTAGGCCGTCCGCCGAAGGATGGTGCCTTCCGCATTAACGTTCAGGCGCGCGTGCCTGAAGAAGTAGCAGATGCCCTTCAGCAGCTCGGTGGTACGCCCTTTATTCGCCAGATCCTGACGATCGCGGCTGATAACTACAAGGAACAGATCGCCCTCAATAATCAAATGCGCAATGTCGCCGTTGATGCGATCCTTGAGGAAGTCACGGCTTACATCCAGCCTGAAGCCGAAAAGATGACGGCTAAGATGTACAACTACGCTGTGCCGTGTGGTCTGCCGACCCCGGCCATCGATGACGAAGGCGAACCCTTCAATTTCTACGACTACCTCATCCATCACCCGGGCGATACGTTTGTCATGTATGCCAAGGGCGATTCGATGAATCTCGCTGGTATCGAAAACGGAGACCTGATCATCATCAACCGTCAGCTTGAAGCTCGTTCTGGCGACATCGTTCTCGCCTTCCTCAATGGTGACTTCACCTTGAAGCGTCTCAAGATCAAGCGTAACAACGACGTCGAGCTGCACCCTGAAAGCACGACCGATATTTATCCGGTTATCCGTCCTTCTCTCACCGACGATTTCCAGATTATCGGCGTCTTGACCGGTTCCTGCCGTCGCTATCGTTAAGCAATCGCGAACCCACAATAGGGTGAAATCTCAAAGAGCGTCACGAAACTGGCGCTCTTTTTTTCGGCTCATCGCAGGTAGCCCACAAAATTGCAATCGAACACATCTGGATTAAGACCAATAAGAATAAAGCCAACAAGATGGATCGCCTAATGGTATGGTTTTACTTACATACAGTTCAAGGCAATAACACTATTAACGCAAGTCCATCGCGTATCACAAAGGATCGTTAAATGGCTGACCAAAACCAAACACCCAATACTGTAGAAGAAGAGATCGACATTGATCAATTGATTGAAGAGGTTGTTGTCAACAACTATGACAAAAACTTCGTACCGAAGATTCATCAAGCGATGCTTTCTGAAATTCGTCGTATTAAATTCAATCCAGATTCGCTCTTTGAAAGCCGCCTCCATGAGCTCGTAAACTTGCTCTGCACGGGTCAGTGCGAAGATTTTGCCACCGTTTATTACATCGCCCATAGCGCCATCACAACTGACGATCTTGACGTCGCCCAAGAACTCGTGGAGGAATTACAACGTAATCTCCCGAAACTCCCGAAGGAAGCCCGAAATATGGTGGATCGTCTCGACTTTGAAGTCAGTTATCGTTCCGCTTCGGCTTCTGGCGCCTATCAAACAGTACTCAATACAGCTACGCTCATCTCGCCAGAATCTTTCGAAAAAGACCCGACACTCTATGTACCGATAATCGATGCCCATTTGTCTTTAGCCAGAGAGGCTACGAATCCTCGCACGCGTAAAAGACGCATAAAGAAGGCCATGGATATCTTCGCCGCCTATAACAAGATCGCGGACCCAGGCTCAGAGAAACGTCTTGATATGGTCTACGAGTTAGATGCGTTGGGTGACGAGGAAAACGCTTACTTGCTCCTTCTTGAAAATCTTCACAAGGTGCCAACTGTCGCCTTACGCATTGAAGCAGCATTTGAGTTATGGACCTTTTATTGCGGCTTGGACCCTAAGCAAAAAGTGTCGAAGGTCTTTGCTGACTCCTTTACGCCTTATGAGCGTTTACTGTGGCTTGAGCAAAATAAATTAAGCAAGAAGGTTAAGAAGTTGGCTTTCGTAACCGAGGCGAAGCAGTGTCTGGGCGACAATATAAACGTGCTCGAAAGCAATATCTTAAATTCAATGCTGTCTTTGAACGAAGACTTCGATCAATTAAAGATCGCCGCAGATGCACACGCCAAGCGCTTCCCGTTTGACCCCCTTCAATACGTATGGCACAGTATCGCTGCTGAAGGGGTAGGTGATTTGACACGCGCGCAAACGATCATGGAAGAAGCGATTGAACTCTGCATCCGTGAAGGTGTTGATTCGATTGATGCCGGTCCGTTACTCTCTCAGGCGTGCGATGTGATGAATACCATCTGCCAACAAACGCACACCATCAAACCTTTTGATGACTTCATTCGTCGTTTGCCAGATGAGTGGCGCACGCCAGACGTCTACTTAGAAAAAATCGAAACGCTATTCGATATCACGCCCGATACGTTGACACAGACGCAACGTAAGCAATATAAACAAACGTTTGCCAAGATACCCAAGTATGCGCGTGGCATCGAGTATGAATTAGCCCAAGTCAAATTTAAGTTTAGATGTGGCGAAACCAATAAAGCGAGAAAAGAAATCCATCAACTACTTGATAGGGTAGCTGATGACCCCATGTGCGATCCTGCAACCGCTGCCGAAGTCGCACTCGTCGCTGAGCAGATGGAAATCATGAATGACCCTTCGCCGTTAGTACGACAAACTTTCACCGAGCAAGGGTTACATCGCGTATTGACGCCCGAGAACTTTGAAGCCTTTGTCGATAATGTGACAGCATACGTAAAGGATCATAAGAGCGATGACATGCCACTACCCGAATCAGCTAACCTTGCAGAATTTACGATTCTCAAAGGGACTGGTGCGACCGTTCATCGCTTATACGATGTTGGTGGCTTCGCGACGGCTGCTGTCTTCACGACACCTCTAATGCCTAAAGGTATCGCGTACCTGATGACCATCGATCTGGTTGACAAATACAAGGCGGCTGGCAAGAAGGCCAAGGATGAGCTTTGTGAAGTTGGCATCCCGATCCCATTAGAAGAGGCGAGAAACTTGAAGCACAAAGACTGGCGCCTTCAGTTGTTGATTTACACGCTCGAAAATATTAAACGCTCACGCCTCTTGCCGACTCAAACCTTCTATAGCAAGAACGATGCTGGCGAGAAGTTACCGTTCTGTGACTATACTGCTTTGATTATCGCGCGCACGAAGGAACCCTTATTGCCAGACCATTGCCCGATCAATGTTGGTGAAATCGTGCCTTTATATGACGAAGAGATTCATTATGCAGAATCGCACAGTGAAGATGAATTATTGGTCAAATCAATGCGGTCAACTACTATCCGCCCAAGAAAGGTCGTCAAAATGTATGTGAAGGGCAGCACTGGAAACCGTTGATCCCAAAAGAAAAGCTGAAGCCTCTTTATCAAGGCAAAGACAAAACGCTTTGCCAGATTGATCCGCGCATCATTTTTGAAGGTCAGGACGTCAAGATTTTCTTTAGGTTAGAACCTGAAGATCAGGAGAACTCTGGATGGGTCTTCTTAAGCGAGATGGAAACCCGTGACGAAGACGGCCACTGCGTGTACGAGCCACTCAACACCTTGCTCAACTATTGTCCTTACGTGGCACCGTACCTTGATGCACCAATCGGGAGCGTGTTCATCCGACATCCTGACGGACGCATTGAATCAAAAGACGATATCGATATCCAACAGAGTAATCGTTCATAACGTCAGATAAAAAACGAGAAGGGCGCTCAACGAAGCTTGGGCGTCCTTTTTTGTGAGTTGAAAATTCTGGAACGAAAACGCCTCCTTAGGCAAACCCCAAGAAGGCGTTATTTGTTCGAACAACTTCGCTATTACTTAGCGCAAGAAGCTGCCAAATTAAGGAAGTAATCAGCAGACACCCCAAAGACCGGTGCGAGACGTTCAGCGATTTCACGCGTAAGCGCCACTTGATCGTTGATCAAGGCTTCAATGGTTTCGGTAGAAAGACCGGAAGCACGAGACAACTGAGCAATAGACATACCATTACGTTCAATAAAATCGCCAGCAAAGAGCTTACCAAAGGTTTGTTGGTCCATCATTATCTCCAAAAAAGGATGCGCCCGATTAGTCAGCATGAGCAGTGGCTCTAACGCACAAGACCTCGGGCGCGATATTTTGTCCCTGACGAAGCAGGGCAGTACTATATATACAGAAAGGATACCAAGTTTTTAGGTTCGATGGTGTCACTATGATGATTTATGTTAACAGCCAGGCATTCTGAGACTTGAAGCCCCACTTTGATGAGACCAGTCCC
>ERZ826016.1662-NODE-1662-length-19845-cov-8.372764_pt1 | contig 19845 bp, 16 predicted proteins | sample MGYA00519872_ERZ826016 | MGnify/ENA primary metagenome ERZ826016 (study PRJEB31778, sample SAMEA3449218) | human gut metagenome | biome: human gut; feature: human-associated habitat; material: faeces | place: United Kingdom | collected 2010/2012 ... | reverse complement strand
GTGGCGGCGATCACGGTGATCTGCTACCTTGTGGGCTGGATCGTTAAGGTGTCCGGTCTGGATAACAAGTGGATCCCGGTGATCGTGGGTGTCTGCGGGGGGATCTTGGGCGTTGTGGGAATGCTGGTCATGACGGATTTTCCGGCGGCGGACCCACTGACCGCCGCTGCGGTGGGAATCGTCAGCGGCCTCGCGGCCACAGGCGTGGATCAGATCAGCAAACAGATGAAGGACTGAGGGCGGAAAGGAGCGCGAAGATGGAAAAGATGTTTGAGAAAATCATCAGCGAAGGAAAAAAGTCCGGCAAGAGCATTGAAGAGATCAATGCCGAGCTGAAGGCGGCTGGGGCCAACTTCCACTTGAATCCCGACGGCGGCGTGGCCGGTTGGACCGATGCAGAGATGGAGGAGGGCTTTATCCCTGCGGAAGAGGAACCCAAGGAGGCCTGGCGTACCTTGGATATGCGCCGCAGAATGGAATTTGCCGGGACTGAGCAGATCCAGTGGATCCCCGGCGGCAGGTTTGCAGTCAGTTATGACGAGGACGGCTACGCTAAGAGCGCCGTCCGGCTCCATGACTGATGTATTTGCCTGTACCAGAGCGCAGATCTATTACAACAGCAAACGGAAGCCTCTGGCGCAGGTGAAGCGGGAGACCGGATGCAGCCACATCATCAACGGCTATTTGTTTAACGGCAGCTTTCAGCCGGTTGGCTGGACGGTGATCGACGGCAAGGTCGTCAGTCGGGACGCCTATCAGGACTGGGGAATTTCCATCGGTTCTGATGGGAAGCCCCAGATGCTGACGGATCGGGGCGGCAGTTTTCTTTCCGGGGTGCCTCTTTTGAAAAATGGGGCGAAGCTGGAGCGAAGCCTGACGCCGGATGTGGCCCGCTCCGCAGCCCGGACAGCTGTGGGCTGGATGCCGGATGGACGGATCTGCCTGTGGTGCGACAAGACCAGCCTGACCCGGGAGCAGCTTCAAAACAAGCTGCTGGGCCTGGGCGTGGCGGATGCGCTGATGTTGGACGGCGGCGGTTCCACCCAGGGATTTTTTCCCTCTGGTAAGGTGGCCAGTTCCCGAAAGGTGCCGACGATGGTCCTGTTTTGGGAAGAGACCCACCAGGAGGAGAACACAGACCTGAACTGGGCAGGAAAATCTGGGATCCTGACGGAGGCCCAGCTTGCGGAGCCGGAAAAAGCCGTTACCCGACGGGAATTGGCGGAAATTCTGCATCGGCTTCAAAAATAAATTCAAAAAATCGGGGAGGCTTTTATGAAAGTTTCCCCGATTTTTTGCTTGAAAGCCAGTGCTTGACAACAGAGCGGAGCGGGGTATGATGAGATTATATCTTGCAAAGGGGAATGTACTATGACCAGAACAATCGGAATAAGAATAATCTGTGTGGCGGCGGCAGTGATTTTGGCGCTGGCTTCCATATTCGGCGTGGCCAAACTCACCACGGACCCGGCCTTTTACCAGAAGTCTATCGCCGCACTGGAGGAAAAGCAGGAGACGGTTTTGGAACTGACTGCGGCCTCCACAGCGGCATCGGCGGCGATCACGCTGCTGCCCGGCGACACGGCTACACCGATCGCGGACAAGCTGGCGGATCTCAGCGGCTATTTTCTCATCGTGCTCTGCGCCATTTTTCTGGAAAAATATTTGCTGACCATCACCGCCGCTGCGGCATTCAAGGTCCTGATACCGGCGGCCTGCGCCGCCTTTGCAGCCGCAGCACTGTTCCCCCGCCTGCGGCGGACGGCAGGGGCGCTGGCGTGGAAGCTGGCATTGTTCGGCGTAGCGATCATGCTGGTAATCCCGGTGGGGATCCGGGTCAGTGACCTGATTGAGGATACCTATCAGGCATCCATTGCGGCTACTATTCAGGAGGCCAAGGAGGCTACGGATACCATTCAAAGCAGCCAGAATGAAGGCTCAGCAACGGAACAGAGCGGTATTTCCGGATTCTTTTCCAAGGTGACGGACAGCATTACCGGTGCCGCGGCCGGTGCGGTGGAGAAGCTGCGGAATGTGCTGAACCGCTTTTTGGAGGCCCTGGCAGTCATGCTGGTGACTACCTGCCTGATCCCGATTCTGGTGCTGCTGTTTTTCGTGTGGCTGGTAAAACTCATTTTGGGCGTGGAGCTGCCGCCGCTGGGGATGCCCCGCCGCTCCGGCGAGAAAATCGGCGGAGGAGAGGTCTGACATCCGGTTGCAATTCCGACAGATCTGTGGTATGTTAGAAAAACGGACCGCATGGAGCGGAACGTAAACGAAAACGCTCAAAGAAAGTTGAGGATCACCTATGTCAAACATTACAAAAACCGCCATGATCACCGTTTGCGGACGGCCCAACGTGGGCAAGTCCAGCCTGACCAACGCGCTGGTGGGCGAAAAGGTCGCCATCGTTTCCAACAAGGCCCAGACAACCCGGAACCGGATCTACGGCATTGTGAATCGGGAGGACACCCAGTACATTCTGCTGGATACGCCGGGACTGCACAAGCCCAAGTCCGCTCTGGGGGATTACATGGTAAAGGTCGTGACCTCCAGCCTCAGCGATGTGGACTGCGCGCTGCTGCTGGTGGAGCCCATCCCCCATGTGGGAGGACCGGAGAAGGCGCTGATCGACCGCATCCGGGAGGAAAAGATCCCCTGCATCCTGTGCATCAACAAGATCGACACTGTGGAGCCTGCGGAGTTGCTGCCGGTGATTGCGGCTTACAACGAGGTGTGGGACGGATTTGACGCCATCATTCCCATTTCTGCCCATAAGGGCGGCGGTCTGGACGATTTGATGCATGAATTGCAGAAATACGCCCAGGAAGGTCCTCAGCTGTTCCCGGACGGAGAGACCACCGACCAGCCGGAACGGCAGGTCATGGGCGAGCTGCTGCGGGAAAAGCTGCTGCTGTGTCTGGATAAGGAGATCCCCCACGGCACCGCCGTGGAGATCACCAAATTCTCCGAGCGGGATTCCGGGGTGGTGGACGTGGACGCCACGATCTATTGCGAAAAGGCCAGCCACAAGGGCATCATCATCGGTAAGCAGGGTGCCATGTTGAAGAAGATCAGCTCTCTGGCCCGGGCGGATATGGAAAAGTTCATGGGCACGAAGGTCTATCTCCAGACCTGGGTGAAGGTCAAGGAAAATTGGCGGGATAACCTGAACTATGTGCGGAGCATGGGCTACCGGGATGAATAACAACAAAGGGCCGGGAAGGATATCATCCTTCCCGGCCTTTTTTATTTGCTGCTGGTCAACTGCCCTAAAAGCGGCTCAAAGTCTACGCCATCCTGCTCTGTGAGTCCCTCGGCCAAGGTGCGCGCAATGCAATCACGGACAAAATCCGCAGCGGCTTGGGCGGCCTGAAAAAGGGGAACACCCCTTGCCACCCCTCCAGCGAGGACGCTGGCGAACAGGTCGCCGGTGCCGGAAAAGTCCTGCGGCTCCCGGGGAGTCTGTACAGCTTTGCTCTCGCCGCTGTCACGGTCAAAGTACAGGGCTCCGGTCTGTCCCGACTCCGAAGAGTAGCCGGTGAGCACCACAGACCGCCGTCCACCCAAACTTAACCGGCGAACCACCTCGTAGGCGTCGGTCCGCTGAATTTCCTCATAGGGATGGTCCAGCAGAAGCGCCGCCTCCGTCAGATTGGGGGTGATCACATCCGCATTTTCTGCCAGCACCCGCATCCCCCGGCACAGTTCCGGTGTGCAGGTGCGGTAGGCGGTGCCGTGGTCGCCCATGACGGGGTCCACGATGACGGCGGTATCGGACTTTTTGAACGTATCAAAAAACCGCGCCACGGTGTCCACCTGATCGGCGCTGCCTAAAAAGCCGCTGTAAATGGCATCAAATTGCAGATCCATGGCGGTCCAGTGATCCGCGATACGGCCCATTTCCGCCGTCAGATCCAAAAAGGTATTGCCGGGAAACCCGGTGTGGGCAGAGAGCAGAGCGGTGGGCAGGGGGCAGCATTGACAGCCCATGGCAGAGAGTACCGGCAGGGCAATGGTCAGCGAACAGCGGCCAAAGCAGGACAGATCGTGAATGGCAGCGATGCGGGGTGTGGACAAAGCGATCCCTCATTTCCATGCGAATAATTTCAGACCCCATTGTACCGCGTAAATTCTTCTTGTTCAAGAGGAAAAACTGTGCTATACTCTATAAGATCAAATATACGGTACGCGCCTGTGATGGAATTGGTAGACATGCGGGATTTAGGTGATGTCACCTCAGTGTAGGTTTTTGCAAATGGATGAATTTGCAGGAGGATATGCCGATGGGAAAGCTGAGAAAACAAAATAGCAACTTACCCGCATTCCCCAGAATAACACCTGATAAGACCGAAACTTTTGCTGGCAAGTGGACTGCCCGTGTTACTAAGATATTCAATCAGCCTGATGGCTCTATTATTAAAGCGACCAGAAAAATCAACAAAGATGGGAGCATAACCGATAAAATCGAGCATAGACACAAATAACATATTTGTGCTTCATCTTGACCCTTTGCGGTACCAAACAATAAAAAATAGCGGCAGTTTTTCCTGCCGCTTATATATGCGGGTATGGCGGAATTGGCAGACGCGCAGGATTTAGGTTCCTGTGAAGTGATTCGTGTGGGTTCGACCCCCACTACCCGTACCATAATTGGACCAAACATTGATACAATGTGTTGATGTTTGGTCCGTTTCTTTTTGCCTGGAAAGCCGCTTACAGCAAGGCTTTCTGCTGTGATTGGGTGCATTTGTACAGGCGTCCGTCATAATCAAGCTCCTTTCAGAAGGTATTTTCCCGAAACAAGCACGCTGGCCGGAAAAGCAAACGTTTCAAACGGCCATAATCGTTTCAATAAGGAAAGCCCGTGATGAGGATCAATCGGTCCCCATCTCGGTCTCCAATGCGGCACTCTCTGCATCGAGGGACTCCGTGTTCAGGTATTCATCCAGCAACATCTGGCAGGTTTCCATCAGGACTTCCCGCGCTTCTGTAAGATCCGCCACAGCCTGCAGGAACAGGCACTTGATGTCCTCCTCGTATAAATGAGGTGTGCTGCAGCGATGCTCACCTTTGAACTTCCCATTGCATTGCCAGATCACGCGGCGGTACTTGTCAGTGCTGTGCCATACCTTGGGACCATAGTATTCCCCGCAATCACCGCAGACGATCTTTGCCGAGAATGGACTCAGGCTGTTATGGTGCCGCCCTTTGGATTTACGGACTGCCATCTCCGTCTGCACCTTTTCCCACTGGTCAGGATCAATGATCGCCGGGTGGCCCTGCTCCGTCAGGTGCTTTGCGATCCAGTTGAGCGTCTTGCCCTGCATGAAAAGCGTGTAGATCTGCCGGACGATGGACGCTTCCTCCGGGACGATCTCAGGCAGGCCATCCGCCCCTTTGCGGTAACCGAGGAAAGAAGAATACGGCATTGTGACATTTTCGGAAATGGAGTGGCTCTCCTCTTGGGCAAGGCTGCTCATGATGGTCAATAATAATTCTCCGCGCCCATCAAAGGTCCAGATGGCCTCCTTTTCAAAGAAAACCTCTACGCCATGTTCCTTTAACAGTCGGATGGTGGAAAGGCTGTCCACCGTGTTCCGGGCAAAGCGGCTGACGCTCTTTGTGACGATCAGGTTGATCTTCCCGGCCAGCGCGTCCTCGATCATCCGATTGAAGCCGTCCCTGTGCTTTGTGTTCAAAGTGCTGATCCCTTCATCCGTGTACACATCCACAAACTCCCAATCAGGATTCGAGCGAATGAAGCGGGTGTAGTAATCCACCTGTGCTTCATAGGAAGTAAGCTGCTCCTCGCTATATAGACCTTTAGGAAAAGAGCTCCATGACCTCCACACTTGGTGTATGGATGCTAACCGGGTACGGGGCAGAAAAGGCTCCACACCTGATGCAGCTTTCCGTACATTGTGATCACCTCCGATCTATATCGTTTCGGAGAGCAGATCCTCTCACCCTACGGAGAAAAGGTGACTGCTTTAACCACCCTGCTCCGAAAAAAGATGTGCTCCATAATATACGGCCACGGGAAAGAGGAAAACTTAACCACTTTTCAAAAAAGGATTAGAAAACGTAAAAACTGCCTTCGCAAAAGCTGCGGAAGCAGTAGATTATCCAGCTGAATCGTGATATAATACTATGTCAAAATATAAGTGTGATTTGTTTTTTTGTTGTGCTGGGAGGCGACCAACATGACCCCTGAAGAAAGAGCCAGACAACTGATTGATGCCCGTCTTGCGCAATCCGGATGGGTCGTTCAGGACCTAAAAAAGTGAATCCCACGGCTTCTCTCGGTGTTGCTGTTCGGGAATATCCCACCAGTACCGGGCCAGTTGACTATGCTCTTTTTGTTGATGGGAAGCCCGTAGGCGTGATTGAAGCGAAGAAGGACGAGCTGGGCGAGAACATCACGGTCGTCGAGGGCCAGTCCGGGCGCTATGCCAACAGCACCTTCAAATACATAACCACCGAGTATAAGATCCGCTTTGCCTATGAAGCCACCGGGCAGCTTACCCGTTTCACGGATTATGCTGATGTCAAGTATCGCTCCCGGCGTGTATTTTCCTTCTATAGGCCGGAAACGCTGCTGGCCCTGCTTGCAAAGGACGATACGATCCGCAACAACATGAAGCGCTTCCCGGCTTTCGACACCACCGGATTCCGCAAATGCCAGATCACAGCGATCCGGAATCTGGATGCTTCCTTTGCGGATAATCGCCCCAAGGCGCTGGTGCAGATGGCAACCGGCGCAGGCAAGACTTTCACAGCAATCACGGCAGCATACCGTCTGCTGAAGTTTGGCAAGATGAAGCGCATCCTGTTTCTTGTGGACACCAAGTCACTGGGCGAGCAGGCGGAGCGGGAATTCCTTGCCTATACGCCGAATGACGACAACCGCTCCTTTGCCCAGCTTTACGGTGTTCGCCGCCTGAACAGCTCCTATATCCCCAATGACATCCAGATCTGCGTCAGCACCATTCAGCGGATGTACTCCATCCTGAAGGGTGAGGAAATGGATGAATCCGCAGAGGAAGAATCCTTCTTCGAGCAGGCCGGAGCCGACACACAGGCCGCAAAAGAGGTCGTCTATAACGAAAAGTACCCCCCGGAGTTTTTCGACTGCATCATCGTCGATGAATGCCATCGGTCGATCTATAACGTTTGGAATCAGGTGCTGGAATATTTCGACGCCTTCATCATCGGCCTGACCGCTACGCCGGACAAGCGTACCTTTGCCTTTTTCAACCAGAACGTGGTCAGCGAATATTCGCGAGAGCAGGCCATTATCGATGGGGTCAATGTCGGTGAGGACATCTTCCTCATTGAGACCGATGTTACGAAAAACGGTGCGACAATCCTCAAGCAGCAGATCGAGTACCGGGACCGCCTGACTCGCGCCAAGCGCTGGAAACAGATGGACGAGGACCTGATCTATACCACGGCAAAGCTGGATCGGGACGTTGTGAATCCCAGCCAGATCCGCACCGTGATCCGAGTGTTCCGGGACAACCTGTTCACGCAGCTTTTCCCGCATCGCCGCGAAGTACCCAAGACGCTGATCTTTGCCAAGACCGACAGCCATGCGGATGATATCATTCAGATCGTCCGGGAGGAGTTTGGCGAGGGCAATGAATTCTGCCAGAAGATCACCTGTCAGGCGGATCGTCCGGAGACTGTTCTCAGCGCCTTCCGCAACGATTATAATCCCCGTATTGCCGTTACCGTTGACATGATCGCCACCGGGACGGACGTGAAGCCCATCGAGTGTCTAATCTTCATGCGCGATGTTCGCAGCAAGAATTATTTTGAGCAGATGAAGGGTCGAGGCACCCGCACCCTCGGCAAGGACGACCTGCAGAAGGTCACACCGTCCGCCACGGAGAACAAGGATCATTTTGTGATCGTGGACGCCGTAGGCGTCACGAAATCCAAAAAGGCCGAGACACGCACGCTGGAGCGCAAGCCCACCGTCAGCATGAAGGAACTGATGCTGACGGTGGCCATGGGCGCAAAGGATGAAGACACCCTCACATCCCTTGCAAACCGTGTGATCCGGCTCAACAGCCAGATGACCGACCGGGAGCGCACCGAATTCAGCAGCACCGTCGGCAGCAGCGCAGGGAACATCGCCCAGCGGCTGTTGGATGCTTTTGACCCAGATGTCGTATCCGCAAAAGCCGGTGTCGATTTGTCCGACGATCATGAGTCGACTGAGGACGAGCAGCACCGCATGGATGAGACAAAGAAGGCGCTGATCCAACAGGCCGTGCAGCCCTTCTATAATCCGGATATTCGCGATTACATCGAGAATGTGCGCCGCAGCCATGAGCAGGTCATCGATTCCGTGAATATCGACACGGTGCTCTTTGCCGGGTATGATACCGACAAGCAGGCGAATGCAGACCGCATCCTCAAGACCTTCCATGCGTTTATCGAGGAGAACAAGGATGAGATCCTTGCCCTGCGGATCATTTACGATCAGCGGTATAAGGACCGTCCCATGGCGATTACAAAGCTCAAAGCCCTGTATGAAAAGCTGAAGGCGCAGAACATCACCATCGAGCGCCTGTGGGAATGCTATGCCATCAGGAAGCCGGAAAAGGTCAAGCGGGGCACCGTGGCGCAGCTTACGGATCTGATCTCCATCATCCGCTTTGAGATGGGCTATGCTGATCACCTCGCGCCGTTCGCGGACAAGGTGAATTATAACTTCATGCAGTGGACGCTGCGCCGGAACGCAGGCCATATCCATTTTACGGATGAGCAGATGGAATGGCTGCGCCTCATCAAGGATCACATCGCTGTTTCTCTCAGTATTGAGCCGGAGGACCTTGATCTCAGTCCTTTTGACCGTAAGGGCGGCCTGGGCAGGTTTTACGATGTGTTCGGAGATCAGTACGAGGCGATTCTACAGGAAATGAACGTGGAACTGGTGGCATAAGGAGGGCATCTCATTATGGAGTATAAAGAATATGAGCTTGGTGAATTGCTCTATTATGAACAGCCCACCCCATATATCGTTGAATCGACCGATTATAACGATACTTATGAAACCCCTGTGTTGACTGCTGGGAAATCTTTTATTCTCGGATATACTGACGAAAAAGAAGGAATATACGATCAACTTCCTGTCATCATATTTGATGATTTTACTACGGCAAGCCAGTATGTTAATTTTAAATTCAAAGTCAAATCGTCTGCGATGAAGATATTGACCCCTGTAACCGAGCTGGTTTTGCCAAAGTATATCTATTATCGCATACAGATCATTCAGTTTGATCATAGCACCCATAAGCGGTATTGGATTCAGCAGTATTCAAAAATCCGTGTCAGTATCCCACCCATCCCGGAGCAGGAGTGCATTGTTGCCCGGATTGAGGAGCTGTTCTCCCAACTCGACGCCGGAGTGGAAACGCTGAAGAAAACAAAAGCACAGCTTGCGGTGTATCGGCAGGCTGTGTTGAAAGAGGCGTTTGAAGGACGGTTGACTATTCATGTTCCCGTTAATCTACCGTTATCATGGGAATCAAGTGACGAAACGAATACACTTCCAGCGATACCAGAAGAATGGCATTATATTGCATTGAAATATCTGGGCGATTTGGGACGAGGTAAATCAAAGCACAGACCAAGAAATGATCCCAAGCTGTTTGTCGACGGAAAGTATCCTTTTATTCAAACAGGGGATGTTAAGGCAGCGACAAATTGTATTACATCCTTTACTAAGCAATATGGCGAGTTTGGCCTTTCACAGAGTAAACTTTGGCCAAAGGGAACTCTGTGTATAACGATAGCAGCAAATATTGCTGAGACAGCTTTTTTGGGAATCGATGCCTGCTTCCCGGATAGCATAGTGGGTTTTACGCCCAACGAAAGCATTCTTGCAGAATATGTCCGTTATTTTGTCGAATCGCAAAAAATCCGTTTGTGGGCTTTTGCTCCTGCAACCGCACAAAAGAACATCAATCTGGATACATTGGAAAACCTTATTGTTCCGTATTGCAGTATCGATGAGCAGCGTGTCGTGATTTCTGAAATCGAATCCCGCCTGTCCGTCTGCGACAGCATTGAGCAGACCGTGGATACCACCTTACAGCAAGCCGAGGCCATGCGGCAGAGCATTTTGAAAGACGCCTTTGAGGGGAGGCTGTGATAAGTGAAAGACAAAATAAAATACTATCTTTTACTGCTGGCTTTTCTTTTCATAATGGCCCTAATTCTTTGGTTCTTTCATGACTGGATAGAACAATACAGCAATTCCCTTATGGTGTTGATTACCTTCATTTATGTGGTCGCAACTATCGAAATTTGCCGGGCAAATATCAAATCTGCTGAAGCAACTAAAGAACAGCTCGAAGAATCGAAACATCAGTTTGCAGAAAATGAACGGCTCCAAATGATGCCGTATTTTGAAATCATAGTACATGATGATATACGAGATTTTGTTGAGTGCATAGAGCTTACTATTTCGAACAGCAACGCAGAGAACAGTACCGTTATCGATCGAAGGATTTCAATAAAAAATATTGGTCTTGGTGTTGCAAAAGACTTTACATACACATGGTGCAATTTGGACGGATGTTATCCGCGGAACGACCTTGCTTTTACAGCATTTGCTCCGGGAGAAGAAAAAAGCATCTACTTTGATTTTTATGCCGAATGTAACGCAGACTTTAGCGAATATGAAGCTCAGGTATCAATGATTTTTTATTACTCTGATTTGCTTGAAAACAAGTATTCTGTAGTCCTGAACCTTGTTTTTAGAATTGCCAAAGATGGTGAAGTTGATATAACAGATTATCATGTTAGTATTCCAAGCCGTATAAAGGAGAGCAACAATGTCTGAACAAACATCATCTATCATCTCCAAAGTCTGGGGCATGTGCAACCCGCTCCGCGATGACGGATTATCCTATGGAGATTATCTGGAACAGCTTACCTATCTCATTTTCCTCAAGATGTCGGACGAGTATTCCAAGCCGCCATATAGGAAGGAGTCCGGTATCCCTGCCGGCTATACATGGCAGGATATGAACACCCTCACCGGAGCAGCGCTGGAAGAACAGTACAAAGATACGCTGGAAAAGCTGGGGGAGCAGGGCGGCATCCTGGGTCAGATCTTCAAGGGCGCGATCAACAAGGTCAGCAACGCCGCGATCCTTTACCGGATTGTGCAGATGATCGACCGGGAGAAATGGGTCTCCATGTCTTCGGACGTGAAGGGCGAGATCTATGAAGGTTTGCTGCAGAAAAACGCAGAAGACGTAAAATCCGGCGCAGGCCAGTATTTCACACCGCGCGCTGATCCAGGCGATGGTCGCCTGCATCCGCCCAGAGCCGATGAAAACGATTGCGGACCCCTGCTGCGGCAGCGGGGGATTTTTCCTCGCGGCGCAGGCATTTCTTGCCGACCCGGAGAACTATACGCTCGATCGGGAGCAGAAGGAATTCCTGAAAAACGGGACCTTCTACGGAAATGAGCTGGTGGCGTCCACCTTCAAGCTGTGCCTGATGAATCTTTACCTGCACAACATCGGGGATATTTATGGCAGCGTTCCTGTCGCCCACGGCGATTCGCTGCTCACCGATCCCGGCTACCGTGTGGACTACGTTCTCACCAACCCGCCCTTCGGCAAAAAATCCTCCCTCACCTTCACCAATGAGGAAGGCGAACAGGAGGAAGAAGACCTCGTATATAACCGTCAGGATTTCTGGACCACCAGCAGCAACAAGCAGCTCAATTTCGTCCAGCACATCAATACCATCCTGAAAGCCACGGGCAAGGCTGCGGTGGTCGTGCCGGACAACGTGCTCTTTGAGGGCGGCGCTGGCGAGATCGTGCGCAAGAAGTTGCTTGCTACCTGTGATCTGCATACAATCCTGCGTCTGCCCACGGGCATCTTCTATAAGCCGGGTGTCAAAGCGAACGTCATTTTCTTCGATAAGCGTCCGGCCAGCGCCGAAACCCAGACGAAGGCCGTCTGGATCTATGATTTCCGCACCAACGTTCACTTTACGCTGAAACAGCATCCGATGCAGTATTCCGATCTGCTGGACTTCATCGCCTGTTATCATCCGGAGAAACGGTACGAACGCACCGAAACATGGAGCGAAGATAACCCGGATGGCCGCTGGCGCAAATTCGATATTGCCGACATCCTTGCGCGGGACAAGACCAGCCTCGATATCTTCTGGATCAAGGACAAGTCCCTTGCCGATCTGGACAACCTGCCCTCGCCCGACGTGCTGGCCGATGATATCATCGAAAACCTCCAGAGCGCACTGGAGAGCTTTCAGGAACTGAAGGCGCAGTTGAAATAAGGAATGGACTTTATGAGCGAAATCCGTATAGCAATTCCTGACTTGGATTTGAACAATGCATTGCGATTAGATGGCAATCTGCGCAACTATGAGATTGGGCCATTTGATGATGTCGTTTTGGATTTTTCCAGAATGACAAATTTTGACCCACTTCCCATGTTGATGGCAGGGGCGATTATCAAACGTTTTCGGTATCAATACCATGATAACACTTTCTCTATTTCTGGCATCAACGGGAAAAGTTATGCCGGGACGATGGGCTTCTTCAAATATTTATCCGAATCCATAAGCGTTGGAAAAAGCCCCGGTGAAGCCACTGGTAGTTCAAATTATATTCCGATTACACCTATTTCGATACGCTCTTTGCAGGAACGCGCATTTCGTGATGGTGGGTCAATAGAAATCGGTGATATGATAGAAAGAGCGTCTGCTCGACTTTCTCGTGTCATTGATAGGGGAAATAAGGAATTACATAAGCTGCTTACATATTTAGTCCGCGAAATACTGAGAAATACCCCTGAACACGCTCAAGCAGACGAGATGTGGATATGTGGGCAGTACTGGCCCACTTACCAATTGGCTGAAATTGCAATCATTGACGAAGAAATCGGGGTATTCCAAAGTATAACGCGTAACGCTGCACATGCAAAATATATTCATGATAACCGTTCTGCTTTAAAATGGGCTATTCGTGCAGGTATTTCAGAATCATTCCGACCCGCCTATGAGTTTAAGCCGCATGATTACGATGTATGGAAAAACAGCGGATTTGGGCTTTATATGGTTAGTCAGATATGTCAAAAGCTGAACGGCAGTTTTTGCATAATCAGTTATGGTGACGCGTTGCTCATTGATAACCACGGTGTTGCAGAAAAAAGCACCTCATTTCACGGAACTGCAATTCGCATAAGAGTACCGACGAACAACATCTCAGCTGCGCAAGCCATAATTGATGAAATAGCCGCACAGGGTGAGGTTGAAGCGCGAACGATTAAAAATGCCTTTAAAACCGCCTCTATGCCTTCAAAAGGCTTGATGACGCAGCTAAACATATAATTTGTAAATTATGAGGAATCTCAGTATGAATATTATTCGGTGGTGCAATGAGAATAATGGTTTTCTTACGGCTATCCTGTCTTTGATTGGACTTGTTCTGAGTGTTACAGCCATTGTGGTTTCTATTCGTACAGCAAGATTGCCTTATAAAAAGAAACTGATGTTAGGGTCATATATGTCTGTTGGTGCAAGTATGATTCCGGGAGTTGGTGCGGAAACACAGATTCTGGGTATGTCTGCTTCGGCAACGAACGTCGGAAATCGGACAATAAATATTACATATTTGGGATATGCGATCAAAAAAGATGGTCGGTATAATATGATATATCCTGTCAATCGAGACTTTGATGGAAAGGCATCCCTTAACCCTTCAGAAATGGCAGAAACCCAGTTTTATAAGGATGAGTTATTGAAGTGCTTTTCGAAGGAAAACCGTAAAACAAAGCTGTTTGTTTACGCTAAGGATAACGAAGGTGCAGAGCACAAAAGGAAAGCTGGTACAGTCGGCAAGTTGATTGACAACCTGTCGAAATAAAAATGCACCCAGTAAAACCGGGCGTATTCTATCAAAATGGTGGTACTTTTCCAACGTAAGTTGACGGGCTGCCAGAAACGGCGGCTCGTCGTTTTTGTTAATCATTCAACTAATAATAAGTTTGGAGGTGTTAAAATGTTAGATACGATAGGTGCTTTCGGGAGTGGTATTGGAACCAACCTTTTATCTGATTCTTTGAGCAAGAAACTTGAGGCTTTCAAAGACAAAAAAGCAATTGCCTCTTTCACCCAAAGTCTGCGAGATTGGGAAATTGAATTTGAAAAACAGAATGACGGCACTATCATCACAAACGGCGCATTTTATTCACATGTGAAGTATCATAATGTAATTGAAAATATTGTGGCTTATGTCCTTGAGCCGAGTATGAATGCCGTGACTGAGGATGAATTTCTAAATTGTCTCCATGAAAAAATGGTAAACAGGATCGAAGAAACGACCGAAAAGAAATTATCTTGGAACGACTCAAGACTTATTCGGAATTTCCTTACACACTTACTTACAACAACAAGAGCCTTTCTTTTTCAAAAAATATCTTTGGAAGATCGCGGCCTATTCTATTTGGTTTGCCAAAATAATGCCAAACTTGAGCACTTAGAACGGATTGTAAAAGAGAAATTCCAAATGCAGGATCAGAATGTCCAGCAAATTGTAGAACAACTTTCGATGGCTATTCAGAAGTCCGAAACTGAGGAACGCATCAAAGCAAAAATGGCTTCATGGAATTCCAGACAAATAAAGAACCTTGGTAACCGGTATACGCCAGATTTGAACATCCCTGTTGAAATAATGGACTCTCTCCACGGAGCATCTGTCGATCAACAATTTCAGAATATATTCTATGACAAAGTAGATAAATTTTTGATTGCGATGAGACACACAGAGCTTAGTGAAATCAACGCATTGTGTGATGCCATAGAGAAATATGCAATAGAATTGAATTTCTTCAATATTACATCAAGCGACATCGATGTAATAATTTCTACAGTTAACGCTATCAAAGATTTTCTAACCAGCAAAATAGAAGAATATTACGAAAACCCCGAAGGGAAGAAAAACTTTGACAGTAAGGCATACCAGTTATACGAGAAACTGGGCATTGCCAACGAATTTAACGACTATCTAACTAATACAACTGTTAGGGTAGCCGTTTCCCCGTACATTATTTTGGCCGGAGATGGTGGTGTTGGAAAATCACATCTTATTGCCGATTACATTGATAACTGTGATTCTTTGGGGCAGACATCTTTACTTCTGTTAGGCCAGCAGTTTTCTGCGGGAATGGATGTTTTGGCTATTCTCCCAACTCTACTCGGTTGTGATATTACTTATCACGAACTTTTTGATATATTCGAAGCGATTGCCTGTACTCAGAAAAGTCGTGTCCTGATCTGTATTGATGCTCTTAATGAAGGTGCTGGGGTAACTTTTTGGAACAGTGTTCTTGGTGGACTCGTTGATTTCCTGAAAGAGTTTCCTCACATTGGCCTCCTCGTGTCTGTGCGTACACAATATGAGGATTCTCTTTTCGACGGACAAGATACGCTTAGAGCACAAATGCAACGAATTGAACACTTCGGTTTCACTACAGTTGAACACGATGCCATGCATCAGTACTTCTCTTTCTATGGAATAACCATTGACCCTGTAGTATTCCCAATTTCAGAATTCAGAAATCCGCTGTTTTTGCGGCTGTTTTGCACCGCAAATAGAAATACGCACATTAGTCTGGGCGATATTTCATTGCCGTTTGTTTATTCGCAGTACATTAGTGTGATGGAGCAGAAAGTCGCTAAAAGATGTAACTATATACTGTTGAGAACCTATGCCAAAAACATTATCGATTATGCACGCCACATAGGCTGTGTTGAGGACGGGTATTTCGACGCAGAAAAAATCACACCTCCATATAACAGCAGATTCCCAGAAATTCCTTCGGATGAAGAGATTAAAACATATAAGTTGGACTATAACAGCGAATCATTTAGAGATTATCATTGGTCACAATTAGCCATTTTGAATTCAATGAAGGTTGAATACAGTCGAAGTGGTCAACCTGGTGGCTATGGTGATTTTGGAAGGTATACCTTTCAATCGTATTTTTACGCTTGGAAACAACTACATCCTATAGATTTAAAAAACATAGCCATTAAGCGTATCTTTGAACTGGGTTATGATGTCGAAAAGCACGGAAAATATGATCGAAATTGTACTGATCGTGTTGGTTTAAGGTTTCAGCTTGGAAGGAAGGAGCGTATTGGGAAAAAGTATCAATGGATAGCACTTTATGAATTGGCGGCTCAAGTCTGTGACAATTATCAGATGAAAGTATACGACAATGACATAGGGGAACCACATCAGGAATACTGCAAGGGTTCTTTTGAGCCGGATATTCGGAACATCGATCCAACGGTACTTGTTACTCCTGGTTTTGATAATTTGCATATCGATATCGCAGCATTTTCATATGACATCCCAAACAATTCCTATGAGGAATGGCTTGCTGATTTTTCTAACACACCAGCTTTTGAGCAATGCGTAAAGCTACAGTCCGGAGCACATCAATATCTCTTACTTACGGGTGAATATGATTGGAAAGAAGCTAAGCGTTTAGGTTTCCGTTCATATGACCTTCCTCGCAAAGATATGTGGCATCAAATCAGAGGATATGTTGTAAAGAATGAATATGCTGAATCACTCATTTGCGCTCTTTCTGGTGTTGACTTTATGGGGCGTTGGATGCCTGAAGCTCAAAGTAACTCAGCAATGTACAACAAAGAATATTACTGGTCTGATGCGCATACTTTCTTTAATAACCCATATTATTGTGGTTTAGAATGGGTAAATATCGATTCTGACCACCTTAATTGTGTCTTCCCTGAAAAAGTATTAATTCCTGTTAAACAGTATTATAGCGAACGAAAAGGCGAACTGAATAGTTTGAATTCAGAAATAGCTTCTATCTACTGGCACAAACCATGCGAGGAAATGTATACAAAATTGCAATTAAAGTATTTAAAAGGCAGTAATAGCGCGTTTGTTGATGGTGCTGGGGAATTAGTATGTTTTGAGAGTTCAGAGCTAATAGGTAATGATACAGGTTTCTATATCCGGTACGACAAGCTTCTTGAGTTTTTGAAAAGTAGCAGTTACACATTAGTGTGGACATCTTTGTGCGAGAAGCGCATATTGACTCCCTCGTTCGGAAGGTGGGATTTACCACCCAAGGCAATACACATGTCTTCTGTTTATTATTTGAAAGACGGTAAAATAGCAAAAGCCAGTGAAACACTATTCGAAGACAGACTATATTATTAACGAGGTCTTGGATTGGAAACGCCTCCTTTCAATTTCTCCATCACGATCCCATCAATCTCCAACTCCAGTTTCTGCATGTTCTCCTGTAACGACAAAATGTGGGCGTCGAGGATCGGTTTCCTCAACGCCCACATTTTTTGCAGCTGTGCCAGCTTCTCTACTTCCTCGGCACACTGCTCCCACACAGTTTGGGCACACGCCTGCACCGCGGCATCCAGTACCTCCTCATGGATACGGTGGGAGGAGCAATAGGATTTTCCATTCCGGTGATACCCACGGCACACATATTCCACACGGCTCTTGCCGTTCCAGCAGCGGATCATAGGAATGAACGTATTCCCACATTCCTGGCAGGTCAGCAGTCCCGCGTAACGGTGCTTGGCCTGATTGCCGTTTGCGGGGCGAGCCTGCTGTTTGAGCAAGCGCTGTACCTGCTCCCATTCCTGTTTTCCGATGATTACGGGAAAGAATCCCTCATGACGATACCAGTCGGCTTTGTCTATATGCTTGGTCTTACCGTTGTTGTATTCTCTGCGGTGGTTGTTCAGCACGCCGGTGTACGCTTCTTCCATCAGAATGTTTTTCACGCTGGTATATGTCCATAGGAACTGCCCATCACGGGTTTTGTGCGTATGCCGGACTTCTCTGCCGCACCGTTCAGCCCGGAGCTGCGCCGGTGTTTTTCGCCCCACAGCGTTGAGCCGCCGGGCAATTTCTTTCTGCCCACAACCCTGCAAGTACAGAGAATAGATGAGCCGCACCGTGACCGCCGCCTCTGCGTCTATCTTGATCTGCCCCGTATTTTTGTCTTTCCAGTAGCCGAAGGGAGGCGTGATCACGATGCCGTCTTTCTGTTTCTGTCGGTATCCCGCCCGGATCTTTTTGCCAATATCCTTTGCATAGTAATCGTTCATCAGGCCGCGGACACCGATGATCAAGTCGTCTTCGTCGCGGAATGTATCAATGCCCTCCGTGGCAGAGATCACTCGCACCTGGTGTTCCCGCAGGTAATCAATAAACAATGCGGTCTGGGTCCTATGGCGGCCAAGCCGGGATAAGTCTTTTACGATGACAACGTCAATTTTATCAGCGTCCACAGCCGCCATGAGCTCGTCCAGCCCACGGCGGTCAAAACTCATGCCGCTTATGTTGTCATCGAAGGACTGTCCTACGATGGCGTACCTGTGCTGCTCGGCAAACGCCTGGCAGATTTCCCGTTGATTTAGCAGGGAGTTCATCTCACGGTCATCATCGTTAGAAAGCCGCGCATAGAGCCATACCCGCACCTGTTATCACCTACCCCGCATAATAATCGCCGTAGATCGCCGCACCCAGCCTGTCATAGTCAAAATCTGCGGAGGGGAAGCAATCTGCCTGCGCCCCGTTTTCGAAGATATCCAGATGGTCACGGAAGGGCGCTTTCAGCCGGATCTCCAAATCCAGCCTGCCATCCTCCTCATGAACGAGTATCTTCTCCACCAGCATCCTCAGATGTGCTTCTGACATTTTGCCCTCTCGCAGGATGTCGTCGATCAGGCTGATGTCCCGCTTCAGCTTGGCCTGTCGGCTGCGGAGCATTTCTGAAATATTCTGCAATTCTTCGATTTGTTTCTTGGCCTCCGCAATCTGCTCCTCGCGCTTGGCGATCATGCGGTCGTAGCGTTCCGCGTTGGCCTTATCCCGAATGCGTTCCATCAGGATCACCTCCACTTCCTCCTCCAGTACGAGAATGTGTTCTTGCAGTTTACTTATTTTGGCACTGGCCGTGGAAGCCTTCGGCGTCCATCTCTCAATGAGCCATTCCATCCGCGACCAGTTTTCCTCATACATTTTCTTTGTTCGCAGGATCTCCGCGCCGATCAATCTGTCCAATGTTTCCTCGTCCACCATGTGAGATGAGCAGTGTTCCTTGCCATACCGATGGTAGGTGTCGCAGACATAGGCGACCCGTTCCCCGCTTTTCAGCTTAATGCGCTTCCCAATAAAGGTTCGGCCACAGTCCTTGCAGCGAAGCAATCCGCCGTACCGGAGGATACCGCGGTTGGTACCAGCACGGACATTTTTCTCTTTGCGCTCTGCAAGGAGCGCCTGCGCCTGTTCCCATATCTCACGAGTTACAATTATTGGCAGATAATTTTCATGCCGGAACTGCTCCTCCGGGTCTGTAGAGCGGAAGGTCTTATTGATCTTATTGCGCTCGCTTTTGTGGCAGATCAAAGTGCCGATGTAGCTTTCATCTCTCAAGATTCGCGCCACCATCGTTGCGTCCCACAAATATTTTTTGAGGATGCCATCCTGGGTGTTGGGCAAACGCTTGTTTAGCAGTTCCATCTGCATGAGCGCAGGCGTTTTTCTTCTCTGCTCATTCAGTGTGCGGGCGATAGCTTTCATGCCGCTGCCGCCGACATAGGCGGAGAAAATCAGCCGGACCGTTTCGGCGGCTTCTTCTACGACAACGACCTTTTTTGTGTTCTTATCCTTGAAGTAGCCGAAAGGCGGGATGGTCACGATACCTTCCTTTTGCTTTTGCCGGTAACCGGTCCGCACACGACGGCTGCCGTCGCGGGCATAGAAGTCGTTGA
>ERZ826016.1659-NODE-1659-length-19891-cov-18.685118_pt1 | contig 19891 bp, 20 predicted proteins | sample MGYA00519872_ERZ826016 | MGnify/ENA primary metagenome ERZ826016 (study PRJEB31778, sample SAMEA3449218) | human gut metagenome | biome: human gut; feature: human-associated habitat; material: faeces | place: United Kingdom | collected 2010/2012 ... | reverse complement strand
ATTTGCGGTGGAAATCGGCTTCGTAATGTATCAGTGTTCCTCTTCCCATGTAAAAATCTCCGTTTTGTTTTCGATAGGCTATCAGTGCACATCCGTATGGCATGTAGGCAGTTAATTGTAAAATTCGTCGTGCCATCCATGCGATGGTTTCTTCGGATAAGTCTGTTTCCTGCCCAATCAGTTTCTTCCATAGATTCTCCACTCTTTCGTCTTTCGTTACATACTTTTGTTGGTGTCCCAACGTTTGTTTCTCCATCTTAATGATTTTAGTTGTTTATAAATGATTTATAATCAACCGTCTGTGATGGCTACACCCTTTGTCTCGGATAGCTACACCCTTTTTAAGTTAGGGCTACACCATCCCGGTGGAAGGGTGTAGCCCTACCACTATCCTGTTGACGGGGCAAAATTATGCCCTTTCTTTGGAGTTAACTATTACTGATTAATCTTTACATCATATCCATAGGGATCTATATGTTCTGTATCTTCCTTCTGTATCACCGCCCATATGCTCTCTATCTCGGTTCTTAAGCTGCTTGTTTTTAGAGGTATATGCTTTCCTTTCACATGCTTTCTGACTTTGCCCGTAGTGTCCCACCATTCTATAAAATCGCTGATTGTATGGACTTCCGTACCCTCAAAACCGCCTAATTTGAAGCATCGCAGGGCGCCTACCAATAGATAGGTATTTGCTCCGTAATACTTCCTCGAAACTAATAAATTTTCGTTTATAGCACTCGTTTTGTCTTGTTCTATACTTTCGCATTCTTTCTGATTATCAGATTTGTACGATTTACTTCTCAGCTGATTCCCGTTCAGCTTCTTGTTTTTTTTAATTCAGTCATGATTTAAATGATTAATTAACCGTTAGGTAATATTAACGTGGTTAAAAAATGCGAAAGTAGATAATTTAGTTGGAATGGGAGGGGGAGTGGAGTGAAAAAATGATAAATGAAGATCTGTTTTGGATGATAATGTGTTGGATATTAATTGTTTAAGTTTGATTTTATGGGGTGTCCAAAATATGTTCGTTTAATGTGCACAAAGATAAAGGTGTTTTTTTGAATGACAAAATGTTTGATAAAAAAGATTTTGTAATATAGTGTTTTTTATACTTAAATATCTGATTATAAGCGATAAAAAACTTGTAAAAATATTAGTTAATATCTATTCCTTTCATTCTTTCTCAGACTTTATCAGATTTAAAAAACTTTACGCATAAAAAACGAACGATTAAAAGACGATTTATCAGCTTAATTCATTCGTTTATAGCTTTTTACCTGCAATGTAATCAAGGTAATGAACAGCTACGAAAAATCAATAGGCAAGAAGAACACAATACTTGCCATATCTTACATAAAGTGTTCGCAAGTGATTGAAATTCAAGTGTATGCAAGAACTTCAAAGCCCCGGGAGAACACCCTTTTCTGAAATAACCCTTGAAATGGAAGCGGATAAAGAGACTGAAATATGGTATGCGATGCGTGCCACGTACCGTAGAGAGCCTGATGCTATGCGTCTGCTTGAAAAGGAAAAAATGGGTTGTTTCGTTCCCATGCAATACAAGATCAGCATAAAAAAAGGTAAGAAAGTCCGTGCTTTGGTTCCCGTTGTACATAACTTGCTTTTTGTCCATGCCCGTCCTTCGGATGTGAAGCGCATCAAATCACAGGTAAGCTATTTGCAATACATTACAGATACCCGTAGCGGTCAGAAGATTATTATCTCCGACAGTGAGATGCAACGCTTTATTGCAGTAGCCGGTACTTACAATGACCATCTTATGTACTTCCAACCTGATGAATTGAATTTGTCTAAAGGAACGAAAGTTCGTATCATGGGTGGTGACTTCGAAGGTCAGGAAGGCGTCTTCCTGAAAGTAAAAGGTGCACGTGATCGCCGTGTGGTTATCGAGATACAGGGTGTTATTGCCGTTGCGCTTGCCACCATTCATCCGGATCTTATAGAAGTAATCAAATAATTGACGATCGGCCGTTGCCATTGAACAGCTGATAAATCATAAATTATAAATCATAAATCATTATGTCTCTTTCTGAAGAAACACTTGCTCTTCAGCGTGCAGCGCACGATCTGATGTATTTAGGTATGGACGGGAATCCGGTTTATAGCGACGACCTTTCCCGTCGTAACGGTGAAGTTTATCGCCTGACTACGGCTTTGTATAATTCCGGTGCCAAAGGTTCCACAGTTGAAGAACAGGCTAATGTTTGTCTCGCTCTTCTGATGGGCTATAGTGCCTCATTTGTAGATCACGGTGAAAAGCAAAAGCATATCCAGGAGGTCTTGGATCATTGTTGGGATATTCTTGATGCTCTTCCTGTTTCGTTGCTGAAACTTCGTTTGCTCACTGCCTGTTATGGAGAGGTGTTTGATGAGCCTTTGGCGGATGAAGGCTGGGTTATTATTGATTCTTGGGATTCAGCGGAGATTACTCTTGAACAGCAAGAAGCTATTGAAGAGTTTCAGAATGTGGTGGATAATCCTTATCCGTGGGAATACATTGACGAATGAAAAGTAAATTTACTCGGAAAAAGAGTGGCGCAAAGATATGTGTCATTAATTGATTTTCATTGAAATATTAGCTCTCGGCATTGAAATATCTTTAGAAGTTCTTCCATAAAATAGTGTAGGGGCATATAGTGATTATGAGAATCTGCTTCTATGACTATAGAAATGCATATTAGTAATTTTAAAACTTATTCTTCTTTTTATAACCCTTATGGTAAAATTAGATGTTTACCACTAAAGTATCATAACTAATTAGCTTTAAGATTTATTGGTGTTTTTTTTATGTTGTTGATATTTTTTATTGTAGTCAGTTTCTTGATATATTATCAATACAAAAAGGAAAAGAGGTTGATTAATCTGATCTCAGTTTTATCTGGCCCATATTGGGTGCTAATACCTTTGAATAATTTGCTTGTCTACAAATTAGGCTTTTTACAAATATCGGATGATGTAATTTTAATGCTGACAGTAGGTCTATTTTGCTTTTTTATAGGGACTTTACCTGTTAATAATAGATGTTCTGTTCAAAATACAGAAGAGGAAAACAAAGATAATTTATTGAGATATAATGTGTCTTGGATGGCGTTTGTTGTTTTTATAATAGCTTTAATAGGACTGCTAAAATTATTGAGTATGTTCCGGTCAGGTGCTTTTGATGCAGTAAACGTGGATGAAGCTGAAGGAGTGATGGGTAATGGGGTTGTTGGGCATTTGATGAATTTTTCCTATTCCATAGCTCCTTTCGTTTTTTTGTATTGGACTTTTTATCCGAAAAAGTTTCAATATTTGATACCAATTATAATGTTGGTTATTGTTACTTTTGGAACATTAGTGAAATACAACATCATCGGTTTGCTCGTTACTATCTTCATGTTTATGATGGTTTATCGGAAATCGTTGGTTAAAAAGGCACTCCTTTCTTTGATTGTTTTTACAGTACTTATTTTTGTTTCTAACTATGCTTTTACGTTTTTTCAAAAAGGGTCGAATGTAGATTCCTCATTTTATGTGAATCATTTATGGAATTATACTTCTGGTTCTCTGATTTATGATAATTATGTATTTGATACAGGTGTAAGAAGGGATGTGACTATTTGGTATAAATTACTCACCTTTGTTTGTGCTTTGCCTAATATGTTTTTAAATAAACTATATGATGTAAAACTTTTTCCACACGAACGGCAGAATGATCTTCCCATTGCAGTAGATAGTGAAACGACCAGTAATGTAGTAGATGCATTTGGGTATATATATCCATCGTATGGCTATTTTTACGAGATAGTTTGTTTCTGTGTAGTAGTAATGCTGATAGGTTTTGTATCTGCATTAGTTTATAAGCAAGGTATTTCTAAATCAACTAAAATTCATTCATACTTGGCAATATACCTTTCTTATTTTGTGTTCTTTTCATTCTTTGGAACCTTTTATATAGTTTCTGGTCCATGGGAAATTATGGTATATGCTTTGGTTATTCCTCAATTATTTTATAAACGTAAAAAGAAATATTTATGCAAATCGGACTGATGACTTTTCATGCCTCATATAACTTTGGATCAGTATGGCAGGCTTTCTCTTTGCAATATACTGTGGAATCTTTAGGCTATAATTGTGAAATTATTAATTATAGAATGAAATCACAAAAAAATAAATATTCACTTTTCCCAGTTAAAGAAGGTTGGAAATCAGTTTTAAGAAGTTTTCTACTGCTTAAGCATATAAAAGGAAAACGGCAGGCTAATAGGAAATATGAAAATTTTATCAATACTAAGTTAAAGCTCTCTGAAGAGGTAAACTACGTGGAACAATTAAACTCTTTTGCAAATCGTTACGACGTTTACTTGGCCGGTAGTGATCAAATTTGGGGATATGATATTCCTGAATTTATTAGTTCTAACGAGGATTCAAGAAGCCCATACTTTTTAAATTTCACTGATGGATATAAAATTTCGTATGCTAGTTCCACGGGAATTGCTACCTTGAATGAACTTATGCTTCAACAAGAGAATTTAAAAAAAATCTCACATATAGCAGTGAGAGAAACTAAGGGAAAAGAGTTGGTGCAGCAAGTGGTGAGAAAAGAGGTGGAAGTGACTTTGGATCCAACTTATCTTATTCAGCATGAAGATTGGCTAAATATGGCCGAAGAGTATCGTTCCATTGATTTACCTCCGAAATATGTGCTAATTTACAGTCTTCAAGGTTTGAAAAAACGTAGGAAATGGTTGCAACTCATTGAGGCTATTCATTTAAATCATCCAGAATATATGTTTGTTACAGTTGCTCCTTTTGCTCCTATAATTGGTAAAGGAATAGTTAATCAGGCCAGTGCAGGCCCTGGGGAAATTTTACATTTCTTTGCTCATGCAGCTTATGTGTTTACCGATACATTTCATGGTATGTCGTTTTCCATACATATGAGAAAAAATTTTTCTCTTTTTGAAAATATTAATGCTGATTTCAGAAAGATGAATATTCTGGAAAAATTTAACTTGATAGATAGGGTAACTACTGATATTCATCGAAGTGTAGAACTATTCAATCAGGTTATATTTTATAAGGAAAGAGAGTCTTCTATTCAAACAGAAATTCAGCACTCAATGAGCTATTTGAAAAATGCTATTAATGATTATTATTCACACAGCTAAAAAGTCGATTTTTTATAATGATTACAGAACAATTTGAAATATGTAATAAAGAACTTTGTACAGGATGTGGAGCTTGTGCACAAATATGTGCTTTGAATTGTATCTTAATGACTGCTGATGATGAAGGCTTTATTTATCCTGCTATTGATTTTAATAGATGTATTTCATGTAATAAATGCAGAAAAATATGTCCAGTCAATAGTCCGGTTGCAAAAACTCCTTCTCAATTTTATATGGCCTGGCATAATTCTTCGGATGTTCTTCTGAAGAGTAGTTCTGGGGGAATTTTTACATCGTTGGCAAATTATATATTCGAAAAGAAAGGGGTGGTATATGGTGTAGCTCAAAATCCAGAAAAAGTATATGCTTATCATGTAGCTATTGAAAATGCTGACAGTCTTGATAAATTACGGAAAAGTAAATATTATCAAAGTGATACATTGTTGGTTTATAAAGAGGTGAAGAATCTTTTAGCGCAAGGTCGTTGGGTTCTCTTTACTGGAACGGCTTGTCAAATCGTAGCTCTTCAGAATATCTTAGGAAATATTTGTAAAGACACCTTGGTTACTATGGATGTGCTTTGTCATGGCATTACGAGCTCTAATGTTATCCGTTATTATTTAGCAGATATGGAGAATATCTTTGGTAAACATATTGTTGGTTTTGATTTTCGTGCAAAAACACCAAGGTGCGGTTGGACTCAAAGCACAAAGGTCCGGCTGCTTTTTTCTGATAATAAAATGTATACATATAATTATGAAGAAGATTTGTTTTTTCCGGGGTTTAATAAGAATCTTTTTTTGAGAGAATCGTGCTATCATTGCTCTTATTGTGGAACACAACGAGTAAGCGATTTTACAGCTGCTGATTTTTGGGGTATTGACAGAAACTCTGTTTCAAAAGAGCAACTTTACAATGGCATATCCTTATTGTTGGTTAATACAGAAAAAGGAAATCATATTAAAGCGGATTTGAGTGATGTCTTATATACTCGTATGGTTGAAGCGGAAAACTTGATACCTAAAACAAGTTTGGCTCTTACACGTCCTTGTGATAGGCCTAAAGAACGGGATGTCATATTCAGCATGTTTGCAAAGTATGGTTATGTTGAGACTCTACACAAGTTAATTCCTCAACATTTTAAAAAAGTGAGAAAAAAGAAATATATAACTACTATCATAGGTGAACGAGGATATCAGTTGCTGAAAATGGTTTTACACAAATAGTTCTCTATGGGAAAATATAAAAAGTTGGGTGTAAACATCGCAACTTTCTTTGTGGGAAACATGGGGAGTAGGCTTATTCAGTTTATTTTCATTCCTATGTATACGTACTGGCTTACCACGTACGAGTATGGCATTATTGATACAGTAGTTATTACAGTTTCGTTATGTTGTCCACTTGTGTCGATGAGCATACATGATGCATTACTAAGATTTTTGTTGGAACATGATGGTAAAGAGAATGAGTATTATTCTGCATCTTTATTTTTAGGCGCTTTAGGATCTTTGTTTTTCTTGCTAAGTGCATTTGTGTTTAATAGCATTGACTTGCTACGTCCTTATTGGTTATATTTCTATATATATATGGTTCTGTCTGTATTTTTTTACATTCAAAATTCATTGATAAGAGGGTTGGAGTATAATAAGCTATATTCTGGTTTGGGGGTGATAAACACTTTTTTGCAGGCAGTCTGTATTTTACTGCTCGTTGGCAAATTTCGGTTAGGTATTGATGGTTACTTGATGTCTATGATAATAGCCTACGCATCCTCATTACTGGTTTCCATTTTTGCAACTAAGAGTTGGAACTATTTTTCTACAAAATATATCAGTAAATATCAAATACAAAGTATGCTGATGTATAGTCTTCCTTTGGTGCCTAATGCAATGATGTGGTGGGTTATAAATTCTTCGGATAAATATATGATTCTTTACTTCCTTTCACCAGAAGCTAATGGCGTTTTTGCCATCGCTTCGAAAATACCTTTAGTGATAAATGTCGCTTATTCTGTTTTTTTGATGGCATGGCAAATATCTGTGGTAGAAGAACGAAATCAAGAAGGTAAAGAAAACTTCTATCATATGATTTATTTATGTATGATATCAGGACTCTTTATTTTTGCCTCTTTTATAATGATATTCATAAAATCTGCAATCTTGGCATTTTTGTCCGATGGATATAACGAGACTTGGAAGTATATTCCTATTTTATTGATAAGTGCTATTTTTACCTGCTTAGCTGGATATTATGGTTCTTTTTATGTAGCTTTTAAAAAAACAGGTGGTGCTTTGAAAACCTCTATGGTTTGCGCTATGGTAAGCATTTGCTTGAATTTATTTCTTATTCGTTATATCGGGTTGTTAGGAGTAGCTATGTCAAATTTGATATCATTTTTAACTTTATATGTTTATAGGATAATAGATACTAAGAGATTTTTGATAATAAAGTCTGAATCTGTTTTGGTTTTATGTAATACTGCTATTCTAATAACGCAAACTTTTATTATCTATTTTTTAGATGGCTATGTAGCTTCTTTGATTTTAATTTTCCTCTTTGTTTTAATGACTTTTATAAACAGATCGTTGCTTATTAAAATTGTTGCCATTTTAAAAGAAATTGTGCAAAAAAAATATTATGGAAAGAATTCAGTATAATGTGATAGAACGTGATACCAAGAATGCTTCAGGTAAAGCTAAAAAAGATGTGGGAAACATCTTACGAATTAATGGGTTTAAAAACCTTTATAATCCGCTAGATTATAGGTACTTTAGAGTAATACAACAACTATGGTCTATTAGCAGGCTTAAATCGGATATCTGTTTATTTGTTCAATATCCTGCTAATATACAGATCTGCTATAACTACTTGAAATCACGTAAGGGCTTTAAAATTTGTATTATTCATGATTTAGAGTCTTTACGTGGCACTAAGACAGTAAAAGAGGAAATTTCTGTGCTTAACTCGTTCAATGTTGTTATCAGTCATAATGAAAAGATGAGCCAATATTTGCGAAGCAATGGACTTGTTTCTCATATAGTGGAGTTAGATATATTCGACTATTTACTTCCGGCTGATTTACCAATCAATGCTACTTATAGAAACAATGAAATAGCCTTTGCTGGTAATCTTGAGAAATCTATATTTCTAAAGAGAATGGGCGAATTGCAGGATTTTAAAGTAAATTTATATGGAGCACCTATCAATGATATGCAACCTATTATCAGTAACCGTAATATAGATTATAAAGGTTGCTTCTCTTCGGAAGATCTCATTAGTCATCTTAGCGGCGGGTGGGGATTGGTTTGGGATGGTGATTCTTTGGATTGTTGTAATGGTATTGTCGGTGAGTATATGAGGTATAATTGTCCTCATAAGGTTTCAATGTATATCGTTTCTGAAAGACCTATTATTATATGGAATCAAGCAGCTATGGCTGACTATGTTGTGAAGCACAATCTTGGCATAAAAGTAAGTAGTTTGCATAATTTAAAAAATGTGATTTCTTCTTTTTCATCAGATGAATATAACTTAATGGTTCGTGCGGTGAAAGCTGAGAAAATGAAGTTGTCTGTGGGTGGGCAGTTACAAGGAGTTTTAAATAGTATACTAAATCAATAAATACAATAAATATGCATCAGAAACAATATGATTATTTGATAGTAGGTGCGGGTTTATATGGTGCGGTTTTTGCCAAACAAGCAGTAGATAGAGGTAAGTCTGTGCTTGTAATTGATAAACGATCACACATAGCCGGAAATGTCTATACGGAGCGAATTGCAGATATTAATGTTCATAAATATGGTGCTCATATTTTCCATACAAATAACGAAGTTGTTTGGAAATTTGTGAATCGTTTTGCATGTTTTAATCGCTTTACTAATAGTCCACTAGCTAATTATAAGGGTGAAATTTTTTCTTTGCCGTTTAATATGTATACCTTTAATAAAATGTGGGGAGTTACGACACCTCAAGAAGCCTTTGAAAAGATCGAACAACAGAAAAAGGCTGCCAATGTGCACTCTCCTTTTAACTTGGAAGAGCAGGCTATTTCGTTAGTTGGAACTGATATTTATGAAAAGCTTATTAAGGGGTATACAGAAAAGCAATGGGGAAGAGATTGCAAAGATTTACCATCTTTCATTATCAAACGCTTGCCTGTTAGATTTACATACGATAATAATTATTTTAATGCTCTTTATCAGGGGGTACCAATAGGAGGGTACACTGAAATGGTAAATAAAATGCTTGATGGTATTGAAGTTAACCTGAATGTGGACTATTTAGGGGATAGAGACTTATGGAACAATATAGCTCAAACAGTGGTTTACACAGGTCCGATAGATGCCTTTTATAAATATTGCTTTGGTGCATTACAGTATCGTTCGGTTCGTTTTGAAACAGAACTGTTAGATATTCCTAACTATCAAGGTAATGCAGCTGTAAACTACACGGATAGTGAAACTCCGTGGACTCGCATTATAGAGCATAAGTGGTTTGAATTTGGTAAGAACGAAAAAGGGGAAGATATACCACGAACTGTTATTAGTCGTGAATTGAGTTCTGAATGGAAACTTGGTGATGAACCTTATTATCCTGTTAACGATGATTTTAACAATCGTTTGTATCTCAAGTATAAAGAGTTGTCTGATAAAGAACTCAATATTATTTTTGGTGGCCGTTTAGCGGAATATAGATATTACGACATGGATGCGGTTATTGCATCTGCTTTGGAAAAATCGAATTATGTTATCAAAACAGTTTGAATATGCAAAATATTCTGTTCCTATATTTTCTAATGAACTGCTAGGTTATATGGGATTTTAGTAGGAATATAGGTGTGGAAAAGGTGTTTCTTTGCCCATAAAACTTCAGAAATTGAGGCGGTAATATTAAAATATGTTGATAGTTATGATACGTGTTCCCAAGTGGTTCGAGCATGTTATGATTACGTTGATGTCAAGTACATTGTTGATAAAATAATTAGTGACTAATATGATACTTAGAAGAATAAACCAATTGTTACATGTTTTTATTGGATACCTTATAAAATGGAAGGTTGATCTGTTAGGTGTTAGCTATGTGAATAAATTAGATAAAATTGATAAATCACCTCGGTTAATAGTATCACTAACAAGCTATGGACGTCGTGTTGAAAAAACCGTATATTATACTATTGTTTCTATGCTAAAACAGGAATTGGCTCCTAATAAAATAGTCTTGTGGTTGGATCAGAATACATGGAACGATGAAAATCTTCCTAAGAAGATTATATCGCTGAAGAAATATGGTGTTGAAATAAAATACTGCAAGGATGTGCGTTCATACACAAAATTAGTTCCATCATTGTTGTCATATTCAGAGGATATTATTGTGACCGTTGATGATGATGTATATTATTCACCTAAATTATTGAAAAGGCTATATGATGGCTATTTAGAATTTCCGAATAAAATCCAGTGTTTTTTTTATAGTAATCCTCGATATGATGAAACGGGGAAAATAGCTCCATATAATAGTTGGAATAAAGTAACTGGAAGTAATTGGGTATTTCCCTTGGGAGTAGGCGGCGTTTTATATCCTCCTCATGCTTTATATTCAGATGTAATCAAAGAGAGCTTGTTTATGAAGCTTTGTCCTGCGGCAGATGATTTATGGTTTTGGTTTATGGCATTGAAACAAGGGACAAAGCACAATGTGGTATCAATGAAAGGAATAAGATATTATGCTTTTGATAATCTTTATCAATATTTTCATAAAGGTTCAGCTCTGACTCATAGCAATAGCAGGGAAAATGGAAATGATGTTCAACTGGTCAGCTTATTTAACCATTATCAAGTTAAAGGAGAACATGATTTGAATAATATTGCTTGTAAATAAGTGTTTTTTTATCTATGGCAGAAATCTTAAATCAAATAATAACTTACAAGCAGCTTATTGCAGGTAACTACCAAATAGGAGATGATTCTTATGGCATTGCCTCCTATGTTCTAACTCCTCACCGTATAGCTGCTGTAAAGAACTGTCCGTTTAATGCATCAGAAGATACGTGTGCTTGCTTTTTTGTAAATGTGGACGATGTTGTCGCTGCTCGTGGTCAACTGTTTGGAACGCGACTTTATGTTGAAGGAAAGATAATACCATCAGGAACAGGCTCTTCTTTGGAAACAGCGAAACAGTTTAGGCATCTAGCATTGGGTGCCGAAGTAATGCTGTTTTCTTCTACAAACGATGAGTATGAAACATTTATAGCATCAGGAATTTCAGATATGGCTCTGCCGCTTTACAGAAAGCTTCGTTATCATATTTTAGAATTTCCTCGCATTATGCAGCTGAGAAATACATATAGCGTATTAGAAAGTAAAGGTTTGGGGGGCTTTTCGCTAAAAGTGGTAAGTTCTTTGTTGAATTTTCCTTTGAAGCTTCTTTTAACTTACTCTAAGCACAAAGGAAAAAAACTGATGAAAAAATATCAGGTAGAAAAAGTTGTAATCGTGCCAGAATGGGTGGATGGTATTGTACTGAATGATGGACACAAGTATATGGAAGTACATGACCATCGTTGGTTGCAATGGAATTTAGACTATAATTTAAGAGGATTTCCTCAGGATATTCAGTCCTTTTATACGATAAAAAGAGAAAGAAAACCAGTAGGATTTTTTATGACGAAACAACGTTTTCGTAAAGAAGCGGGAGGTCTGAAGAATATATTAGTTGGGGGGATTATGGAATGGGGGGCAATTAATGAAAAAGAGCTATCTGAAACAGATATTTATAAGATAGCTCAAACTACGTTCTCTAAGGATGTGGATATTGTAGAGGCTGCTACCGCTAATCCTGTTACGGTAAAAAATATGAAAGTATGTGGCTTTGTATCTCATGGATATGCGCACATCGCCTTTAAAGATAAGAAAAAACAGTATAAAGATGCATCGGATATTAATCTGTGGCGGGTTCGTTATGGTTATGCCGATGTCTTATTAACGTAATGCAATAACTATTAAATATTTGGTTTTATGGAATTGAAAGATTTTATTGAGAATTTTGCTCAACAGTTTGACGAGATGGAAATGTCTGATTTTGCGGCTGAAACAGTATTTAAGGAATTGGATGAATGGAGTTCGCTCATTGCCCTTTCTGTAATCGCAATGATTGATGAGGAATATGATGTACGGATCAAGGGTGATGATATTCGTTTGTCAAAAAACATTGAAGATTTGTTTAACTTGGTAAAAAGCAGGATGTAATGGCTTTTCTACAGATAAGCAATGTGGAAGTTGTGGGAATGGCTGCAGCTGTTCCCTCAATGGTTGAAGATAATGTTAATATATATGGAAAGTGGGAGGGGTACGAGAACTTCGTTGCTACAACAGGCATAGAAAGACATCGTAAAAGTAATCATTCCACTTGTTCGTCTGACCTCTGTCAGGCCGCTGCAGAAAAACTGATTGCCGAATTGGGATGGGAGAAAGAGAGTATAGACGCTTTGGTGTTTGTCTCTCAAACACCGGACTATATTGCACCGGCAACATCTTGTTTGCTTCAATATAAATTAGGATTGAGTGAAAATTGTTACACATTAGACATCTCTTTGGGATGTTCCGGCTGGGTATACGCTTTTAGCGTAATAAGCGCTTTAATGCAAAATGGAGCATTCTCAAGAGGACTTTTGCTGGCAGGCGATACAATTCTGAAAGTAGCGTCTTCTGAAGATAAAAGTACTTATCCTTTGTTTGGAGATGCGGGAACGGCTACGGCATTGGAATATAATATAGGATCGGCTGGGTTGAAATTCTCATTCAATACTGATGGTAGCGGTTCGGAAGCTATCATTATTAGAGATGGAGGATATAGAAATCCGGTTTCTAAAGAAAGTTTTGTAATGAGAGAACGAGGTGAAAGCATTAAAAGTAATCTTTTACAGGTAGAGTTGAATGGTATGGATGTTTTTTCTTTTGGGATTTCCAAAGCACCGGCAAGCGTAAAAGGTTTATTAGATCACTTTGATATAGATAAAGAGTCTGTTGATTGCTTCACGTTTCATCAAGCTAACCTTTTTATGAATGAGAAAATTCGCAAAAAGTTGAAATTACCAAGCGAGAAAATACCTTATAGTTTGAAAGACTTCGCCAATACTTCGTGTGCGTCCATACCCTTAACCCTTGTCACTCAATGTGCGGAGGATTTAAAAGGAAAGAGCATGAGGCATATAGGCTGTGGCTTTGGTGTAGGATTGTCTTGGGGAAGTGTTTATTTTGAAACTCGTTCTATTAAAGTGCCTCAATTAATAGAAATATGACAGAATTGTATAACAACCCGTTCTCACTACTTGGCAAAACAGTGCTTGTTACGGGTGCTTCATCGGGAATAGGCAGGGCGACGGCTATAGAATGCTCAAAAATGGGTGCCATTTTGGTGATAAACGGTCGCAATGAAGCAAGATTGAAAGATACATTCGAACATTTAAGCGGTGATAGTCATCGCATAATAGTGGGCGATCTCACCGTAGAAGAAGATTTGAATAAGCTTGTAGCTGAGGTGGGACTATTGGATGGAATTGTACATTGCGCAGGTATTTCAGGGCATAAGTTGTTCTCTTATCTCAAGCAGGAAGAGATTGATAAAATGTTTTCTATCAATTACCTGTCACCTCTTAAAATATCTCAATTCTTATTGAAAGCAAAGAAAGTGAAGAAAGGAGGTTCTATCATATTCATGACTTCTACTTCTGGTATATTGTCATCGTATATAGGTGGTAGCTTGTATTCTTCGACCAAAGGGGCTGTTAACGGATTGGTAAAAGGAATGGCATTAGAACTGGCTTCGAAAAAGATTCGAGTGAATAGTGTAATGCCAAGTATGATTGAGACTCCTATTATGAATGGGGGCGATGTTACCGATGAACAGTTTGAAGCAGACAAACAGCTTTATCCACTGAAGCGATATGGAAAACCGGAGGAAGTGGCGTATGCTGTTATTTACCTTCTATCGGATGCGAGTAGTTGGATTACCGGCACTAATTTATTAATGGACGGGGGACGTTCCATTTCTTATTGATACAATGAATGCTTATATAAAAGATATTGCATATTACCTACCTCAAACGGAAGTCATAAATGAAGCAATCGTTCATGACTTTCCAGAATGGAGTGTTGAGAAGATTGCTTTAAAGGTGGGAGTGAATAAGAGACATGTGGCGGCAGAAGATGAGACGGCTTCGGACATGGCTATCAAGGCTGCTGAACGCTTATTCCAAAATGAGAATATAAAAAAAGAAGATATTGATTTTGTGTTGTTTTGTACGCAAAGTCCAGACTATAAATTGCCAACATCCGCTTGCATAATCCAGCATCAATTGGGATTACGTAAAGATATAGGGGCTCTTGATTTTAATTTAGGCTGTTCCGGTTATGTTTATGGATTATCATTAGCAAAAGGATTGATATGTGGCGGCATAGCTCAAAATGTTTTATTGCTTACTGGAGAAACATATAGTAAGCATCTTCATCCAAGAGATAAAGGTAATCGAACTATTTTTGGTGATGCTGCTTCTGCAACGTTGATAAGTACTTCCGGAATTGCGGAAATTGGCAATTTCAGTTTAGGTACAGATGGCTCTGGAGTTGAAAATTTGATTATTAAGTCCGGAGGAATGCGTTGTCCTGAAAAACAGAATGATTTGTGCTTTGATGAAAATGGTAATCCCGTATCTTCTGATTATCTCTATATGAATGGCAGCGAAATATTTACGTTTACGCTGGATAACGTCCCTCCTTTAGTGGAAAATACGTTGCTTTGTAATGCTGTGGCAAAAAAGGATATTGATTTGTTTGTTTTCCATCAGGCAAATAAATATATGCTTGATTTTTTGCGTAAGAAGATAAAAATCGAGCCTGAACGTTTTTACTATAGTTTAGCAGAGTATGGAAACACTGTGTCAAACACTATTCCGATAGCCTTGAAAAATGCTGTGGAGCAAGGAGTTGTTTGCGCAGGTAAGCAAATTTTGATAGCAGGCTTTGGAGTGGGATATTCTTGGGGGGGAACTGTGTTAACATTCTAATTCATGATAGATAGAGGTATGAAGATTGTTTTAATGTATCACGATATTTATCGTGAATCGGTATCGGAAAGCGGCTTTCAAAATGCTTCCGCTTTCCAGTATAAAGTGCAAGTGGATGAGTTTGAGGCTCATGTGGCTGCTGTATCCGAATACTGCAAAAATTATCCGGATGTGGAAGTGGATTTTACTTTCGATGATGGCGGATGCTCTTTCTATACACTGGCGGCACCTATATTGGAAAAGTATGATCGTAGGGGTACGTTTTTTATCAGTACAAATTATCTTGATACGCCGTTGTTTCTTTCTATGGAGCAATTGCGGATGCTTGCGAAGCGTGGGCATCGCGTAGGTTCGCACTCACATAGTCACCCCGCATTGACTTGCTTGGACGAGGAGAGCATAGCGGAGGAATGGAACGTTTCTGTGCGGAAATTGAAAAGCTGCGTCATCGGAGGAATGACGGCTTCTGTACCAAATGGAGATGGAAATAGGGTTGTGATGCAAAAAGCACTTGAAGCGGGCATACAAACTCTTTATACTTCAGTACCGACAACTAAAGTGAATGATTACGATGGAATGAAGGTCGTGGGGCGTTATGTGGTGTATCAAGGAATGAGTACTACTGACGTAATGTCTATTGTGGGTAACAAAAGTAAGCGCAGGTTGATGTATGTTAAATGGTGGTTACTGCGAATGGTTAAGAGTGTTTTAGGGAGCAACTACAACAAACTGAAAGGGGTACTTTTCCCAAAACCACACTCTGGACTGCCGATAGAATGAAATATTTGTAATCGTTATATAATTCAGTATATATTTATGGAACAATTTAAAATTTGCGTAATCGGTCTCGGTTACGTAGGGCTTCCTTTGGCTCGTCTTTTCTCAACTAAGTATAAAACAGTAGGGTTCGACATGAACCAGGCACGTGTAGATGCCTTAATGGGAGGGCATGATGCAACGTTGGAGGTGTCGGACGAATTGTTGCAGGATGCTATCACGAATCACGGTTTCTTTTGTACCACGAAGCTGGAGGAAATAAAGGATTGCAACTTTTATGTAGTAGCTGTTCCTACTCCGGTAGATGTGAATAACCGTCCTGACCTGACACCTTTGTGGGGAGCCAGTGAGACGGTGGGGCAGGTGATTTCTAAAAGAGATATTGTAGTTTATGAATCTACTGTTTACCCCGGTGTGACTGAGGAAGAGTGTTTGCCTGTTGTTGAAAAGGTCTCCGGCTTGAAGTTTAATATCGATTTCTTTGCCGGCTATTCTCCGGAACGTATTAACCCGGGAGATAAGGAGCACACAGTAGAGAAAATTAAAAAAGTAACTTCTGGATCAACTCCTGAAATTACAGACATTGTAGATAGTATATATAATTCAGTTTTGGTGAACGGTACTCACAAGGCTCCAAGCATTAAGGTGGCGGAAGCCTCTAAAATTATTGAAAACTCTCAGCGAGATGTGAATATTGCCTTTATGAATGAATTAGCGAAAATATTCAATGCAATGGGTATAGATACGAACGATGTAATTGAGGCTGCAGCTTCCAAATGGAACTTTATCAAACTGAAACCGGGATTGGTGGGTGGACATTGCATTAGCGTAGATCCATATTATTTGATACAGAAAGCACAAGTCTATGGCGTACTGCCACGGGTGATGTCTGCTGCCCGTAGATTGAATGATGGTATGGGGGATTATGTAGCTAATCAAGTGATTAAATTGATGAATAAAAAAGGTGTCTTGGTGAAGGATGCTAAAATTTTGCTGTTAGGTATCACATTTAAGGAAAATTGTCCGGACATCCGTAATACAAAGATTGTGGATATTTATAGCACTCTGTCTGAATATACTCAAAACATTGTTGTATACGACCCGTGGGCGGATTCTGCTAAAGTTAACCATGAATATGGTATTTCTCTTACAGAAAAATCTTTGGAAGAGTTGCGTGGGGGATTTGACGTTGTTGTGTTGGGTGTAGCCCATAATGCTTTTAAAAATGAAGACATTCGCTCTTTCTTGAAAAATAAGGATGGGGTAGTGTATGATGTAAAGGGCATTTTGGATAGAGAAATTATAGACGGAAGACTGTAAGAGTTATGCTTTCTATTATTTGCCCTATTTATAATGAAGCAAAATATATTGATGTATGCATTCAATCTATTTTGCTTCAAGATTATCCTAAAGAACACTTGGAAGTGCTATTTGTGGATGGCATGAGCCAGGATGGTACTCGTGATATAGTGGGTAGCTATTCTAAGCAATATCCTTTTATCCGTTTGCTTGATAATGAAAAACGTATAGTGCCGATAGCTATGAATATAGGGATAAAAGCATCAAAGGGAGATGTTATCATGCGTTTAGATGCTCATGCACAATATCCAACAAACTATTTTTCGGCATTAGTGAAAGCGTTGAAATCTTTGGATGCTGATAATGTAGGGGCTGCTTGTCGGACGGATGTGCTTAATAAGACGGCTAAAACTTTATCCATAAAAGAGGTGTTAAGTAATAGATTTGGCGTAGGAAATTCCACATTCCGTTTAGGGGTTGACAAGGTGATGGAAGTAGACACAGTTCCTTTTGGCTGTTGGAAAAGGGAGATTTTTGATAAATATGGTTTTTATGATGAACGTTTGATTAGGAATCAGGATATAGAGTTGAACAAACGTATAGTACGTGGAGGAGGACATATTTATATTGTGCCTGATACGTATTGTGTTTATTTAGCTCGTGAGACATTCAAGGGGCTGGCGAAGAACAATTTTGGAAATGGAAAATGGAATATATTGACAGTGTACTATACAAAACAAATGAAATCCCTTTCAATAAGACATTTTGTACCGTTATTGTTTTTGTTGTCTTTGATTATTCCATTGGTTATGATGCTTTTCTATTTTTCGGCTGTAATTATTTCGTTAGTCTCCTTATTATTGTACCTCATTTCGATTTCTGTAATCAGTTTATCATTGTCTTTGAAAAAAAAACTGTGTTTCAGTTATTTGATGATGGCTTTTGTTGTTTTGCATTTATCGTATGGGTGGGGATCTTTAAATGGTATAATTAGTGTATTGAAGTATGGAAAATAGTTTTACTTTATATAAGGGGTGTTGGTTGAGTAAATGTCCTCCACATAGTAGTCGTTATTTGAAAACAGACGAATGTAATAAATTGTTAAGTAGGGGGGGGTATTTGTTAAGAAATGTTTATGATTGGGATTGCGAGCATGAAACTTCATTTTGGTTTGTCATAAAAGATTCTTTTGGAGGAATGGAAGAGCTGTCTTCAAAAATGAGAAATCAAGTGAAGAAATCGTTGAAGACATACAATGTGTGTCGTGTATCGGCAAGTGAGATGCTTCGGGTAGGTTTCCCTATTTTTCAAGCAGCGGTAGAAAACTATAAGGTGAAAGCTGCTCGGATAACTGTGGAAGCTTTTGAAACTAGAATACAGCAAAGTGAAAAAGTGGGCAATGTTGATTTTTGGTGTGTATATACAAAGGAAACTCATAAAGCGGTAGCGTTAGCCATTAATACGCTTCATAAGGATTGTTGTGAGTATAATACAATGAAGGCCGATCCAGCTTATTTGAGAAATTCCACTTATCCTTATTATGGGCTTATCTATGAAATGAATTGTTATTATTTACAAGAATTGGGATTTAAGTATGTAAGTGATGGCGCTCGCAGTATTACAGAACACTCAAATATTCAGTCTTTTTTGATAGATAAATTCCATTTTAGAAAAGCTTGTTGTCAATTGCAGATAGTTTACCAATGGTGGATGAAAATTGCTATAAACATATTATTCCCCTTTCGTAAGCTGATTTCTGTTCAATCTGTAAAAGCTATTTTGAATATGGAAGCAATGCGAAGAAATAAGTATTGATGAATTTTTTATTATGTTATTAAAATCTCTTTTCGATCGTGGAGGTTCCTTCTTCGGTCTTATCTTTTTGTTTCCTGTTTTATTGGTTGTAGCCCTCTTGATTTGTATCAAGATGCCAGGTGGTCCTGTTATCTTCAAGCAGAAAAGGGTTGGACAACATGGTAAGTTGTTTACCATGTACAAATTCCGTTCTATGACCGTTAGTCATTCCGGTAGTTCTGTTTCAGTGAAAGGAGAGAGCCGTATCACTCCTTTGGGGGCGAAATTGCGGAAATATAAATTAGATGAATTGCCCGAATTATGGAATGTGCTGATAGGTGACATGAGTTTTGTCGGTCCCCGTCCGGATGTTCCGGGATATGCGGACAAACTGGAGGGTGACGATAGAAGAATGCTGCTGCTGAAACCGGGAATTACCGGACCAGCAAGTCTGAAATATAGGAATGAAGAAGAACTGTTGGCAGAGCAGGAAGATCCCCAATGGTATAATGACAAAATACTTTTTCCGGATAAAGTAAAAATAAATATAGAATATCTGGATCATTGGTCTTTGGGAGATGACATTAAAATCATTATTTATACAATATTTGGAAAAGGTTTGTAATATCATAAAATGGTTATTTGTGCCTTATTATCTGTGGCGTAAATAGCCTTTTTTCTTATACGCTTACTTTTCATATTATCATTTTCTTTTAATCATATAATTTAATGGACAAGAGAATTTATCTTTGCCTTGCTCACATGAGCGGCAAGGAGCAGGCTT
>ERZ826016.1655-NODE-1655-length-19966-cov-9.845914_pt1 | contig 19966 bp, 21 predicted proteins | sample MGYA00519872_ERZ826016 | MGnify/ENA primary metagenome ERZ826016 (study PRJEB31778, sample SAMEA3449218) | human gut metagenome | biome: human gut; feature: human-associated habitat; material: faeces | place: United Kingdom | collected 2010/2012 ... | reverse complement strand
GTTTCAACTTTTGCAAGATGGTTCGCACTAACGTTCAGCATTATACTCAACTGTTCCTGTGTAATCCCCTTCTTTTTCCGCAAATCGCGGATACGTCCGCCGAATTCTTTTGCATCAAATCGCATTGTTCAATCCTTTCCTTTGCGCCGAAAACACAAACAGGCCGAGACTCCTTTTCCGAGTCCCGGCCTGTTTTCAGAACAACCTTTCAGCAGGAAATCACTGCTGACTCCCATTGCATCCGACAGGCGTCCCAAGTGGTCTACGCCCAAATTGCGCTGTCCTTTTTCCAATGCGCGAAGCTGCTGCACTGAAATTTCAGCTTCTGCTGCAAGCCGTTCCTGCGTCCAGCCTTTTTCGAGGCGGCTTCCGCGGATTCTGTTGCCGACTTGCACTTTGTCATAACTCATATTCGGTCGTCCTTTCTGCTGCTACGCAGCGGTTTGGGCGGAGGAACTGGGTTTTGTTTGCAATCCTCCCTGCGATAAAGATGCTTTCTCCTTTTCCGCATACCAGGATAATGCATGCGGATTCAAATTCGACTTTACAGCGTTTTGGCATCGGTAGACAGGTCCTTGAATTTTATGTCCCGGAATAAAATTTTGGGCACCCGGAAATACGAGAACATCTCGCCCGACTGCCCATAGAAATAGTCAAACATTCTGTTTTTCCCCCCTTTTTTGACCGTTTACATCCTTGACACCTCCGTTCCATTTGTGATGAAATATGTATGACTATCGTTATTTTTCTTTACAAAGATGGCTTATCATGCTACAATAACCGCATCTACGGCCACCAGACAACAGGAAAGGAGTATCTCATGGCCAAAACTGCCGACACCATTGCAATTTATTCCCGCAAGTCCCGCTACACCGGCAAGGGCGAGAGCATCGGAAATCAGATCGACCTCTGCCGCGAATATATCCGCACTCACTACGGCGATGCCGCCGCGGAACATGCCGTTGTCTTTGAGGACGAGGGCTTTTCCGGCGGCAACCTGAACCGCCCGGACTTCAAAAAGATGATGACCGCCGCCAAAGAGCGGAAGATCCGTGCCATCGTGGTCTACCGTCTGGACCGCATCAGCCGCAACATCAGCGACTTTTCCAGCCTGATTGAAGAACTGGGCCGGCTGGGCATCGACTTTGTGTCCATCCGTGAAAGTTTTGACACGTCCAGCCCCATGGGCCGCGCGATGATGTACATCGCATCGGTGTTCAGCCAACTGGAGCGGGAGACCATTGCAGAGCGCATCCGGGATAATATGCACGAACTGGCAAAGACCGGGCGCTGGTTGGGCGGCACCACCCCCACGGGATACGCCTCCGAGAGCGTCAAGAGCATCACGGTGGACGGCAAGACAAAAAAAGCTTGCAAGCTGAAGCTGCTGCCGGATGAGGCAGAGATCATCTACAAAATTTTCGACCTCTATGAGCAGCACGATTCCCTGACCATGACCGAGACCGAGCTGCTGCGGCAGGGCGTTAAAACAAAAACCGGGCGTTCTTTCACCCGGTTCTCCATCAAGTCTATTTTGCAGAATCCTGTCTACCTCATTGCAGACAAGGACGCCTATCAGTATTTTGTGGACAACGAGGCAGAACTGTTCTCCCCGGAGTCCGATTTTGACGGCGTGCGGGGCGTGCTTGCTTACAACCGCAGCGATCAGGAAAAGGGGCGTGCGACTGTGTATAATCCCATCAGCGAGTGGATCGTTTCGGTGGGCGAACACCCCGGCATCATTTCCTCCAACCGGTGGATCCGGGTGCAGGAATCGCTGGAGCGGAACAAATCCAAGTCCTACCACGCATCCCGCGGCAACGAGGCGCTGCTGACCGGTCTGCTGTGGTGCTCCTGCGGCAGCCGGATGTACCCCAAGGTCACCGGGCGCAAAACGGCAGACGGGCAGGTAGTTTTTCCTTATATGTGCAAGCTGAAGGAGCGCAGCCGCCGGGAGCTTTGCAGCGTCCCCAATGCCAATGGCAATCTGTTGGATGCCGCCATCTGTGAACAGGTCAAGCACCTTGCCGACCATTCCAGCGACTTTATGAAACAGTTGGAAAAAGCACGGAACGCCCACGCGGGCAACCGCTCCGAGTGTGAGACCAAGCTCTCTGCCCTGCGCAAGGAGCAAGCCGAGACGCAGCGGAAGATCACCGCCCTCATCGACTCCCTTGCCGATTTCGGCGACAGTACCGCCGCAGTCCACCTGAAAAAGCGCATTGAGGAGCTGAACGGTCAGGATGCCGCCTTGAGCTCCCGCATCCGGGAGCTGGAAAGCCTTACGGACGAAGGCGTTCTGGCAGGGATGGAATTTGACCTGATGCGTCAACTGCTGACCGTGTTCCACGACAACATCGACGATATGACCGTGACCCAGAAGCGTGCCGCCATCCGCACGGTGGTGCGCAAGGTAGTGTGGGACGGCAAAGTGGCTCATGTGGTGCTCTTCGGCTCACCGGAGGATGAGATCGACTGGACCACCTTCCCGGTAGACCCGGAAGAGGACGAGAATGACCCCGATGGCGGTGGAGATGGTTCCAATTCTCCGTCCGGCGTTCGTTCGGGTGAGGATAGCATTTTCAATGCAGCGGCTCGCATAGGTTGAGAATCGCGCCTTCCGGGTAGAGTCGAAGGTGTCCACCGCCTTCATCAGGCCGATGGTCCCGATGGAGATCAGGTCTTCCTGGTCGCTGGGCTGGGCGTAGTATTTTTTCGCCACATGCACCACCAGCCGCAGATTGTGCCGGATGAGCGTTTCCCGCGCCGTGGGGTCGCCCGCCCGCAGGGCCGCAAAGGTCTCGATTTCTTCCCGTGCGCTCAGGGGCTTGGGGAAGCTCCCCGCTTCCAGATGCAGCGCAAGCACCAGAAATTTCGTGGCAAAAAATTGCAGCAGAGTCAACAGCATACAACGCACCTCCCAAACTATGGTCCTCCTACACTGTATGAGCGGGGACAAACGGTTCAGAAGTTATCTGCCTGCTGCACTTTCCTGTATCCTGTTCTTGCTGCAATCTGATTCATTGCAGTTTCAGCTTACAACAAAAAATGAGATAGGCTCCCTTTCGGGGAAGTCTATCTCATTGGCTCTTTGAGTTCCCTGTGTCAACTTTTATTGTACAACACCGCTTTTCAACGGCCCGGTTCCATGTTACAATAAGAAAAAACGAAATCGGGTGATCTTTTGGAATTTTATGGCACCATCGGCCCCGCCTGTGCCCAGCCGGAGACCTTGCAGCGCATGGTGGAAGCTGGCATGACAGGCATCCGCATGAACCTTTCCCACGGGCCCCTTTCGGCCCACAAAGACTGGCTGGACATGATCCACGCCGTGGGCATCCCCCAGCTGCTCATCGACCTGCAGGGGCCGGAGCTGCGCATCGGCACACTGACCCAGCCCCTTGTGCTGGAACCGGGGCAGAGCCTCCGGCTGGGGCAAGGGGGTATCCCCTGCCCGGCGGCGCTGGTGCAGGCGGCCCGGCCGGGCCAGAACCTCCTGCTGGACGACGGCAGGCTCCTTGTGCAGGTTGCCGGAGCCGACGGCGCGGCCCTGCAGTGTACCGTGGTGCGGGGCGGCACTCTGCAAAGCCGCAAAAGCCTTGCGGCGCCGGGGCTGGCGGTAGCCTCCCCTACGTTGACGGAGGCAGACCTGCAAAACCTGCAGCTGGCGGGAGCCTGCGGCGTTACCGGGGTGATGCTGCCCTTCGTGCGGGGGGCCGAGGACATCCGCACCCTGCGCCGGGCGCTGGAACAGGCCGGGGCCGGGCAGATCCGCATTTTTGCCAAGATCGAGAACATTGCGGGGGTGCAGGCCCTGCCGGAGTTCCTGCCTCTTGTGGATGAAGTGGTCATTGCCCGCGGGGACCTCGGCAACGCCATGCCCCTGTGGGAACTGCCCCGGTGCCAGAAACAGCTTTCGGCGGTCTGCCGGTCTGCCGGGGTGCCCTTTATGGTGGTGACCCAAATGCTGGACAGTATGTGCAGCCGGGCGGTACCCACCCGCGCCGAGGTCAGCGACATCTACAACGCCGTGTCAGACGGTGCTTCCAGCGTGATGCTCACCGGGGAGACTGCCGCGGGGCAATACCCGGTGGAGGCCATGGAGTATCTTGTGCGCACTGCCCGCACTGCCTTGGAATAACCAGGATGAACCGCTCGTTTTCTACGGTGGTTCCTGCAAAGATTATACCACATTCGCTACCAGGGTGGCAATGAGCCAGCCACCTGCTCTTTACACAAACGGATTGTAGAACCGCCCGAACCGGATGGTCACGGTGAGGCTGAGGAACAGCAGAAGTACCCCGACACCCAGCGCGATGAGATCGCAGCGGACGAAAGGCCGCTGGGTGTACCAGGTGCGCTTGTTCTTTTTGCCAAAGCCGCGCAGTTCCATCGCATTGGAGATGGTGTCGATGCGGTTCAGGCTGGTCAGGATGAGCGGCAGCAGGATATTGACGGAGTTTTTGAGCCGCTTGAAGAAGGGTTCCTTTCTGCCCAGCTCCACGCCGCGGGCCTGCTGGGCCTGGCTGATGCTGTGGTAGTCGCGCTGGATGTCCGGAATGTACCGTAGCGCAATGGCCACCGAGTAGCCCACTTTGTACGAAATGCCGATGCTGTTCAGGCTGGCCGCAAACTCGCTGGGGTCGGTGGCCGAGATGAACAGGATGGCCACAGGCAGGGCCACGAAATACTTGAGCGAGATGTTGCACAGATAGAACAGCTGCTCAGCCGTCAGGTCATACCGCCAGAACAGGTGGCAGAGCACCGTGCGGGTGCCGTACAGCGTCGTGCCCTGGTCGGGGTCGAACAGGAAGATGAACAGGTTGTTCAGCAGCAGGAATACCAGCATGAACACCAGCATGAACCGCACCTCGCGGAACCTGATCCGGCTCAGCTTGAACGCGGCCAGGCTGACCGCCAGCAGCACCAGCAGAACCCAGGTGTTGTAGGTGATCATGCTGGCAAAGGTGAACAGCAGAAAGAACGCCAGCTTGGTGGTGCCGGTGAGCTTGTGAATGACGCTCTCCCGCGGGAGATAATTCAAAACAGTTTTAGCGGCCATGTTCCCGCACCTCCCGGTCCTGCGCGATGAAGCGCTCCACAAATTCCTGCGCGGGCGCAATGCCGCAGCGGTTGGCCAGCGTGTAGAGGCTGGTCTCCTTCAGTGCGGCCTGCTGGATGAGGGCGGGGTCGCACAGAACGCCCGCCGGGCTGCGGTCCGCAATGAGTGCACCGTCGCAGAAGACCAGCGCCCGCTGGGTGTATTCGAGCATCAGGTGCATGTCGTGGGTGATCATCACGACCGTGACGCCCTGGGCGTTCAGCCCCCGCAGGAACTCCATGATGTCGGTGTAGTGGCGGAAATCCTGGCCCGCCGTAGGTTCGTCCAGCAGGATAAGCTCCGGGTCCAGCGCCAGTACGCTGGCGATGGTGACACGCTTTTTCTGGCCGAAGCTCAGCGCCGACACCGGCCAGTTCCGGAAGGGATACAGCCCGCAGATCTTGAGCGTCTGTTCCACCTTTTCCCGGATCTGCGCTTCGGTCAGGCCGGAGCGCTGCAGGCCCAGTGCCACCTCGTCGTAGATCATGGTCTTGGAGATCATCTGGTTGGGGTTCTGCATCACGTAGCCGATGTGCTGGGCACGGCGGCGGATGTTCTCCTCGGCCAGCGATCTGCCGTTGAGGAAGATCGCGCCCGCATCCGGCGTCTCGAACCCGCAGATGAGCTTGGACAGCGTGGATTTGCCCGCGCCGTTCCGGCCCACGATGCTGACCATCTCCCCTTTGCCGATGGAGAAACGGACATTCTTCAGGGTCGCCTGCCCCTTCTGGTAGCCAAAGCTCAGGTCCCGCACTTCCAGCAGCGGTTCCGGGGCCGGGGCAGCTTCCGGCTGCGGATAGGCGGTGAACCAGTTCCGCAGGGCCGTGGTGTCGGCTTCGTTCAGGACGAGACTGTCCACATGCGACGGGTGTTTTTCCGGGGTGATGTCCACGCCCGCATACCGCAGAGCGGTCAGGTAGAGCGGCTCCCGGATGCCGTTTTCGGTCAGCAGGGAGGTGGAAAGCAGCGCGTCCGGGCGGAGGTCGGCCAGAATTCTGCCCTCGTTCACGAGGACGATGCGGTCCACGCTCCGCCAGAGGACATCCTCCAGCCGATGCTCGATGATGAGCACGGTGGTGTCGGTCTTTTTCTGGATCTCGTCGATGAGCTCCATGGTCTGCTTGCCGGTGGCCGGGTCCAGGTTGGCCAGCGGCTCGTCGAAGAGCAGGATCTTGACCTGATCCACCATAACGCCCGCCAGACTGACCCGCTGCTTCTGCCCGCCGGAAAGCTCATGCGGTGCATAGCCGAGGTGGTTCTCGATGCCCACCAGCTCCGCAGCGCGGCGGGTGATGGTGTGCATTTCCTCCTGCGGCATACAGCTGTTTTCCAGCGCAAAGGCGATGTCCTCGCCCACGGTCAGGCCAATGAACTGGCCATCCGGGTCCTGCAATACCGTGCCCACATGGGCCGACAGCTCAAAGATGCTGCTGTGCGGCGCATCCACGCCGTCCACGGTCAGGGTGCCGGAGCACACGCCGGGATTCGAAAAGGGGTTCAGGCCGTTGATGCAGCCCGCCAGCGTGCTTTTGCCGCTGCCGGACGGGCCTGCGATGAGCACACGCTCCCCCGGATAGATGTCCAGGTCGATGCCGGTCAGCGTGGGACGCTTCTGGGCGCGGTACTGAAACGAGAAATCTCGGAACGAGATGATGGGTTCGTTACGTTCTGCCATGGGCAAATTACCTCAGCTGTTCAAACAAAAAGCCTTTCCTCCGGCGGATGGCCGAGGGAAAGGCTACGGGTTCCATCCAGAGTCGCTCCGGCCGGGATCACTCCTGGTCGAGAGAGCCCTTCTTGGCGATGGTCCTGGTGTAGGCCAGCACCAGCAGGCCGCCCACCACCACAGCGGTGATGATGTTGGACACAGCGGCAAAGGCACCCTGCGCAAAGACCTTCTTGGCCGGCTCGGCGTAGATCAGGATATCCAGCACCGGGGCCACCACGATCCAGGCCAGCAGATGGGCTGCGATGTTGGCGACCGTAAAGGCGGCCATCTTCTTTTTACCAAACTCGCCCTCCTGCAGGTCCAGCTTTTTGGCGAACAGGCCCACCACAACGCCCACGAAGGCCGAAGCGATGACCCAGCTCCACCACGGGCTGCCGCCCCAGGACAGGTCGATCAGGGTGTGGCCGATGAAGCCGATCAGACCGCCGGCCACCGGGCCGTACATCGCGGCCAGCAGGGCCAGAACGGCGTACTGCAGGCTGATGTTGGTGTTGGGCACCGGGCTGGGAATGGCCACGAACCGGCCCAGAACAAAGAACAGGGCTGCGCCGATGCCGACGGCGACCACTGGTTTGATGCTGTTGTTGTTTTTCATATTCTTTCGCTCCTCTTTTTTGCACCGCAGTGTGCGGCATTTTTTTCAAGGCATTGTCAGTATACGACAAGCCGGGAACCCTTGTCAATGGACAAACGGCTCTCTTTGCAGAAAAACCGCCGGTTTTGCCGTTTCAGCGGGAGCTTTGGGGCTGCGGCACCAGTTTGCAGACCAGCCGGACCATCACCGGCGTCAGCGGGAGCCACACCAGTGTGCACAGCAGGTTGAACAGGGTGTGGGCGTTGGCGATCTGCCGCGCCAGCACTTCCAGCTCCGGTCCCTTGGGCGAGACGGCCTCCACCAGCCTTGTCATCCAGGGCAGAGCCAGCAGGCAGACCACGCTGCCCGACAGGTTGAAGCAGCAGTGCGCTGCCGCCGTCCGCCGGGCATCCGTAGGCTGACCCACCGCCGCCAGCACCGCCGTGATGGTCGTGCCGATGTTGTCCCCCAGCAAAATGGGCAGGGCACCGGCCAGCCCCAGCACACTGTGGATGCCGTCCGGCCCGGCCTGCTGTGCGGCCCGCTGCAGCACCGCGATGGTGGCCGAGCTGCTCTGCACCACCAGCGTCATCCCGGTGCCCAGCAGCAACCCCAGCAGCGGCGTATGCCGCACCTGCGTCATCCAGCGGAGGAAGACCGGGTGTTCGGCCAGCGGAGCCATCGCGCCGGACAAAACTTCGATGCCGTCGAACAGCAGGCCGAACGAAAACACCGCCAGCCCCAGCTGCCGCGTCCGCTCCCGCCGGGCCAGCAGCCAGACCAGCACCCCCGCAAACAGGATGGGGAACACCCAGTCCGCCAGCCGGAACGCCACCAGCTGGGCCGTCATGGTGGTGCCCACATTGGCCCCGAACACCACGGCCACGGCCTGCGGCAGCTCCATCAGCCCGGCGCTGACAAACCCGATGACCATCACCGTGGTGGCCGAGCTGCTTTGCAGCACCGCTGTGACCAGCAGCCCCGCCAGCGCCCCGGTGAGCGGTGTGCGGGTGATGCGGCGCAGGAATCCCCGCATCCGCTCCCCTGCCGCCTGCTGCAACGCCCGGCTCATACTCTCCATCCCAAACAAAAACAGCGCCAGCCCACCGGCCAGCCCGAATGCCGCCCGAACGCCTTCCCCCATGTGTCGTCCTCCTCTCGGTGTGGATAACACAAAAATACTCGCCTTCCGGTGGGAAAGCGAGTACATTTTGCAAGGGAGCCGGTCATTTGTCCGTCCGGACGCAGCGCATACCGCGCCTGCCCGTGGTGCAGGTGAACAGCTCTCTACAGATTTTGCTCTTTTGGGAGGAGTTCTTAGTTCGTGCCGGTCAGCTTGAATTTGTTCAGGGTCTGGATGGTGGTCACGATGACATTGACGTTGTTGACGATGGAGCTGCCAGCAGAGAAGACGCGGGCGATGTAGTTGAACAGGGTGCCAACGTTCAGGAAGATCTTCCAGGCCCCGGTATCTGTGATCGAGCCACCGTTCAGGTAGACCATCTCGTTCTCGTCGATCGCGGCAAAAGCAGCGGGCATCTTGATTTCGTTCATAACAGGGATTCCTCTCTTTCAAACATTCGATTCGTTTTTGTGTTTCAGCAATGCAGGCCGACTCAGCCGTGCATCGCAACCAGTGTCACGACCAGGACCGTCGTTCCGACGATCAGGATCTCGCCCAGGTGGTCCTCCAGCCGGAAGGTGCTGGCAGGTTGTTCGGCCGCCTCCGGCTCCGGCTTCGCGGTGGACTCGCGCGACACAGGCGTCCAGTGGGCATACAGGGTCTGCCCATCTTCCTGGAACTCGTACTCCGCCGGCTTGATCTTATCGCCGCCCACAAGGTCCGTATACCAGCCATCAAAGAGGTAGCCTTCCATGGTGGGGGTGGGCAGTCTGGAAGTCCGGTAGACCTCCGTGCCGTCCGAAGTTTTGATGCGGTAGACGAAGACGTACTCCGGGGTGCCGATGCCGCCCTGCCGCTCCAGATAGATGGTGTAATAGTTGGGGTTGTCCGCAAATGCCAGCGGCGTCACGCAGCAGAACATTGCCAGCGTCACCACACCGAGCATCAGCCGCTTCAGGAATTGCTTCATCGTTGCTGCCTCACTTTTCAGTCTTGCCGGTGCCGGGCAGTGCCCTGCGCCGGAAACAAAGAGACCCCACGCCCTTCCGGGCAGACTTTCTCTCTATAGGTTATACGATAAACACAGCATTTTGTCAATCGGGACTGCGCAATTTTCGCATTTTCATGTTTTCCGAAACCGCAGCCCCGCACCGTGCTGCGGCATCAGGGCGCTGCGAGCAGGGAAACCACGGCATCAGCGCAGGGTCTTCGGCAGAATGCCGCCTGCCAGGTGATGTGTTCCGGCTCCACCGGTTCAAAATAGCAGGAGGAACACGCCGCAGCCACACCTTCTGCCTCATCTGCACTCCCGCGCACCGTGCAGAACACCGCCGTCGGGCCGTCGGCCCCGCCAATGACAGCGATGGCCGCATCCCCTTCCCCCTGCGGTTCCAGTCCATACTTCTTTTCCAACGCTGCCCGTTCGGGCGGCAGATTCCGGGGTCGGCGGCGCGGGTGGTCCCCCTCAGCGCAGTCGGAGAGGAAGAAATTTTCGGCAGCCGGGGTCAGGCGGTAGGTCATCATACAGAAGCGGTTGGGCCACTCCCAGCCATCACAGTCCGGAAGTTCCAGCGTTTCCGACCGGACATCCAATGCAGTCAGCTGATAGGTCTGTGCGTTTCCCGGTTCGTGCAGCGTCACCGACCCGCCCACCGCAGGGGTCCGAAACTGCTCGGCCGGGCGTTGTTCCAGTTCCGCTTCCAGCCGCACCTCCAGGGTACGGAAGCGCTTCGGGCAGCTCTTCCGGCTCCGGGTCGCCCAAGGGTAGCTCTCCCGCCAGAACTTCCAGACCGTCGTTTCATCCAGCCCATAATGCCGCAGGAACGCTGCGACTGTATCATCACCGGCCATCTCTCCCGGAAGATAACCCACCCCGCAGCCATCTCTGGAATGCAGCCGCATCCCATTCAGTTCCAGCTCCGCGCAGAACCCCACATTCAACGGATTTTCCTGTTCCATCTGCTGTTCCTCGGCTCTGGTCAGGGTGCGGCTGCATTCGCCGTCTTCGGTCAGGCCCCATTTTTCCATATAGGCCCGCAGTTCTTCCTGCGGCACCTCCATCGCAAAGTCCACGACCAATCCCTGTCGGCACCGGTAGACCGCCGGGATGCGCCACTTGTACCCATGCCATTCAAATTCGCGGTCTACGCGCAGTTCCTCGCCGGGGTCGTTTCCCTCCTGTGTTCCCCAGAAATTTTTCCCAAAGCAGACTTTCCAGCGGCGGTGTTCGTGTCTCATGGCAGTTGTCCCCTTCCGTTTTTCTCTATTTTAACACCATTTCATCGGCCCCGCAATTTCTTTGCGAATTTTTGCCGGTTCCCAGCCGCCTGCCCCTACACAAACGGCGACGGTTGTGCTATGATAAGGCTGAAAAATCGGTTTGGCACTGCCAACCCATGAAGAAGGTGTCGTTCATGTCTGATCTGCTTGAGACCCTGCGGCAGGAGGGCGTCGATCCCGCACTGCTCGCCGCTGTGGAAGAATACCGCGCAGGCCACCCGCTGGCCGAGGCGCTGCGCCCCCGCATCCCGGTGTCGGCCTTTACCTATTATGGTAAGGACGTCTGGGAGCAGGCTCTGGCCGCGCTGCTCTGCGGCGAGAACCTGCTGCTGGCAGGCGGCAAGGCCACCGGCAAAAATGTGCTGGCCGAGAACCTCTCCGCCGCCTTCGGCCGCCCTGCGTGGGACATCTCGTTCCATGTGAATATGGACGCAGCCTCCCTCATCGGCATGGATACGTTTGAGGGCGGCGCGGTCAAGTTCCGGCCCGGCCCGGTCTACCGCTGCGCCCAGTGCGGCGGGTTTGGTGTGCTGGACGAGATCAACATGGCCAAAAACGAGGCGCTGGCCGTCCTCCACGCCGTGCTGGACTTCCGCCGCGCCATCGACGTGCCCGGCTATGAGCGCATCCCGCTGGCCGAGGAGACCCGCTTCATCGCCACCATGAACTACGGTTATGCGGGCACCCGTGAGCTGAACGAGGCGCTGACGTCCCGCTTTGTGGTCATCCAGATGCCCACCATCACACAGGACAACCTCGAAAAGCTGCTCCGTGCCCAGTTCCCCGATCTGCACGCAAACTATGTCCACCAGTTCGCCCTGCTCTTCCTCGACCTGCAAAAAAAGTGCGACAGCGCGGAGATCTCCACCAAGGCGCTCGATCTGCGCGGGATGCTGGATGCGCTGCGGCTGATCCGCCGGGGCGTCCCGGCCGGGGCCGCGCTGGATATGGGCATCACCAACAAAGCCTTTGATTCCTACGAGCAGGGGCTGATCCGGGACGTCATCGCCGCCCGCATCCCGGCGCAGCTCACTGCCGCAAAGCTGTTCCGCTGATGGAAGCGCAGAGCTACACCGCCGAACAGCGGCGCGCAGCCAATCAGGTCTGGGCGGCAGCCGGCGCCTATGGGTTTGAGCCGCTGTTCCTTGCACACAACACCGACGGCACGATCGATTTTTACATGAATTGCATCGTAGGCCTGGTACACAGATATTACGGCGACGATCTCATCCGGAGCCTGTTCGGGCTTTGGGATGGCGACATCCGGGAGGCCGAACTCGACGACCTGACCTGGCTCTACCTCGAAAGCGCAGCCTATGCGTTGGAGCTGCCCCGCCGCCCGGTGCTGGCCGAGCTGCGCCGCGCCCATGCGGACTACTTTTTCGGCATCCAGTACAAGCTCTCCCGACAGGAGTGGATGGCCAAAAACCAGCTCGTCTACACCATGCAGGCAGACCGCTGGCGCACCGTGCAGGGCCGCCGCCCGCCGGTGATGACCCCTTACGAAGCCAACCTTGCCGCCGCGCTGGCCCCGCAGACGCCGCCGGAACCGGCTGCGCTGAAACCGGCCCTGCTGGCCCTCTTTGCCCACGCGAAGCTGTTTGACGGCACCGTGCACAAAAAGGCCGCACTCCACCTGCATCTCGAAGGGCTTCTGGCTTCGCTTGCCACCAAAACGCTCCCCACCCAGATGATCAAGACTGACCGCGTCATGGTCGAGCACTCCAGCGCGGTGGATGCCGCAGGCAGCGGCGGGCTGACGGTGGACAAGCGGCTGGCCCACATCACCCTCCGGCAGAACGCCGCCGAAGACCGCGCCTATATCGAGAGCTGTTTCGGGCGCTCCCTCTACCCGCCGGAACGGCTGCGCAAGGCCGAGCAGGAGCTTTGCACCGGCGATCATCTGGGGTGCCATCTCTGGTTCGCCGCCGGTGTCCCCAGCCCCGAACAGGCCCCCACCCCGGAGGCAAAGCATCTGGCCGAACAGGCCCAGCTGCAGGCCGACCGGAACCGCGCCTACTACGCCAAGAACCGGGAGCTGCACCGCAGCGTCGTGCTACGGCTGACCGAGCAGATCCGCAACTGCATCCTCGTGCACCAGCAGCCCCATGCGCGGGTGGCCCGCAGCGGCAGTCTGGACCCCGTGCGGGTCTGGCGGGCCCCTGTGCTGGATGATGCCCGCGTCTTCCGCTGCGCTGAGGAGGAGAACCAGCCCGCCTTCACCGTGGACCTGTTGCTGGATGCGTCGGCCTCCCGCCTGCACTGTCAGGAGGTCATCGCGGCGCAGGGCGTCATCCTTGCCGAGAGCCTGACTGCCTGCGGCATCCCTGTGCGGGTCAGCTGCTTTTCCAGCCTGCGGGGCTACACGGTCCTGCGGGTGCTCAAAGGCTTTTCGGACAAAAATCTGCAGAACATCCACCAGTATTTTGCCTCCGGCTGGAACCGCGACGGCCTGGCCCTGCGGGCTGCGGGCGACCTGTTGGACTTTGCGCCCGGCCCCGCGCCGCGTCATCTGCTCATCCTGCTGACGGACGCCTCCCCCAACGACAGCCGCCGTGTGCCGCCTTCTTCGGAAAACCCGCTGGGGCATGACTACGGCGGGGCCTTCGGTGTGGACGATGCCGCTGCCGAGGTGCGCACCCTCCGCCGCAAGGGGCTGCGGGTCTCCGCTGTCTTCATGGGCGAGGACCGCTCCATCCCCGATGCCGAGCGCATCTACGGCAAAGATCTGGCCCGCATCCGCGGCATGGACCAGCTGGCCCGCGCGGCTGGGCAGCTCATCCAGAACGAGATCCGCGAGCTGGGCGATTGACTCCTCGCACCAAAAGACCGGGACTGCATGTTTGCAGCTCCGGTCTTTTGGTTACAACCATAGTGTTTACCCTTTCCCCCAATGTGCAAAAATATTTTTGCAATCTTCAAACTTTTAGTTGTAATTTGTGACAACTTATGCTATAATACAGCCAGAAAAGAACGAATCAATGGTTGTACGAGGAAGGAGACCCGCTATGGATGCCAATCGTTACTTTGAGCAGATGCACCAGGTCATGTCCGCACAGAAGCGCGATTTCTCGTTGATTTTGAGCGTAAAGGTGCAGGACCTTGGCGGCGCGGATGCCTACATCGAGCTGCGCCGGAACGCCTCCGGCCGCGCACGGGTCTTCTATTCCACCATGGGCCGCCGAAACCTCAACTTCCAGTTGTTCCGCAAGGGCTGGCAGTTGTGCCACAACGCATCCGGCGAGATGACCGGCCGTTTTCCCACCAAAGCGGACGCCCTGCTGGACGCAGCGGACTTTTCCGCCTGCATCCGGGACGATGCCTTTGACCCGGCCCGCACGGAATTTCTCGTGAACCAGCTCCGACTTCTTTCGGACACCTCCTGCCCTTCCCTGCCGCAGTCGGCCCGCGAAGGGGCACTCATCACCGTGGACAGCTATGTAGGCCGCGGCGGGCACTGGTGCTATTGGAGCACGCAGGCCGCCGACTGCCTGCCTCTCGCTGCGCTGCTCTGCTGGCTGGGTGATTTTCTGGCTGGGAGCGAGCGCCGCACCCTGCAAAACTGCCCGCAGGCCATGGAGCTGGCCGCACAGTGGCAGGCGGAGCTTTGCTCGCCCTTCACCCGCCCGGCGGACGCTGTCCGTTCTCCTGCCCAGCGCCCGGCCCCGCGCCGCGCCGCCCCTGCCGCGCAGAACCCCCACTGGCAGAGCATTTTGGCGGTGCTGGCCACCGTATGACAATCGTGCCCCGCCCTCTGGTTTTCCAGAGAGCGGGGCACTTTTTCAATATTCGATCCCCTGCCGGGCGGCGATGCCCTTCTGGTAGGGGTGGCGGCAGCACTTCATCTCGGTGCTGTAATCCGCCGCATCCAGCATCCACTGCGGCGCGGCGTGTGCCGTCAGAACGCATTCCTGCCCATCCGGCCGGTGCAGAACGGCCGTCTGAAGCAGCTCTTTGTCCACCATATCCAGTTCCCATGCGGAACCGGCCTCGTCCAGAAGAAGCAGATCGGCCGGCTGGGCCATGGCAGCCCGGAGGTTCTCATTTTGCAGCTCCCGCGTAGCCGCCTTTTCGGCGTCGTTCATCTGGAAGACGAACTTCTGCCCGGCCTTGCCGCGGTAGACTTTGGCCCCCAGCTGCTCCAGCAGCGGGATCTCGCCGCTTTTGCCGCCCTTCAGGAACTGCACGATGACCACACGCTTTCCGCTGCCCAATGCGCGCAGCGCAAGGCCCATGGCGGCTGTGGTCTTGCCCTTTCCATCGCCCCAATAGAGATGCAGCAATCCGCGCTCCATCATGCGTTTTCCTCCGTGTACTGGACGGTTTTCACCACGTGCAGGATGTGTTCCGCCTTCCAGTCGCAGGCGTCCAGCACATAGCCGCCCGCATTGGGGCCGCACCATGCGTGGAAGGTCTTGTGCGGCACCGCGAACCGCTCCATTGCGGCCATCTGGGTGCCGCCGTGCGCCACGATGACCAGCCGCTCCTCGCCGTCGGCAAGTGCCTTGTCCACCAGAGCGGCAAACGCCGCGCAGACGCGGTCACAGAAATCGCTCTTCCGCTCCCCGTCCGGGTGAGCGCTGGCTTCGTTCTGCCGGACCCACTCCAGATACTCCGGGTCCTGCTCCATACGGACGAACTTCTGCCCCTCGAACCGGCCGAAGTTCATCTCCTTCAACCCCTCCACCGGCACCAGTTTTGCATCCGGAAAGAGGATCTTTGCCGTCTGCGATGTGCGCTGCAGCGGCGTTACGTAGACGACCTCCGGGGAAAAGTCCGCCCGCCGCAGCTGGGCCGCGCTTTCGGGCGAAAGCGGGATGTCCCGCTGGCCCTGATACCGTTTCTGGGCGTTGTATTCAGTTCTGCCATGGCGCAGCAGATAGATCCACATGGTGTTGTCTCCTTTTTTCATCCTTTTGCCGCCCCATTATAGCCGATTTCCGCAAAAGATACAAGCCGCCCACGGTTCATTCTTCCTGCGCGCTTGCCACAGCATCCTTTTTGGTTTGCAATATCCAACCACGCGTATCCGTATGACACGCCTGCGCGCCTTTTGTCAAACGCAAAAAAGCACCCGCCGCAGGATGTGCAGCAGGTGCCGGAAATTTGACCGTTCTTATTCGTACAGGGGGAACGCCTTGGTGAGCGCCAGAACGCGGGCGGAGATGTCGTCCCGCTTCTCGTCATAGTGCCAGATGCAGTCGGCAATGCAGTCGGCGATGATCTTCATCTCTGCCGGGCCCATGCCGCGCGTCGTGACGGCAGGGGTGCCCAGACGGACGCCGGAGGTCACGAAGGGGCTGCGGGTCTCGCCGGGCACGGTGTTCTTGTTGGCCGTGATGTGCACACTGTCGAGGCGGGCTTCCAGCTCCTTGCCGGTGCACTCCTCCTCCCGCAGGTCGAGGAGCATCAGGTGGTTGTCGGTGCCGCCGGACACCAGCTTCACGCCGCGGGCCTGCAGCTCAGCCGCCATGGCCTGTGCATTCTCCACGATCTTGCGCGCATATTCTTTGAATTCCGGCTTCAGTGCCTCCCCGAAGCAGACGGCCTTTGCCGCAATGACATGCTCCAGCGGGCCGCCCTGGGTGCCGGGGAAGACGGCGGAATTGATCCGCTTGGCCAGCACCGCGTTGTTGGTCAGGATCAGGCCGCCGCGCGGGCCGCGCAGGGTCTTGTGGGTCGTGGTGGTCACAACGTCTGCATAGGGCACCGGGCTCTGGTGATAGCCGCCCGCCACCAGACCGGCGATGTGGGCCATATCGACCATCAGGTAAGCGCCATAGCCGTGGGCGATCTCGGCCAGCTTCTCAAAGTCGATGGCGCGGGGGTAAGCCGACGCGCCCGCCACGATGAGCTTCGGGCGCACCGTTTTGACCTGCTTTTCCAGCGCCGCATAGTCGATGACGCCGTCCTCGTTGACGCCGTAGGAAACGAAGTGGTAGTTCTTGCCGGACATGTTCACCGGCGAGCCGTGGGTCAGGTGGCCGCCCTGCGACAGGTCCATGCCCATGACGGTATCGCCGACGTCCAGCAGTGCAAAGTAGACGGCCAGGTTGGCCTGTGCACCGGAGTGCGGCTGCACGTTGGCATACCTGGCCCCGAACAGCTTGCAGGCACGCTGGATGGCGATGTTCTCCACCTCATCCACATAGGCGCAGCCGCCGTAATAGCGCTTGCCCGGCAGACCTTCGGCATACTTGTTGGTCAGCACCGTGCCCATCGCAGCCATCACGGCAGGCGAAACGATGTTCTCGCTGGCGATCAGCTCGATGTTCTCCCGCTGGCGGGTCAGCTCGCGGCCCATCGCCGCAGCCAGCTCTGGGTCAGCCTTGCCCACCAGACCGATGGTGTCCATCATTTCATCGTACATTTTTACTACCCCTCTCTGACAAATCGTTCCGGGCAGAGCGGCTCCGAAGTGAGCCTTGCTCCCCTCCTCTTTATGATAACAAAATCAGCCCCGATGCGCAACCATATTTTCGCCTAAACCCTTGCTTTTTTTGCGGCCAGCGTTTATTATATCTGTATAAAAATCCGTTCCCGCGTTTGTGCAGCTTTTCAGAATCAGCCTGCACAAACTCCGGCGGAAACAAGGGAGGAAACCGCAGATGGATCATTCCCTGCAAAAAGCAGCCCAGCGCAAAGCGGGCATTGCCGCACGGCGGGCGCTTTCCGCCGCCGCACGTTCTGCCGCAGACGCCGCGCTGTGCCGCCGCATCGCAGCACTGCACTGCTTTCAGAACGCCCGGACGCTCCTTGCCTATGCCGCCTTCGGCGGGGAGGCAGACCTGTCCGCTCTGCTGGCGGAGGCCGTGCAGCAGGGCAAGACCGTCGCCTACCCCATCTGCGGTGCGGGCTTCACCCTGACGGCCGCTGTGCCCGGCCCGGACGGCTGGGAGGTGGGTGCATACGGCATCCGGACCCCCATCCCGGAGCGGGCGCAGCTGCTGCTCCCGCCCGAAGCACTCGACCTGGTGCTGGTGCCCTGCACGGCCTTTGATGCCGCCTGCCGCCGCGTCGGGATGGGAAAAGGCTACTATGACCGCTACCTGCCCCGCTGCCGGAACGCCGTACTGCTCGGCACCGCCTTTGAGGCGCAGCGGGTGGAGCAGGCCGCTGTGGACGCGCACGACCAGCGGCTGGACGGATTTGCAACAGAGGAGGGGATCTATCGTGGAACTGATGAATTTGAGCTGTGAAGCGTTTTTAGAAGACCTTGCCGGCAGCGCCCCGGCACCGGGCGGCGGCGGAGCCGCAGCTCTGGTGGGTGCCGCCGGTGCCGCCCTTGGCAATATGGTCGGCAGCCTGACCGTTGGCAAGAAAAAATATGCCGCCGTGGAGGCGGACATCCTTGTCCTGAACCGCCGTGCCGCCGCCCTCCGCAAGCGGCTGGAAGGGCTGGTACAGGCCGACGCCGACGCTTTTACACCGCTGGCCGCAGCCTACAAGCTGCCCAAAGAGACCCCGGAGCAGCAGGCCCACAAAGCCGCTGTGCTGGAGGCTGCGCTGGAAGGGGCCTGTGCTGTGCCGCTGGAGATCATGTCCGCCTGCTGTGAGGGTATTGCGCTGGCAGCGGAATACGCCGAAAAGGGCAGTGTAATGGCCGTATCGGATGCCGGGTGCGCTGCACTGTTCTGCAAAGCCGCCCTGCAGGCCGCCGGGCTCAATGTCTCCATCAACACCCGGCTGATGGCCGACAACGCCCACGCCGCCGCCCTGAATGCACAGGCCGACGCCATGCTGGCGGAGTTTGTGCCGCAGGCCGACCAGATCCACGAGAAACTCACACATTCATTGAGGGGGTAATTCTGATGGCAACGATTTTGAAGGGCGCGCCCGTTGTGGCCGCCATGAACGAAGCAAACGCTGCCCGCTGTGCTGCAATGCAGGAAAAGGGCATCGTGCCCACGCTGGCCGTGGTGCGCGTGGGTGCCCGCCCGGACGACCTATCCTACGAAAAAGGCGTCCTGACCCGCTGCGGTAAGGTGGGCGTCGCCGTAAAGCAGTTCCTTCTGCCCGAAGATGCTGCGCAGGACGCGCTTCTGGAGGTCATCCGGAAGATCAACGCAGACCCGTCCATCCACGGCTGTCTGCTCTTCCGCCCTCTGCCCAGGCAGTTCGATGACCGCGCCGTCCGCGCGGCGCTGGCCCCGAAAAAGGACATCGACGGCATCACGGACGGTTCGCTGGCCGGTGTGTTCACCAACACCGCCATCGGCTACCCGCCCTGCACCGCGCAGGCCTGTCTGGAGATCCTGAAGTATTATCAGGTGCCGCTCTCTGGTCGGCGGGCCGTGGTCGTGGGCCGCAGCCTCGTGGTCGGCAAGCCCGCCGCCATGATGCTGGACCGTGAAAACGCCACGGTGACGCTCTGCAATTCCCGCACCCAGGCCCTGCCTGCCCTCTGCAAAGAGGCTGACGTCGTGGTCGTTGCCATGGGGCGGCAGGGCTTCATCGGCAGCGACTGCCTGCGCGAAGGCCAGGTCGTGGTCGATGTGGGCATCCATGTCAACGCAGAGGGCAAGCTCTGCGGCGATGTCCGCTTTGATGAGGCAGAACCCATCGTGGAGGCTGTCACCCCGGTGCCCGGCGGTGTGGGCACAGTGACCACCTCTGTGCTGGTGGGCCATGTGGTGGATGCCGCATCCGCACAGTAAAACAGAAAACAACAGGCGGTACCGGAAATTTTCGGCACCGCCTGTTGTTCTCATACGGTTGCAAGCACGGCAAGGATGCTCTGCCAGCGGGGGTTCTGCACCTGCTGCGCGGCACGGCGGGGCGCGGAAGGCGAAACCGTGCGGGCAGGACGCTGGACGCAGTCAGCCGGCTGCGCAAAGGGGGAGGCGAGTTCGGCCTGCCAACGGGCAGCCAGTGCCATGGCCTCAGGGCTGGATTGCAGGGTGCGCCGCTCCGTTCCGGCCAGAAAATCGCCCAGCCAGCAGAGAATGGCCGCAATGGGCAGGCAGTCGGCGGCACGGGCGGCATCATAATGCTGGGCCGTGGCAACATTCTGGCCCAGCGGCAGGGAGAACAGCTTGAAATCCTGGAACACCACCGAGAAGATATCCATGTACTCATCGTAGCGGTACTTACGGATGTCGATGCCGTTGAGCAGGATGACACCCTCGGTGGGGTCGTATAGGCGGCAGAGCAGCTTGA
>ERZ826016.1653-NODE-1653-length-19985-cov-2.955845_pt1 | contig 19985 bp, 10 predicted proteins | sample MGYA00519872_ERZ826016 | MGnify/ENA primary metagenome ERZ826016 (study PRJEB31778, sample SAMEA3449218) | human gut metagenome | biome: human gut; feature: human-associated habitat; material: faeces | place: United Kingdom | collected 2010/2012 ... | reverse complement strand
AGAAGTGCTGAGAATATATTCCGAAATCCATTAAAGGGATTGGAAATTAAGACAACCGGAGGTAAAACGAGCTTCATTGGTATTGATGTTTTGCAGACAACATTTGATGTGAACCGTTATTTCTATCCGATTCCATATTCAGAGGTAGTAAAGAATGATAATATGATTCAAAATCCGAATTGGTAATATTATGAAAAAACTATTATTAATATTAGTGTGTATTTGCATGTTTACATCGGCTTTCGCTCAGTCGTTTGTTTTGAAGGGGATGGTTTCTTCTACTGACGGTGAATTTTTACCGGGGGTAAATGTAAAGGTGCAAAATTCAACAATGGGTACAATTACCGATATTGACGGTAATTTTCAATTGACAGTGAATAAAGGTGCTATATTGGAGTTTACTTATGTTGGTTTTAAGAAACAAAGCGTCAAGGTTAATAATCAACAGACGCTGAATATAGTATTGGCTCCTGATCAAACAGACTTAGATGAAGTCGTAGTGGTAGGTTACGGTAAGGCAAAACGTCTGACCTTAACAGGCGCTGTTAGTGGTATAAAAGCGAGTGAGATTCGTAATGTACCGACCAGTAGTGTACAAAATGCTTTGACTGGTAAGTTACCTGGTTTTTTCAGTCAGCAAAAGTCCGGACAGCCGGGTAAGGATGCTTCCGACTTTTTTATTCGAGGTGTCAGTTCTCTGAACGGTGATGGAAATAAACCTTTGATCATTGTGGATGATATGCAATATACTTATGAACAGTTGGCACAAATCAACGTAAATGAGATAGAAAGTATCTCTATTTTGAAGGATGCTTCCACTACGGCTGTTTATGGTATTAAAGGAGCAAATGGGGTATTAGTTGTGACAACTCGTAGAGGACAAGAAGGAAAGCCGAAGATTAATGTGCGCTTAGAAAGTGGTATGCAGACTCCGGTTCGTACTCCGAAATTTTTGAACTCCTATGAATCACTACAATTAGTGAAGGAAGCGCATACTAATGATGGAACATTGTCAGATTTTCCATACACAGATGAAGATATGATTGCTTTCAGAGATCATACTGACCCTTACGGACATCCAGATGTGAATTGGTATGATGAGATCTTTAAGAAGATGGCTTTTCAGGAAAATATCAATGTTGATGTATCTGGTGGTTCTAAAAGATTAAGATATTTCGTATCTGCCGGATATTTTACACAGAATGGTCTGGTCAAAGATTTTGGTGGAGATGTTGGAGATGGAGTTAATCCTAATTATTTCTATCGCCGTTTTAACTACCGTACGAATATTGATTTTGATGTGACTGATAATTTTAATATGCGTTTGGATGTTTCATCTCGTTTCATGAATGTCAATGAGCCGTATCAATTGAATGTAACAGGAAGTATTTATGATTTTAAAAGTATGCATCCTTACTCTGCTCCCGTATTAAATCCGGATGGTTCCTATGCATATTTATATGATACACAAGATAGAAAACCAACGTTAAATGCTCGGCTGGGAAATGAAGGCTATAGGCGTACTCGTCGTAATGACAATAACATTTTGTATGGAGCTACTTGGAAGATGGATTTTTTGACTAAAGGACTTTCTGCTAATTTCAGGTTGGCATATGGTAGTCGCGATGAAAACTTCCGTGGAGTAGTACGTAATCGTTATCCGACCTATCATTATGATTCGAAGACAGATACGTATACGATTCATCCGGATCGGGTATACGATTATGAACAGTATTTTGTGTTCAATAACACGAATATGGCAACTAAAGATTTGAATGTTCAGGCATCTTTAGATTATGCGCATGTTTTTAATAAAATACATGATGTAAATGCAATGTTTTTATACAACCGTCAGAGTACAACGAATGAAAGCGGTGCGTCCGTACCCAATAATTTTGAAGGCTATTCTCTGAAACTAGGTTATAAGTATAAGAATAAGTATTTAATAGATCTTAATATGGGGTATAATGGTACTGACCGTTTTGGAAAGGATAATCGTTTCGGATTTTTTCCGGCATTCGGTGTTGGGTATATTATTTCAGAAGAAAATTATTTTAAAAATGTAGATTGGTTAGTAGATAACGTACAAGTACTTAAACTAAGGGCTTCGTATGGTCTCGTTGGTTCTGATGTTGCTGGTGGTGACCGTTATCTTTATCGACAAAAATATACAGAAGGAGATGGTTATCCTTTTGGTGAAGGCAATAATCATACTTCCGGTGGGTACAAAGAAGGAGATTTGAGTAATCTGAACGTAACTTGGGAGAAGGCTAAAAAGTTTGATGTCGGTTTGGAAATGAATTTATTCGATAAGATCTCGTTTACAGTGGATTATTTTATTGACAAACGATACGATCAATTAGTTTCCAGAAATGATATTCCAGATGTTTTAGGTATCGGCATTTCACCTACTAATGTTGCAAAAACTACAAATCAAGGGTTTGATGGACAGCTTGGTTTTCAAGATCGTTATGGAGATTTTAATTTTAATACAAATCTTGTATTTTCTTATGCAAAGAATAAAGTCGATTTTAAAGCAGAAGCTCAGCAAAAATATGATTGGCTGAGAGAAACCGGCAGACCGATTAGTCAACCATTCGGTTATCATTGGGTTGGTTATTATACACCGGATGATATTGTAAAAATCAATGCAGGTGATGTGTCCGCACCGGCTACACCTGAGGTGCCGGTACAAGCCGGTGATTTGAAATATGCCGATCTGAATAAGGATGGTGTGATTAATGATTTTGATAAGAAGGCGATTGGAAAGCCAAATCTTCCTACTACTACATTGGGATGGTCAATAGGTGGGTATTGGAAGGGATTTAGCTTCAATGTATTGTTTCAGGGATCGTTTGATTATAGTTTTGCTATTAACGGAACAGGTATCGAATCTGGTCAAAGCCAATTTCAACCAATACATCAAAAGCGTTGGACGCAAGAACGTTTTGAGAGTGGAGAACCTATTGAATTCCCTCGTATGACGTTACAAGGTAATACAATCAATAGCGCTACTAATTATATGTCTGATTTTTGGTTGATAAATGCATGGTATATCCGTTTAAAAACAATTGACTTGGGATATCAGCTTCCGAAGAAAGTATTGCCTAAGTTTATTGATAACATTCGTTTTTATATAAATGCTTATAACTTATTGACATTTACAGGATATGATAAATATCAGCAAGATCCTGAAATCAGTACAAATACTGCAGGTGACGCTTACATGAATCAACGTGTTGTAAACTTAGGAGTTCAATTGTCTTTCTAAAAAGATTATTAGTTGATGGTAAAAAGAGAATAATGTTTTTATTGAAAAGCATTATTCTCTTTCGCTTTTTGTGATATATATTTAGTGGTTATTGTATCTTTGTTCGTCATATAATAAAATGTAATATTGACTACTATAAATAAGAATCATAGGTATGAATAAAAATTTCGCAATCTCTTTGCTATTTTTGTTTGGGAGTGCTGCCTTATCAGCACAAGTAAAGCTATTACCCATATTCTCTGATAATATGGTGTTACAGCAGCAAACGCAAGCACCTGTTTGGGGAGAAACTAAACCGAATAAAACGGTGGAAGTAACTACTTCTTGGAATAAGAAGAAGTATACTGTACAGGCAGATGCTCAAGGTAAATGGAAAACTAAGGTAGAAACTCCGGTAGCTGGTGGACCTTATACGATGACTATCTCTGATGGAAAGCCTGTAAAACTCAATAATGTGATGATTGGTGAAGTGTGGGTTTGTTCGGGACAATCTAATATGGAGATGCAGGTAGAAGGTTGGGGTAAGGTAAATAACTATGAGCAGGAAAAACAAGAAGCCAATAATTATCCGAATATTCGTTTTTTGTTGGTGAAAAATGCCATAAGTCCTAAACCTATTGATAAAATTGAAGCTGCGGAAAATGGTTGGCAGGTTTGTTCTTCGAAAAGTGTAGCAAATTTTTCTGCTGCCGGATATTTTTTCGGACGTGATCTGAATAAATATCGTAATGTGCCGATTGGGCTGATTGACACTTCCTGGGGTGGTACAATTATAGAAACATGGACGAGTCATGAAGCATTGGCTACTATGCCAAGTATGCAGAAAAGATTGAAAGCATTGGAAGGGCAGCCAGCGACACAAGAAGGACGCAAGAAGAAATATGAGGCTGATGTTGAGGCTTGGAAAGTGAATATTGAAAAGATTGATAAAGGGTGCGTCAATGGCGAGGCTATATGGGCAGCTCCTAATTTTGATGATAACGCGTGGAAGACAATGAAGATTCCCGGTTGGATGCAGGAAAATGGATTACCGGGATTTAATGGTCTTGTTTGGTTTAGAAAGACTATAGATATTCCTGCTGGTTGGGCGGGAAAAGAATTGACCTTAAATGTGGGTACTATTGATGATAATGATTTTACTTATTTCAATGGTGTAGAAGTTGGACATACGGAAGGATGGATGGCAGGTAGGAGTTATAAAATTCCGAAATCCTTGGTGAAAGGGGGAAAGGCTGTGATTGCAGTACGAGTGCTCGATACTGGTGGTAATGGTGGTATCAACGGAAATCCGGAGAGTATATCGCTTCGTCTTTCTGACTCAGAATCAATACAGATGGCGGGTGACTGGAAATATAAGGTTTCTTTGGATTTGAGAGAGATTGATCCAATGCCTGTTGATATGTCATGGAATCCGAATTATCCGACTCTATTGTTTAATGCGATGCTTAATCCGCTAATTCCTTATGCTATCAAAGGGGCGATTTGGTATCAAGGAGAATCAAATGCGGGAGAAGCTTATCAATACCGTGAGTTGATGCCATTGATGATAACTGACTGGAGAAACCGTTGGGGGTATGATTTCCCTTTCTATATGGTACAGTTAGCTAGCTTTACAGCTCAACAAAAAGAACCGGTTGAATCTACTTGGGCAGAATTGAGAGAGGCTCAGACTCGGACGCTGCATTTGGCAAATACCGGTATGGCTGTAGCCATTGATATAGGTGAAGAGGCTGACATTCATCCAAAGAACAAACAAGAAGTAGGACGCCGACTGGCTTTAGCAGCCCGCGCACAGACTTATGGAGAAAAAATACCGTATTCAGGGCCCATGTACAGAAACTACAAGATTGAAGGCAATAAAATCCGAATTAACTTTAGTCATGTAAACGGTGGACTGAAAACGAAAAATGGTGAGAAACCGAAAGGATTTACCATTGCCGGATTGGATCATAAATTCCATTGGGCAGATGCCGTCATTGAAGGAAACTCAATAGTTGTATCTTCACCCGAAGTACCTTTTCCGGTTGCGGTGCGTTATGCTTGGGCTGATTATCCTGTATGTAATATGTATAACGGTGCAGATCTTCCAATGTCTCCATTCCGTACAGATGATTGGAAAGGAATTACTAATGTTGATAAGCAATAGACATTCATTTAATTAATACATTTAATAAACCATGAAGAAACTAGTTTATTTAATTATCTTCTTTTTGTATTCGACAGTGATAAATGCTCAACAAAAAGACTTGGTACAGTATGTGAATACACTGCAAGGTACTGATTCTAATTTTGGTTTGAGCTACGGAAATACGTATCCTACAACAGGGATGCCTTATGGTATGCATATGTGGTCTGCACAAACAGGTAAGAATGGGGATGGCTTTAAATATCTTTATGCTTCTGATAAGATACGTGCCTTTAGTCAGTCACATCAATGTAGTCCTTGGGTAAGTGACTATGCTGTTTATTCATTTATGCCAGTGGTAGGCGAATTGGTGGTTAATCAAGATAATCGTGCTTCAAAATTCAGTCATGATAATGAGATAGCTAAACCTCATTATTATAAGGTGACATTTGATAATGGTATTACAACTGAAATGGCTCCTACTACGCGTGGTGTACATTTACGCTTCTCATATCCTTCTACCGATGATGCATATCTGGTGATTGACGGATATACAGATATGAGCGATATTAAGATTGATCCGGAAAAGAGACAAATTTCAGGTTGGGTAAATAATCAGCGTTTTGTAAATGATTCAAAGTCGTTTCATAACTATTTTGTTGTTCAATTTGACAAACCTTTTGAGGACTATGGAATATGGGAAAATCAAAAGGATGAGATATTCCCGAAAAAGAATGAAGGATCAGGAAAAGGATATGGAGCTTATGTTAAGTTTAAAAAAGGCTCTAAAGTACAGGCCAAAGCGGCTTCTTCTTATATTAGCCCGGAACAAGCATTGGTAACTTTAAATCAGGAGCTAGGTAAAGATAAAAATCTGGAAGTAACAAAAGCACGTGGTCAAAAGACATGGAATGAGTTGCTGAACAGAATTGTTGTTGAAGGTGGTACAGAAGAACAAATTAGGACTTTTTATTCTTGTCTGTTCCGCGCAAATCTATTCTCTCGTAAGTTCTATGAACGTAAGGAGAATGGAGAACCTTACTATTATAGCCCCTATAATGGCAAAATATATGATGGGTATATGTATACTGATAACGGATTCTGGGATACTTTCCGTTCACAATTCCCATTGACAAATATTCTTCATCCGACTATGCAGGGACGTTATATGAATGCGTTGCTTGCTGCACAAGAACAATGTGGCTGGTTGCCTTCCTGGTCTTCTCCGGGTGAGACAGGGGGTATGTTGGGTAATCACTCAATCTCACTTTTGGCTGATGCATGGGTAAAAGGTGTTCGTTCTTTTGATCCTGAAAAAGCACTCAAAGCATATGCTAACGAAGCAATGAATAAAGGTCCTTGGGGAGGTGCGAACGGTCGTGGCTTTTGGAAAGAATATTTTGAATTAGGTTACGTTCCTTATCCGGAATCTATGGGATCAAGTGCGCAGACTATGGAATATGCTTATGATGATTTCTGCGGTTACCAATTGGCTAAAATGGTTGGAAATAAGCACTATCAAGATGTCTTTTCCAGACAAATGTATAATTATAAAAATGTGTTCGACAAGTCTATCGGGTTTATGCGCGGTAAAGGTGTAGATGGTAAATGGCAAGAACCATTCGATCCGTTAGAATGGGGCGGACCTTTCTGTGAAGGTAACGCATGGCATTATACATGGTCAGTATTTCACGATGTACAAGGATTGATCGATTTGTTTGGAAGTGACGAGAAGTTTACGACTAAAATAGATTCAGTGTTTACTCTTCCTAATGTTATCAAACCAGGAACTTATGGTGGTGTGATCCATGAAATGAAAGAAATGGAACTAGCTAATATGGGACAATATGCTCATGGTAACCAACCGATTCAACATATGCCATATTTGTATTGCTATGCCGGACAACCTTGGAAAACTCAATATTGGGTACGTCAGATTGTTGAAAGATTGTACAATTCTACAGAAAAAGGATATCCAGGTGATGAAGACCAAGGTGGTATGTCATCATGGTATATATTGAGTTCATTAGGTATTTATTCAGTTTGTCCGGGTACGGATGAATATGTAATTGGTAGTCCGTTATTTAAGAAAGCTACCATTACAATGGAGAATGGAAATAAATTTGTGATTGAAGCAGATAATAGTAAAGAGAATCTGTATATACAGTCGGCCACTTTGAACGGAAGAGATCTGGATAAGAATTACATTCGTTATGACGATATTTTCGATGGTGGAGTGTTGAAATTTGAAATGGGAAGCCAACCAAACAAAGAAAGATGTACTTCCAAGTATGCTGCTCCTTTCTCTTTGTCTAAAGAATAAGAATTCGTTTAATGAATGAAAATCCATAATGAAATATAAGTTTTTTTGTGTGTTATTGTTTGCGTCTGTTTTGATGAGTGGAAAGGTGGCCAAGGCTCAGGTTGCGGCAACCGATTACGCCCATCAGGTAAATACGCTGATTGGTACGAAAGGAGTAGGGTTAGCTTCGGGATATCTTTATCCAGGAGCGACTTATCCTTTTGGTATGGTGCAATTCACACCGTCTTACTTTTCCAAACGGTCGGGATTTGTGATTAACCAATTAAGTGGTGCAGGATGCGAACATATGGGAAACTTTCCGACTTTTCCTGTCAAAGGAAAATTGAAGATGTCTCCTAACAATATATTGGACTATCGGATCAATGTAACAGAAGAAAAGGGACATGCAGGTTATTATGAGGCAACAGTGCAAGAGAGTATCAAAGCCCAGCTGACGGTAACGGAAAGAACAGGGATGGCGCATTATGAGTACCCGGAAGATCAACAGTTTGGTACTGTCATTATCGGAGGAGGAATTTCAGCTACTCCAATAAAACAGGCTGCTATAGTCATTACTGCTCCAAATAGATGTGAGGGATATGCCGAAGGAGGTAATTTCTGCGGACTTAATACTCCTTATAAAGTGTATTTTGCTGCTGAATTTGATACGGATGCTTTGGAATTCGGAATTTGGAAAAGAGATGAACTGAAGCCAAATGCCACTTTTGCAGAAGGAGAATATTCCGGAGTTTATTTCACATTTGATGTAAATAAAAAGAAGAATATACAATATAAAATCGGTGTGTCGTATGTTTCTGTTGAGAATGCAAAGGAAAATCTAAAAGCTGAAAATTCAGGATGGAATTTTGCACAGATACAAAACCAGGCTGAAACGAAGTGGAATCATTATTTGGGAATGATTGAAGTAGAAGGTACAAATCCGGACCGTACTACACAATTCTATACACATCTGTATCGCTCTTTTGTTCATCCGAATGTATGCAGTGATGTGAATGGAGAATATATGGGTGCAGATTTCAGAGTTCATAAATCCCGTTCGAAACATTATACTTCATTTAGTAATTGGGATACTTACCGCACACAGATACAGCTGTTAGCAATGTTGGATCCTGAAGTAACCTCCGATATCGTGATTTCTCATCAGTTATTTGCCGAGCAATCCGGAGGTTCTTTCCCACGCTGGGTAATGGCAAATATAGAAACAGGTGTTATGCAAGGTGATCCTAGTTCTATTTTGGTATCCAATGCTTATGCCTTTGGTGCCCGCAATTATGACCCGAAGCCACTTTTCAAGATCATGCGAAAAGGAGCGGAAGAACCTGGAGCTAAGTCACAGAATGAGGAAACTCGTCCGGGACTGAAACAATATCTTGAGAAAGGTTACTACAATGCTTCTATTCAGTTAGAATATACGTCAGCAGATTTTGCAATCGGACAATTTGCTTTACATGCCGTTGGTGATGAATTTGCCAGTTGGCGTTATTTCCATTTTGCCCGTTCCTGGAAGAACCTCTATAACCCAGAGACAGGTTGGTTACAGTCACGTCATCCGGACGGTTCCTGGAAATCGTTAGGAGAGGACTTTCGTGAATCTACCTATAAGAACTATTTCTGGATGGTTCCTTATAATATTGCTGGTTTGGTAGACATTATTGGTGGTAAGGCGGAAGCCGAAAAACGTCTAGATGAATTTTTTAATCGATTGGACGCAGGATATAATGATGCCTGGTTTGCTTCTGGTAATGAACCGAGTTTCCATATTCCTTGGGTATACAATTGGATTGGTCGTCCGTATAAAGCTCAGGAAGTTATCAACCGAGTATTGAATGAACAATATTCCAGTAAGATAGACGGTTTGCCGGGCAATGACGATTTAGGTACTATGGGAGCTTGGTATGTATTTGCCTGTATCGGATTATATCCTGAAATTCCGGGTGTAGGAGGTTTCACTGTAAATACACCCATATTTTCGTCAGTGAAAGTACATTTGAAGAAAAGAGATATAGTAATTAAAGGTGGTTCGGAAAAGAATATCTATATACATTCCATGAGACTGAATGGTAAACCATACGATAGTACTTGGATCGATTGGGATGAGCTTTCCAATGGAGCTACGATTGATTATAGTACTTCAAGTAAACCGGATACAAAATGGGGAACAAAAATTCTTCCTCCTTCTTTTCCTTAATTAAGGTTTAATTCTAAATGGTATAAATATGAAAAGAAACTTTTTGAATATTGCCTGTATATTGATGGCAGCAGCTTTTATTTCATCGTGTGGTGAGAAAAAACAAATATCTCAGGAATTTCCGGATTGGGCATGGGCCGATTTTCAACGTCCGGCAGGAGTGAATCCGGTTATTTCTCCGGACACTACTACCTTCTTCTATTGTCCGATGCGACAAGACTCAGTTGCGTGGGAGGCAAGCGACACCTTTAATCCGGCAGCTACGATTTATGATGGTAAAGTGGTTGTTCTTTACAGGGCAGAAGATAATTCGGCTGTAGGTATTGGTAGCCGTACTTCCCGCTTGGGATATGCTTACTCGGAAGATGGATTAAACTTCAAACGTATGTCCGCTCCTGTTTTTTATCCGGGTGATGATAGCCAAAAAGAGTTAGAATGCCCCGGAGGTTGCGAAGATCCTCGTGTTGCAATGACTGAAGATGGATTGTATGTAATGCTTTACACTCAATGGAATCGTAAGAAGGCACGTTTGGCAGTGGCTACATCTCGTGATTTGCAAACATGGAAGAAATATGGTCCTGCTTTTGCAAAAGCTTATGACGGACGTTTCTTCGATGAATTCTCGAAATCAGCTTCTATCATAACAAAACTGGTAGACGGTAAACAAGTCATAGCAAAGATTGATGGAAAATATTGGATGTATTGGGGAGAGAAGTTCGTAAATGTGGCAACTTCTACAGACTTGGTAAATTGGGAGCCAATGTTGGACGAAAATGGAAACTTTCTGAAAGTGATGACTACTCGTGAAGGTAAATTTGATAGTGATTTAACCGAATGCGGACCTCCGGCAATCATGACAGATAAGGGAATTCTTCTAATGTATAATGGAAAAAATAAAGCTGGTGCAGAAGGTGATACACTTTATACAGCCAACTCTTATTGTGCCGGACAGGCTTTGTTTGATACAAATGATCCGACTAAACTGGTTGATCGTCTGGATAAACCGTTCTATGTCCCTGAGTCAGATTTTGAAAAGAGTGGCCAATATCCGGCAGGTACAGTATTTATTGAGGGATTGGTATATTATAAAGACAAGTGGTATTTGTATTATGGTTGTGCAGATTCACGTGTGGCAGTAGCCGTATATGATCCTACTAAAGCCAATGGAGGTAATAAATGAATAAATTAGCTTTTTTCCTTCTCGGAATGATTTGTTCTCTGAATGCAGTAGGTCAAGAGGTCTATTTCCACAACCCAGTAATTCGGGGAGATATGCCTGATCCATCAGTTATTAAGATTAAAGATACTTATTATGCAGCCGGAACCTCTTCGGAGTGGGCTCCTTTTTATCCGATGTTTACTTCTAAGGATTTAATCAATTGGAAACAAGTAGGGCACGTTTTTAAAAAACAGCCGGATTGGACGGTTAATTCTTTCTGGGCACCAGAGTTGTTTTATCATAATAATAAGGTTTATTGTTATTACACTGCTCGTCAGAAAAGTACCGGAATCTCATATATCGGGGTTGCCACTTCGGATTCTCCTTTACATGAGTTTACTGATCATGGTCCTATCATTGAATATGGTACGGAAGCTATTGATGCTTTTGTATATGACGACAATGGACAGTTGTACATTAGTTGGAAAGCATACGGATTGGATAAACGCCCAATCGAAATATTAGGCAGTAAATTATCTGCTGATGGATTGAAGTTGGAAGGTGAACCATTTACTCTGTTAGTCGATGATGAATACATTGGAATGGAAGGACAATATCATTTCAAGCAAGGTGAGTATTACTATATAGTATATGCTGCCCATGGATGTTGCGGACCGTCTAGTGATTACGATGTATATGTAGCCCGTTCCAAAAATTATACAGGACCTTATGAGAAATATGAAGGAAATCCTATTCTGCATGGTGGAAACGGTGATTATAAATCCTGTGGTCATGGTACTGCTGTGACAACTCCTGATGGACGAATGTTTTATTTATGCCATGCTTATTTAAAGGGAGACGGATTTTACACCGGAAGACAACCGATTCTCCAGGAAATGTTTGTAGGTGATGACCAATGGGTACATTTCAAAACTGGAAATGTGGCACAGGCTAAACAACCTGTACCATTTCCCGGTACGTTCCAGAAAGAGTCGGAAGACTTTGAAGATTCCTTTGGTGGAAAGAGCTTGAAAGTAGAATGGAACTGGAATTATCCTTATTCTGATGTCGTAACTACTTTCAAAAAGGGAAAGCTGTTGTTAGCAGGGCACCCTAAGAAAGGAAATCTTCATGGCACAGCTTTATGTTTGCGTGCAGAAACACCGGATTACTCTTATGAAACAAAGTTGGTGAATACAAATAAAAGTGTGAAAGGGCTGACAATGTACGGAGATGACAAAAATTTGGTTATATGGGGAGTTTCCGGCAATAAACTCTTCCTGAAAAGAATTAAAGATAATGAAGAATCTACTCTGTACGAATCTGTTTGTAACAACAAAGAAGTTTATTTGAAAATCACAGTTGAAAAAGGAAGTCTTCTCAACTTCTACCAAAGTAAAGATGGAAAAGAGTGGACTTCGGTACAGGATACGTATTTTCAAGGACAAGATTTAGTTCGTTGGGACAGAGTATCACGTCCGGGATTGATACATATAGGTGATGTAAATGAACCGGCTGAATTTGAATATTTTAAAACACAAGTAAAAAATAAATGAGAAAGATTTTATTGATGGCAGTAGCGTCCATTTGTTTGGCGACTTCTGCATTTGCTCAGACTGTAAAACCCTTCAAAGAAGGAGATAGAGCTGTTTTCTTAGGAAATAGTATAACGGATGGAGGACATTATCATTCGTTTATTTGGTTGTATTACATGACACGTTTTCCGGATATGCATATCCGAGTGTTCAATGGTGGTATTGGAGGTGATACGGCTTATGACATGAACAAACGTTTGGATGGGGATATCTTTAGTATGAACCCTACTGTGTTGATGGTCACCTTTGGAATGAATGATTCCGGTTATTTTGAATACAACGGTGATAATGCCAAAGAATTTGGTGAACAGAAGTATCAGGAGAGTATTAAAAATTTCCAGCAAATGGAGAAACGTTTCAAAGAACTGCCGAGTACGCGTATGGTAATGCTAGGAACTTCTCCTTATGATGAAACAGCAAAAATAAAAGATAATACCGTATTCAAGAAAAAGAATGAGACGATTAAAAGAATCGTTGAATATCAGAAAGAATCGGCTGCGAAGAATGGTTGGGAATTTACCGATTTGAATGCACCGATGGTTGCACTAAATCAGCAGTTTCAGCAAAAAGACTCTACTTTTACTCTTTGTGGAAACGATAGAATTCATCCGGATAACGATGGACACATGGTAATGGCTTATTTATTTTTGAAAGCACAAGGATTTAGTGGTAAGAATGTAGCGGATGTAGAAATTAACGCTAATAAAAAAGAGGCGATTAAATCAGAGAACTGTACCATTTCGAATATAAAGAAGATTGGTAAAGATATTAGCTTTGATTATCTGGCAGAGTCTTTGCCTTATCCTCTGGATACGATTGCTCGTGGATGGGGATCAAAGAAAAGTCAGGCAGATGTTGTCAAGGTTGTTCCTTTTATGGAAGAAATGAATAGTGAGATCCTGAAGGTAACTGGGCTGAAAGGACAGTATAGATTGTTGATTGATGACGAAGAAATAGGTATTTGGAATGCTGCTGATCTGGAGAAAGGTATCAACTTGGCGGCTGAATCAAAGACCCCTCAATATCAACAAGCATTGGCTATTATGCACCTCAATGAGTATCGTTGGGAACTTGAAAGAACTTTCCGCGAATATGCATGGTGTCAGTTTGGATTCTTCCAACAGCAAGGGTTGCTTTTTGCTAATAATAGAAAAGCGATCGAAGTTATGGACGAAAATGTAGATAAGAATATGTGGTTGAAAGGACGTCGTGATATGTATTCGAAGATGATTTACGAATCTGTACGGGATGCACGCCAACAAGAGATGGACGTGTTGGTATCTAAAATTTATGAGATTAATAAACCGATTATAAGAAAGGTCGTTTTAAGGAAGATTTGATCTTTTTTTTGAAAAGGATTGTAAAGCAGGAAATGGTGCAGACAGTGGTCGGCACCATTTTTTATTGTATAACGTAGAAACTATTAAATCATAGAAAAGCGTAAAAACTCAATTAGAGAGTTAGTTTCTTTTCCAGAAATCAGAACTAAAGAGCAACAACACAGTGAATAACTCCAACCGTCCAAGTAACATAAGAAAAGAAAGTAACCATTTGGATATATCAGGAAGTGCACTCCACGAATAAGCAGGACCGAAAAGTCCAAGACCCGGACCCATGTTACCCATACTGGAAATAACAGTACCCAATGATTCGAGGAATCCTACTCCTAATCCCATCATGATAAGCGTACTGATAATGACAATCACTACATAGAGGAAAGTGAATGCCAATACTGTAGATTGTATGGATGGAGAAATCACCTGTTTATTTACCCGAACAGGAAGCACAGCATTCGGATGTATGATATGCTTGAATTCATTTTTGGAAATTTTGCTTAGAATCACCATTCGGATACATTTGATACCTCCTGTAGTACTTCCTGCACAGGCTCCTACCACCATGACAATAATAAGACATCCCCATAAGATAGAAGGCCATAACATATAATCTGTCGTAGCAAACCCTGTAGACGTGTGAAGTGAAATCACTTGGAATAATGATTTCCGAAATGCCTCTTCGATACTGATTGGGCTTGTCTCATAAAGCCAGACTGCTATAAAGGCAGTAAAGAATACCACCGACATGAAATACCATTTTAGTTCTGCATCATGAATGAATTTCTTAATTTTGCCATTTACAAGTAATAAAAGCAAAGTGAAATTGACTCCTGAAAGGAACATAAAGATGGAAATTACATATTCTATATAAGGTGATTGGTAATGTTCAATACTTGCCTGTTTGGTAGAGAATCCTCCTGTACCGGTAGTTGCAAAAGCATGGCAGATACTATCAAATATACCCATACCACCAAATACTAACAAAAGAATTAAAGTACCCGTCATACCGGCATAAATACCCCAGATCCATTTAGCGGTGACCCCAATACGCGGATGAACTTTATCATGGGTCGGTCCACTAGCTTCTGCTGCAAACACCTGAATACCTCCCATACCGAAAATCGGAAGAACGGCAATGGTGAAGAATACAATACCTAAACCACCAATCCATTGTGTCATAGCTCTCCAGAAAAGAATTCCATGAGGCATGGATTCTATATTATCCATAATAGTAGCTCCTGTACTACTGAAACCGGACATCGTTTCAAAGAAAGCATCTGTTATTTTAGGAATGTATCCACCTATATAATAAGGTAACATCCCGAAAATTGAAAAGGCGACCCAGGATATGCTTACAATGACGTATCCATCGCGCCGGTTTAACGATCTTACTGCATTCTTTCCGATAGCAAGTAATAGCATTCCAACACAACAAGTGATGGCTGACGAAAGAAGAAAGCTATTCAGGTCATTCTCTTTATAGAATAAGGAAACTCCTCCACAACACATTAACATGGCTGTTTCTATCAAGAGCAGGAAGCCCAGAATCCGCAATATCATTTTGGAATTGATCATATAAGTAATCCTCCAATATATTGACTAATATACTAATTGTCGTACATATAAAACGCAATTAATTGAGTATATTAGCACATTGGCCTATTATTAATTAAAGAACTTTTCAATCTTTTTTATCATCATACTCAGACAGAATACTACGACGTGGTCACCGGGACGAATCAGTGTATCACCGGTAACCAGCACACCTTCACCGTTACGTATCATACCACCAATAGTAGTACCTTTCGGCAGTCCAAGATCTTTAATCAAGTGCTTTGTTATTTTAGCTCCTTCCGGCACAGTAAACTCTGCCACATCCGCATTCGCAAAAGTCAGGCATTTCACATTGGAAACATCTGCATCCAACATCATCTGGTAGATATGACTAGCCGCAATCATCTTTTTATTGATAACTGTTCCGATATCAAGACTTTCGGCCATACTGATATAGTCGATATTCTCCACTTCGGCGACTGTCTTTTCAACTCCCATTCGTTTTGCTGCAAGACAAGCAAGAATATTCGTTTCCGAATTTCCGGTGAGGGCAACAAAAGCCTCGGTGTTTTTCAAGCCTTCTTCAATAAGTAAGTCCATATCACGCCCATCTCCATTAATAATCATTGTTTTGTCATCTAATATCTCCGTCAGGCGGTTACAACGGGTTATATCATTATCTACTATTTTAACCTGCATATAGTCCGGTACATATTGTGCAGTGCGGACAGCGATGCGGCTTCCCCCCATTATCATAACATTGCGCACATCGGCAAAATCTTCTTTACCAGCTATTTTCCGAATGTAAGGGAGGTATTTACGGGTAGTAGTAAAGTATACGATGTCATGCAGTTTGATCACATCGTCTCCACGCGGGATGATTGTCTCCGTTCCACGCTTGATAGCTACAACGTGATAAGGGATATTCGGTCCTCCTAATTGATGCAGTGGGATATTCAGGATTTCTGCTTTTTCCCGCATCTTGGTACCGATAAGCAATAAAGCCCCCCCGCAAAACTCCCACCATTGACGTACCCAGCTCATGCGCATGGACGATACAATTTCTTTAGCAGCCAACATCTCCGGATAGATCAACGAATGAACACCCAGTTTTTTGAAGAACTCTTTATTCTTTGGTAGAAGATATTCGTAGTTATCAATGCGGGCAACCGTCTTTTTAGCTCCCAGGTTGGTGGCTAGCATACACGCAGTCATGTTTCGGCTTTCGTCGGGAGTAACAGCAATAAATAGATCTGCTTCTTTCACACCTACCTCTTTTAGACCGGAGATAGAGGAAGGGGAAGCTGTGACCGTTAGCAAGTCGAAATTGGAACTAATAGTACTTAGTTTCTCTTCGTCATCGTCCATCAGGATAATATCCTGCTTCTCACGCGACAACAATTTGGCCAGATGAGTGCCTACATTGCCGGCACCTGCGATAATGATCTTCATTTCTAGTTCGTTAGTTCTTTTATTTTGCTTGTAACAGGTAAAAGAGCACATTGATTTAATAGCTCTTTGGTTATGCTATTTTCATCCATTCCACAAAGTTGGTAGAGTTCCGTTACCGTACCATGTTGTACAAATCTGTCTGGGAGTCCGATACGTTTGATTGCCGGAGTATATCCATGATCCGACATAAATTCAAGTACGGCACTTCCCATACCTCCCTGAATCACTCCATCTTCTACAGTGATGACGCGGCTAAAATTGCGACCTACTTCGTGAAGTAGCTCTTCATCCAGCGGTTTAAGGAATCGCAGGTCGTAATGAGCGATATCTCTTCCGGATTCAGCTTCAGCATGACTGATGGCCGAAGCTACCTTATTGCCAATAGGTCCGATACTGATAACGGCAAGATCATTACCGTCTTTCAATTTCCTTCCTTTGCCAACCGGAATCTCTTCAAGCGGACATATCCAATCGACCAATACACCCCTTCCACGCGGATAGCGCAACACAAACGGTCCCTTATCCGGAAGTTGTGCGGTATACATTAATCTTCTCAGTTCATGTTCATCCATGGGGGAAGCGATCGTCAGATTAGGTATTGGACGTAGATATGCCATATCAAATGCTCCATGATGTGTAGGACCATCTTCGCCAACCAATCCGGCACGATCCAGACAGAATACAACAGAAAGATTTTGGATCGCTACGTCATGAATAATATTATCGTATGCTCGTTGCATGAACGATGAATAAATGTTGCAGAATGGCAGCAAACCATCTTTTGCCATACCTCCGGAGAAAGTTACAGCATGTCCTTCGGCAATTCCCACATCGAAAGCCCGTCCGGGCATTTTAGACATAAGAATGTTCATCGAACATCCCGAAGGCATAGCCGGAGTTACACCGAAAATTTTGGAATTGGCTTCTGCCAGTTCAACCAATGTGTTACCAAATACATCCTGATAGAGGGGAGGAATTCCTACTGTATTGACAATAAAACGTTCTCCCGTTACAGGATCGAACTTACCCGGAGCATGCCACTCGGTAGCATGTTTTTCTGCCGGTGCGAATCCTTTTCCTTTCACAGTATGCAGATGCAGTATTTTGGGACCTTGCAGGTCTTTTATATCACGCAATACTCTTGTCAGATTTTTCACATCGTGTCCGTCAATAGGACCGAAGTAACGGATATTCATTCCCTCAAAAATATTCTGCTGTTGGGCTGCCATTGATTTCAGGCTATTTCCGAAACGGATAAGAGCTTTACGACGTTCATCATTCAGAATACCGAGCTTGAACAATAAACGGGAAGCTTTGAAACGTAATTGATTATAACGGTTCGAGGTTGTCAGGTTGAACAAATATTGCTTCATCCCGCCCACGCTGCGGTCGATAGCCATATCATTATCATTCAGGATAATGAGCAGGTTGTTTGAAGTAGTAGAAGTATTGTTCAACCCTTCAAAGGCTAATCCGCCGCTCATGGAGCCATCACCAAGGATTGCTACAACACGACGGTCTTTTTCCCCTTTTTTAGATGCAGCTACAGCCATACCCAATGCGGCAGATATCGAATTGGATGCATGTCCGCAAGTGAAAGTATCATATTCGCTTTCTTCCGGTGAAGGGAAAGGGCGGATACCTCCTAATTTACGGTTGGTAAAGAAAGCTTCCCGTCTTCCTGTCAGAATCTTATGTCCATATGCCTGATGACCGACATCCCACACAATACGGTCATAGGGTGTATTATAAATGTAGTGTAAGGCAACTGTAAGCTCAACAGTTCCTAGACTGGCGGCAAAGTGTCCCGGATTACACGAGAGTTCTTTTATAATGTCTTGCCTCAGTTCATTGCATACTTCCGGTAGTTGTTCTACGTTTAGTTTCCGTAGATCTTCGGGGTAATCAATAGTGTTTAGCAAGTTATATATCGGTTCATTATTCATGATTCTAGGAAATTTAGTGCAAAAATACGAAAAGAATGTGGAACCTGAAATGGAATACACATCTTTATTGTACTTTTGCTTCGTGAAAAGGAATTAATAAGGAGAAAAAATATATGGATTTTCGAACGAAGGTTGAACTGCCCGCAAGCTTGCCGCCTGTTACTCATGCCGGACAAATACTTCTGCTGGGCTCCTGTTTTGCAGAAAACATGGGTAGGCAACTGGCGGAAAACAAATTCAGGGTAGATGTGAATCCTTTTGGTATTCTCTACAATCCCTTTTCTGTTTCAACAGCCTTAGTTGAAATATTAAAAGGGAAGGTGTATCAGGAGGAAGATTTATTTGCTTATAAGGAGTGTTGGCATAGCCCGATGCATCATGGCTCATTCTCCGCAGCTACGGCGGGCGAGGTCATCCGGAATATAAATCATCGTTTGCAGCAGGCCCATAAGACGGTTCATCAACTGGATTGGTTGATGTTGACTTTCGGCACCGCCTACGTCTATGAACAGAAAGAAACGGGGAGGGTAGTGTCCAACTGCCACAAACTGCCGGAAAGCAATTTTAACCGCCGGCTCCTGTCAGTCGACGAGATTGTGAACGAATACACTTCATTGATTGCCGGTATGACGGCACGTAATCCGAATCTGAAGGTTCTCTTTACAGTCAGCCCGATCCGGCATATTCGTGACGGAATGCATGCCAATCAACTTAGTAAATCGACCCTGTTGCTTGCAATCGACCGCTTGCAGCAATTGTTTCCGAAGCAGGTTTTCTACTTTCCTGCTTACGAGATAGTACTTGACGAATTGCGCGATTACCGGTTTTATGCCGATGATATGTTGCATCCGTCTCCATTGGCCGTGAACTACCTGTGGAAATGCTTTTCTGATTCCTTTTTTTCTGCTGAAACAAAGCAGGTTATGACAGAAGTGGAGGATATCCGCAAAGATATGGCGCATAAACCCTTTCATCCCGAATCGGAAGCGTATCAACGCTTTTTAGGACAAATAGTGTTAAAAATAGAACGACTTA
>ERZ826016.1651-NODE-1651-length-19990-cov-8.748432_pt1 | contig 19990 bp, 20 predicted proteins | sample MGYA00519872_ERZ826016 | MGnify/ENA primary metagenome ERZ826016 (study PRJEB31778, sample SAMEA3449218) | human gut metagenome | biome: human gut; feature: human-associated habitat; material: faeces | place: United Kingdom | collected 2010/2012 ... | reverse complement strand
CGACCGCCTTGACACGACGGACATTCGGCTTCCAGGTACGGTTGGAACGGCGATGGGAGTGGGAGACCTTGATACCAAAGGTAACGCCCTTGCCGCAGCATTCACACTTAGCCATGATACTTGCACCTCCTAGCAGTGAAGTAAGGAATTCAAAATAATCAGCTTGACTATTGTACCAGAGTCGGGGAGAAATTGCAAGCATTTTTTTGAAATTTCTGTAACCTTTTTTATCTGTGGGCCAAACCCTTGTCTGAAATCGAAAAACATAGTACAATAAGACAAAATAATCCACTGTTAGGAGAATACGATGACCTCACGCGGACTGTACTATCTTATCCGGGCGCTGGTGACGCTGGTCGCCATCCCGTTCCACGAAGCGGGCCACGCCCTCGCCGCTTGGCTGCTGGGCGACCCTACGGCCAAGCGGGAGGGCCGGCTGTCGCTGAACCCGTTCCGCCACTTTGACCTGATGGGCACCCTGTGCATGGTGCTGGCGGGCGTGGGCTGGGCAAAGCCGGTCTCCACCGACCCGCGCAATTTCAAGAACCCCAAGGCGGGCATGGCGCTCACGGCGCTGGCAGGCCCGGTGGCGAACCTGCTCCTGGCCTATCTCGCGATGGTGGTCTGGAAGCTGCTGTATTACTGGGCCCCGGTCACGGTCGGAACCGTGTTTGCAGCCCGCTTCCTGCAATATCTGGTCATGATGGACGTCAGTCTGGCAGTGTTCAACCTCATCCCGGTGCCGCCGCTGGACGGCAGCCGGGTGCTGCTGGCGGTGCTGCCCCAGCGCATCTACTTCGGCATCATGAAATATGAGCGGGTGATCCTTATCGTTATGCTGGCGGTGGTCTGGAGCGGCTTTCTGGACGGCCCGCTCACCCTGCTGAACGATGCCGTATGGGACCTGCTGGATCTGGGCACCGGCTACATCGACCAGATCGCCTATTCCATGTATTACGCATCCATCGGGACGGTGATCTGAGTGGCAGAAGAGCTGACGTTCCATCTGGCGGACTTCGAAGGCCCGCTGGAACTGCTGCTGACGCTGGTGCAGAAGCATAAGATGGACCTGCACAACATCCCCATTCTGGAACTCATCGACCAGTACACCCGCACCGTGGCGGCGGACGCCGGAGCCGACCCGGAGACGGCCAGCGCCTTCATCGAGATGGCGGCGCATCTGGTGGAGATGAAGAGCTATCTGCTGCTGCCCCGCAGCGAAGAGGGCGAGCGGATGAAACAGGAACTGACCGGCCAGCTCATCGAGTACGACCAGTGCCGCCGGATGGCCGGGGCATTGCGCGCAAAAGGGGAGCAGGCCCCGGTCTTCGTCCGGAGACCGCTGGAAGTGGAGCAGGACAACACCTACGACCTCTTCCACTCGCCGCAGGTGCTGGCGGACTGCTGGCAGGCACTGGCGGGCCGGAAAGCGGCCGTCGTCCGGCAGCCCACCCAGCAGCAGTTCGAGCCGCTGGTGTCCGCGCCGGTGGTGTCGGTGAACAGCCGGGTGGTTTATATCCTGCGCCAGCTCATCGGGGGCAGTGCCCGGAAGCTGGGGCAGCTGTTTTCCCGCCGCCAAAGCCGGAGCACCCATGTGGCCACCTTTCTGGCCCTGCTGGAACTGGTGCGCGGCGGGCGTGTCACCCTCGGCCCGGACGGTGCGATGACCATGCGCCGCGGGCGGCTGGAACGCACAAAGGAGAACGAATGAACCAGAAAAAACTGCGAGCCGCCGTGGAGGCGATGCTCTTTGCCTATGCGGAACCCATCGGAGCCGACAAGCTGGCCCAGGCGCTTCAGATGCCGGTCTCCAGCGTGGAGCCGGTGCTGGAAGAGCTGCGCACCCGCTATGCCCGCGAGGACAGCGGCCTGTGCCTGCTCCACCTGAATACCCACTGGCAGCTGGCCACCAAGGCCGACTTTGCCGAACCGGTCCGCCGGGTGCTGGATACCCGGCGCTCGGTGCCGCTGGGCCCGGCGGCGATGGAAACGCTGACCGTCATCGCCTACAACCAGCCGGTCTCCCGCGCATTCATTGAACAGGTGCGCGGCGTGGACTCCTCGTCCAGCGTGTCCGGCCTGCTGGAAAAAGGCCTCATCGAAGAGGCCGGACGGCTGGACCTGCCCGGACGGCCGGTGGCGTTCCGGACGACGGATGTGTTTCTGCGGTGCTTTGGCCTGTCCAGCCTGGACGACCTGCCGCCCATCCACAGCAGCGAAGAAAGCGGGGGAGAGGTATGAGTGTTCTGAGCGTTTTGGGCGCGGTGCTGCTCGTTCTCTTGAAAGGGATCGGCATCCTGCTGCTGGTGGTGCTGATCCTGGCGGTGGTGCTGCTGTTCTGCCCCTTCTGCGCGGATGTGCAGTGGGAGAACGATGTGCTGACCATCCGGGCCGGTGCGCTGGGGCTGACCCTGCCGGTGTTCCAGTATCCTGCACCGGAAAAGTCGAAAAAGAAAAAGAAGAAAAAACCGGCCGGACAGAAAGCGGACCAGAAGCCCAGGCCGGAGACCCCGCCCCGCAAAAAGGCCCGGCTGACCCTGAACATCCTCTGCACCATCCTGCGGGGGGCGGGCCGGCTGACCAGAGCCATCATCGGGTCGCTGCGCATCACGAAGATCGACGTCGTGCTGGGCGTCCGGGGCGAGGACCCCGCCGAAACTGCCCGCAGCTATGGCAGGCTGAACGCCTGGCTCTATCCGGCACTGGGCTTCCTCGACCGGTTCGTCTATCTCGATTTTGAGCAGCTGCAGCTGCTTCCGGATTTCGGCTCGGCCCAGCCGACGGTGCAGGACCGGGTGTCCTTCCGGGTGTCGGCACAGGCGTATGCCATCGTCTTCACGGCAGTGCGTGTGCTTTATGAGTTCTGGCGCGAAAAAGTGCTGGACGTCTTTCTATAATTTGGTTATAATATAACTGTATGGTGTGTTCTGCCTGTCCGCTGCGGCGGGGGCAGTTCCGGAGAAAGCGTTCCCGCTTTTTCCCACTCATTGAAATAAGGAGGCCGATTTTATGGCTGAGCATCCGATCCAGGGTTTAATGAACGTCACGATGGACAAGGTCCGTCAGATGGTGGATTCCAACACCATCGTGGGCAAGCCCATCACCACCGAGGACGGCACCACCATCCTTCCGGTGTCCAAAGTCAGCTTTGGCTTTGCATCCGCAGGCACGGACTTTGACGGCAAGAATGCTGCCAACAAGGACCTGTTCGGCGGCGGTTCCGGCGCGGGCGTCAACATCCAGCCGGTGGCCTTCCTTGTCATCAAGGACGGCTGTGTCCGCACCATCCAGCTGTCCGACGGGGCCAACACCGTGGACCGCGCCCTGACCATGATCCCCGAACTGGTGGAGAAGGTCAGCGTCCTCATCGACAGAAAGGGCGGCAAGGCGGCCCCCGCGGAGACCGGCCCCGAAGCGCCCAACGCGTAAGAAAAGGCGCATGAGCTTCCCCTTGAGGGGAGCAGCCGAATGAAGCAAGATGGATGAGGCAAACGCGCGAAAATGCGCACCCTCATCCGGCACTGCGTGCCACCTTTCCCGCAAGGGCATGGCTTTTCAGCGCGGTGCATTTTGAGCGCCGGGAGGCGCACAAGGAGTAAACGAACAATGGCAGAAGAACGTATTCAGAAGATCATGAGCGAGCAGGGCCTGTGCTCCCGCCGCGCGGCCGAGCAGATCATTGCCGAGGGCCGCGTCAAGGTCAACGGCCACCCGGTCAAGGTGGGCGACAAGATGGACCCCAACCGCGATGTGCTGCATGTGGATGATGAGCGCATCTACATCCAGAAGAACCAGCAGCTCTACTATCTGGCGCTGTACAAGCCCCGCGGCTACGTGACCACCGCCAGCGATGAGCTGGGCCGCAAGACCGTCATGGAGCTGGTCAGCGACATCCCCGCCCGCCTCTACCCGGTGGGCCGCCTGGATAAGGACAGCGAGGGCCTGCTGCTGATGACCAACGACGGTGCCTTTGCACAGGCCGTCACCCATCCGTCCGGCGGCATCTCCAAGCTGTACCGCGTTACCGTGCAGCCCCGTGCCGACGAGAGCCAGATCCTGAAGATGAGTTCCGGCGTCGTGCTGGATGATGGCACCAAGACCATGCCCTGTGCCATCAATGTCGTGACCGACGAGCCGGGCCGCACCGTGATGGAGATGACCCTGAAAGAGGGCAAGAACCGCGAGATCCGCCGGATGTGCGAGGCCGTCGGGCTGGAAGTCGTTCGCCTGAAGCGGAACGCCGAGGGCGTCGTCAAGCTGGGGATGCTCAAGCCGGGCACCTACCGCGAGCTGACCAAGGCAGAGATCAACGGCCTGCGCGCCGCAGCCGCCAAGGGCCGCGCCCAGACCCGCAGCGCAGCGCTGCAATCCAAAGCGGCCGAGCGCCGCCCCCGCGGCCCGGTGGGGCAGGGCGCAAAGCGCGGCGAGCGCAATGCACCCGCAAAACGGAGAAAATGATGGTCTCCACAGCATCTTTGTCGGGCAGACCAAGGCGGCCGGGCCTGAGATGGAAAAGATTGTGAGATTTTCCCTCAAAAATGGGGCGTTCGGCACTTGAGAATCCTGACAAAATATAGTATAATAAACCTAATTTTGAAAGCTCAAAATAGACAAAGCAGGAGGTCTTACCATGGCTTCAAAGATCAACAAAGGAGAAATCCTCGCCAAGTTTTTCGATGACGGGGAATATACCGCACTGTTTGCGGACGGCGCGGTGAGCGCTGCCTGCGGCTATGCGGCTGGCCAGCAGGCCTACGCCGTCTACCAGAACGGCGAGGCAGTCACCGTGAAGGACGTTGAGAAGAACATCAAGGTTCTTGAAATGGCTGCTCAGACGGGCTGCCCCGTGGTCACGTTCTACAACTCGGTCGGCGCAAAGCTGGCAGAGGGTCTGGACGTTCTGACCGCGACCGCCAAGCTGAACGCTGCCATCGCCAAAGTGTCCGGCGTCGTGCCTCAGGTGGCAGTCGTCACCGGTGTGTGCGGCGGCACCAGCGCCCTGAACGCTGCCAGCGCAGATGTCTGCGTCATGGCAAAGGACGCCGAGCTGTTCTTCACCGCTCCCTTCACCTCTGCCGCCAAGGGCGACAAGGTCGCAGATGCAGGCTCCGCTGAGGCTGCTGCCAAGGCTGGTGTTGCTGCCATCGTGGCCGAGAGCGCTGCCGAGGCTGCCGAGAAGGCTGCCCACATTGTGGGTCTGCTGCCCGCCAACAACCTGACCGGCCCCGCTATCTTCGAGTTCGAGCAGCCCACTGCAGTCCTGGCCGCTGGTGCCGCTCCGGAGAAGGCTGCTGCTGCCCTCATTGATAAGGACAGCGCCGTGGAGCTGTTTGCAGGCTTTGGCAAGAGCGTCTACACCGCATTTGCTACCATCGGCGGCAACGCGGTCGGCGTGGTGGCGACCGGTGAGCAGCTGTGCCACAACTGCGTGTCCAAGGCTTCCCGCTTCGTTCGCCTGTGCGACGCCTTCAGCGTCCCCGTGCTGACCATCGTGGACACCAAGGGCTTCGTCCCCAGCGCGACCGACGACATCGCCGGCGGCATCCGTGAGGCTGCCCGTCTGGCTGCCACCTATGCAGACGCCACCACCGCGAAGGTCGCTCTGCTGGCTGGCAAGGCTGTGGGCCCGGTCTACACCGCTCTGGCCAATGCCGACCTGAAGATCGCCGTCAACGGCTGCGTGGTCAGCGCTCTGGAGCCCAACGCCGCCGTCTCCGTTCTGTACAAGAGCGAGATCGACGCTTCCGACAACATCATCGCTGCGACCAACGCCAAGGCTGCTGCCTACACCGCCGAGGTGTGCAGTGCCGCCAACGCTGTGGCCTGCGGCGCTGCCGATATGACCTGCGACGCTGCCAACGCACGCGCAAGCGTTGTGGCTGCATTTGAGCTGCTGAGCACCAAGCGTGCTGCCCGCCTGCCCAAGAAGCACGGCAACATGGCTCTGTAAGCGTTCCGATCGTAAAACGTACATAGGATAAATGATTGATTCAGGAGGGTCCTTCCATGAAGTATTACAATATTACCGTCAATGGTGTTGCTTACAGCGTCTCCGTTGAGGAGACCGCCGCTGGCGCAGCTCCCGTTGCTGCTGCCGCTCCCGCTGCTCCCAAGGCACCGGCTGCTCCTGCTGCCGCTCCCAAGGCTGCTGCTCCCGCCGGTGCTGCCGGTGCCGTCACCGTCAAGGCTCCCATGCCCGGCAACATCCTGGATGTCAAGGTCGCAGCCGGTGCATCCGTCAAGGCTGGCGACGTGCTGGTCATCCTGGAGGCCATGAAGATGGAGAACGAGATCGTCGCTCCGCAGGACGGCACCGTTGCTTCCGTCAATGTCAACAAGGGCGACACCGTCAACTCCGGTGACGTTCTCGTCTCCATGAACTGAGAACGAAGGGAGAGGTGACAACCATGGCTAAAAAGCCGATCAAGATCACGGAAGTCGTCCTGCGCGATGCGCACCAGTCTCTGCTGGCCACCCGTATGACGATGGACGACATGCGTCCCATCCTGCCCGAAATGGATAAGATCCCGTATTTCTCTGTCGAGTGCTGGGGCGGCGCTACCTTCGATAGCTGCATCCGCTTCCTCGATGAAGACCCCTGGGACCGTCTGCGCATCCTGCGCAAGGAGCTGCCCCACCAGAAGCTGCAGATGCTGTTCCGCGGCCAGAACATGCTGGGCTACCGCCCCTATGCAGATGACGCCGTCGAGTACTTTGTGCAGAAGTCTGTTGCCAACGGCATCGACGTCATCCGCATCTTCGATGCACTGAACGATGCCCGCAACCTGCAGACCGCCATCAAGGCAGCCAACAAGGAAAAGGCACATGTGCAGGGCTGCATCAGCTACACCCTGAGCCCCGTGCACAACAACGAGTACTACGTCAAGTATGCCAAGACCCTGGAAGAGATGGGCGCTGACTCCATCTGCATCAAGGATATGGCTGGCCTGCTGACTCCGTACACCTGCTACGACCTGGTCAAGGAGCTGAAGAGCACCCTGTCCATCCCGGTCGATATCCACAGCCACTACACCGCCGGTCTGGCTTCCATGTCCCTGCTGAAGGGCATCGAGGCCGGTGCCGACATCGTCGATACCGCCATGAGCCCCCTGAGCGGCGGCACCAGCCACATGGCGACCGAGAGCCTGGTCGCAGCTCTGCAGGGCACCGATTACGATACCGGTCTGGACCTGAAGCAGCTGAACGTCGTCCGCGCATACTTCGCAAAGCTGCGCGAGAAGTACATCGCCAACGGCCAGATCAGCCCGAAGTCTCTGGGCGTCGATGCCAACACCCTGCTGTATCAGGTGCCGGGCGGCATGTTCTCCAACATGCTCAAGCAGCTGAAGGATGCCGGCAAGGAAGACAAGCTGGACGAAGTGCTGGCTGAGATCCCCCGCGTTCGTGAGGACGCCGGTTATCCTCCGCTGGTCACCCCCACCAGCCAGATCGTTGGCACCCAGGCCGTCTTCAACGTCATCCTGGGCGAGCGCTACAAGATGGTCACCAAGGAGTTCAAGGGCCTGGTCCACGGCGACTACGGCAAGACTCCCGCTCCCATCAGCGCCGAGTTCACCAAGAAGATCCTGGGCGACGAAAAGCCCATCACCTGCCGCTTCGCCGACACCCTTGCTCCTGAGATGGACAAGCTGAAGACCGAAGCCGCCAAGTGGGCAACGCAGGAAGAGGATGTTCTGACCTACGCCATGTTCCCGCAGGTCGCACCCAAGTTCTTCGAGAAGCGCAATGCCAAGAAGCAGGGCGTGGACGCTGACCACGCAGACTACACCAACCAGTCTCATCCTGTCTAATTGAATCCCTCTGGCCCCTCGCAGTTTTGCGGGGGGCTTTTTGTGTCTGCGGAGCGGCAGTGCCGTTTGTGTGACTTTTTCATGGCAAAAGCTGATTTTTTCGCCGCATTGCTTGCAAAAACGGGGCCAGCAGAGTAAAATGATAGCATATGTATCGTAACATGGGCGGGTGTGCCCAAAAGCGGATACATATACTGGAATTTGTCCGCAAAAAACCTATGTCAGAAGAGGAAATTTGACCATGATTTTAAGTATGACCGGTTTTGGCCGGGGCACAGCGGTGCGCAATGGCCGTGAGATCACGGTGGAGCTGCGCAGCGTCAATTCCCGGTACTTTGAGTATTCGTCCCGGATGCCCCGGACCTGCAGCTATATGGACAGCCGCCTGAAAAAGCAGCTGAACGAGCAGATCACCCGCGGCAAGGTGGAACTGAGCCTGACGGTGCAGAACGTGGACGCCGCCGACACCGTCGTCACCGTGAACCGGGAGCTGGCCAGAAGCTACCAGCAGGCCCTGCGGGACCTGTCCGAGGAGCTCTGCATCAAGAACGACATCTCCGCCAGCCTCATTGCCCGCTTCCCGGACGTCCTCGCCACCCGCCACGCGGATGTGGACGAGGAGCAGCTGTGGGAGGACGTCTCCGCCGTCACGGCGCAGGCGCTGGAAATGTTCGTGCAGATGCGCGCCGCCGAGGGTGCTAAGATGAAGGCCGACGTCGAGAGCCGCCTGTGCTTTCTGGAAGAGTGCGTCGGCCAGGTGGAGACGCTGAGCGCAGGCCGGGTGGAAGCCTACACCAACCGCCTGTATGAGAAGCTCAAGGTCATCCTGGAAGACCGGAACATCGACGATGCCCGCGTCCTGACCGAGGCCGCCATCTTCGGTGACAAGACCGCAGTGGACGAGGAGACCGTCCGCCTGCGCAGCCACATTGCCCAGTACCGCTCCATTCTGGAGCTGGACGAGCCGGTGGGCCGCAAGCTGGATTTCCTGACCCAGGAACTCAACCGCGAGACCAACACCATCGGCTCCAAGTGCCAGGATCTGGACATCACCCGCGTGGTGGTGGATATGAAGGCGGAGATCGAAAAGATCCGCGAACAGATCCAGAATCTGGAGTAACGCATTGATACATTCGGATCGGAGGAGAAGATGAAGCTCATCAACATCGGTTTTGGCAATCTGGTCAGCGCCGGGCGCGTGGTGGCCGTCGTCAGCCCGGACTCTGCGCCGGTCAAGCGTCTGGTCAAGGAAGCGCGGGAACGCGGGATGCTGATCGATGCGTCCTATGGGCGCAGCACCCGCGCGGTGCTCATCATGGACTCCGATCATGTCGTTCTGTCAGCCCTTCAGCCGGAAACGGTGGCCAGCCGCGCCGCCGGGCAGGCCGAGGGCAAAGGCTCAGAGGAGGAACAGAAATAAAAATGGAAAACGAAAAGTATCTGTTTGTGGTATCCGGTGCAGCGGGTACCGGCAAGGACAGCGTGGTCAATGCACTGCGCGCTGCGCACCCGGAGATCGAGAAGACCGTCTCCGCCACCACCCGTTCGCCCCGCCCCGGCGAGCAGGAGGGCGTGGATTACTACTACCGCAGCCAGGAGCAGTTCCAGCAGCTCATCGCAAACGACGAGGTCGTGGAATACAATTTCTACAACGGCAATTACTACGGCACCCTGAAAGAGGAGATCCACAAGCGGCTGGAAGCCGGCAAGCTGGTCGTGCTGGTCATTGATGTCCACGGCGCGGCCAACATCCGCCGGATGTTCCCCGGTGCCACCACCATCTTCCTGCTGCCGCCGTCGGTGGAGGAGCTGGAGCGCCGTCTGCGCGGCCGCGGCACCGAGACCGAGGAAAGCATCCGTGAGCGTCTGGCTACGGCCCGGAACGAGCTGGCCCAGCAGGACGACTTCACCCTGAAGCTGGTCAACAATGAGGTCGCCGCCTGCGCCGATGCGCTCTATCAGGTCATCTGCCAGCGGGCGGGCCTCACACACTGAAACCAAACCCGGAGGAAGCTGAATGCCAAAAACGGTCGAAGTCGCCGTGAGCAACGCGACGTTCCACTTCGATAAACTGTATACCTACGCGGTCATGCCCGACCAGCAGGACGCCGTCCGGCTGGGCAGCATGGTGCTGGTGCCGTTCGGGCGGGGGAGCCGTGCCCGGATGGGCGTGGTGCTGGCCTGCGACGCCGAACCGGAGAACTCGAAGCTGAAATTCCTCTTCGATGTGGCCCCCGCTTCCGCCTGCCTGACGCCGGAACTGCTGCGGCTGGTGCATTTTTTGAAAGAACGCACCTTCTGCACCTACTATGAGGCCGTCAAGGCCGTCATCCCGTATGGAGCGCAGTACAAGCCCGCCGTGGCGGCGGACGGTGTGACGCCGGTGCTGCAAAAGCAGCTGGTCCGCCACACCGAGAACGCTTACAAGCTGGTGGGCACCCTGCCGCCCAAGCCGAAGCCGACGGCCAAGCAGCTGGCGGCAGTGGCCCTGCTGGGCGGGGGAGAGCGCACCCAGACCGAACTCGAAGAAAAGGGCATCAGCCGGGCCGTGCTGGACAATCTCTGCACCAAGGGTGTGCTGGAATGCAGCAAGGTGAACAAATCCATCGACCTGTATGCGAGCATCCCGCTGAAAAATGACCCCATCCGTCTGACGAGCGAACAGCAGGCCGCATACGATGCCCTGCTGCCGCACCTCGAAGATGCCGAACCCCATTCGGCGCTGCTCTACGGCGTGACCGGCAGCGGAAAAACGCTGGTCTTCCTCAAGCTCATCGAGCGGTGTTTGCAGCTGGGGCGGCGGGCGCTGGTGCTTGTACCGGAGATCAGCCTGACCCCCCAGATGATCCTGCGGCTGAAGAGCCAGTTCGGCAGGCGGGTGGCCGTGCAGCACTCGGCCCTCAACCACACGGAACGGCTGCTCCAGTGGCAGATGATCCAGGACGGCGGGGCCGACATCGTGGTGGGCACCCGCAGCGCCATCTTCTCGCCGCTGGAAAACATCGGCCTCGTCATCATCGACGAGGAGCAGGAGCACACCTACCGTTCCGAATCCGCGCCCCGCTACGCAGCCCACGAGGTGGCCCGGCAGCGCGCGGCCGAGAATGGAGCACTGCTCCTGCTGGCCAGCGCGACCCCCAGCACCGAGAGCTACTTTGCAGCCCAGCATGGGCGCACCCAGCTGGTGCGGCTGACCCAGCGGTACGGCGGCAACCCGCTGCCCCATGTCGAGATCGTCGATATGCGGGCCGAGCTGGCCTCCGGCAACCCGCGCGAGATCAGCTTGGCGCTCGAAGACGCCATCCGCCGCAATCTGGAAGCGGAAAAGCAGACCATCCTGCTGCTCAACCGCCGGGGCTACCAGACCATCGCCCAGTGTGAAGACTGCCGCGAGGTGCTCAAATGCGCAAAGTGCAGCGTCCCGATGGTCTACCACAAGTCGGCGCACAAGCTGCTCTGCCACTACTGCGGCAGCCAGCTGGACCCACCCCCGCAAAAATGCCCCGCCTGCGGCGGAACATTGCAGTACCGCGGCTTCGGCACCCAGAAGGCTGAGGAGGAGCTGGCAAAGCTCTTCCCGGAGGCGCGCATCCTGCGGATGGACCAGGACTCCACCGCCGCCAAGGACGCCCACGAAAAGCTGCTGGCCCGGTTCGCCCGCCGCGAGTACGACATCATGGTGGGTACCCAGATGGTGGCCAAGGGGCTGGATTTCGAGGACGTGACCCTGGTGGGCGTCCTCGGCATCGACTCGCTCCTGTTCGCCCAGGGCTTCCGGGCGTATGAGACCGTGTTCAGCCTCATCACGCAGGTGGTGGGCCGGAGCGGCCGGGCCAAAGACCCCGGTTTTGCCATCATCCAGACCACCGACCCCGACAACCCGGTGCTCAACCTCGCCGCCGCGCAGGACTACGACGCCTTCTTCGAGCAGGAGATCGCTTACCGGAAGCTGGGGCTGTACCCGCCGTTCTGCGGGCTGTGCGTTGTGGGCTTTTCGGGCCTGAAGGAGAGCGAGGTGGCCCGCGCCGCCGCCCGGTTCGCGACCCTGCTGGGCCGGCAGGCGGCAAAACAGCCGGAGCTGCCTCTCCGGGTGCTCGGCCCCACCCCCGGCAATATCGAAAAGATCAACGGAAACTACCGCTACAAACTCACCGTCAAGTGCCGCAACGACCGCCGCTTCCGCGACCTGATGCGCGAAACGCTGGGCCTTTACGAGCAGGAAAAGCTGCCCACCAAAGCCACCGTCGTCGTAGACCTGCACTCGGACGGAGATATCTGATACAAACAACTGATTTGGAGGTACCAACTATGGCTATCCGCAACATCGTGAAAGAGGGCGACCCCATCCTGAACAAGGTCTGCCGCCCAGTGACCAATTTTGACGACCGTCTGGCGACTCTGCTGGACGACATGCGCGAGACCATGATCGACGCCGACGGCGTGGGTCTGGCCGGCCCGCAGGTGGGGATGCTGCGCCGCCTGTTCGTCGTGTGGGATACCACCGACGCCCCGGAGGAGATCCCTGCAGATTACGAGTACAAGTTCATCGACTTCGTGAACCCGGAGATCCTCGCAGTGTCCGAGGATGAGGAGACCGCCTACGAGGGCTGCCTGTCCTTCCCCGGCCACAACGGCGCAGTGACCCGCCCGGCCGCTGTCAAAGTCCGCGCACAGGACCGCAACGGCAACTGGTTCGAGCTGGAGGCCGAGGGTCTGCTGGCCCGCTGCATCCAGCATGAGAACGACCATCTGGACGGAATCACCATCATGCAGTCCAGCGAGTATTTCTATGAGGACACCGAAGAGGGCAAAAAGGCTGCCCGCGAAGCGAAAGGAAACAAGTAATGCGCATTCTGTTCATGGGCACACCGGACATTGCCGCCGAGTGCCTGAAGGCTCTGTATGCCGCCGGGCATGACATCTGCGGCGTATACACCCGCCGCGACAAGCCGGTGGGCCGCAAGCAGGTGCTCACCGCACCCCCGGTCAAGGAAGTGGCGCTGGAGCACGACACACCGGTCTTCCAGCCCCGCACCCTGCGGGACGGCGGCGAGGATGCCAACATCCAGGCGCTGGCCCCAGAACTGATCGTGGTGGTGGCCTACGGCTGCATCCTGCCCGCCAGCGTGCTCCAGGCCCCCAGGTATGGCTGCATCAACCTGCATGTTTCTCTGCTGCCGAAGTACCGCGGCAGTGCCCCGGTGCAGTGGGCCGTCCTGAACGGCGACACTGAGACGGGCGTTTCCATCATGCAGATGGACGAAGGGCTGGACACCGGCGATGTTCTGGTCTGTGAGAAGATGGACATCGGCCCCGAAGAGACCAGCGGCGAACTGTTCGACCGGGTGACGGCAGTCGGTGCCCGCGTCCTCTGCGAGACCATCCCGCAGATCGCGGCAGGCACCCTCCGGCCCCAGCCGCAGGATCACGCCCATGCGACCCTCGCGCCCATGCTCGACAAGGAGCTGGCCGAGTTCCGGCTCACCGACTCCGCCGCCCACATCCACGACTGGGTGCGCGGCATGAACCCCTGGCCCATGGCCTGGTTCACCACCTCCGGCGGCAAAAAGGTCAAGGTGACTGAGTGCCGCACGGTGCCTTCCCACGGCGAAGCGCCCGGCACGGTGCTGGCGACCCGGCCCCTGACTGTGGCCTGCGCCGAGGGTGCCATCCAGCTGCTGCATGTGGTGCCGGAGGGCAAGAAGCCCATGGACGGAACCTCGTTTGCAGCAGGTCTGCGGCTCAAAGCGGGGGACTGCCTGTGAGCGGGCCGAATCCCCGCGCGGCGGCAGTCTCGGCGCTGGTGAAGCAGGAGCAGGACGGCTTTTCCAACCTTGTTCTGGATGCCGAACTGAAGCGTCAGCAGCTCGAAGGCCGCGACAAAGCGTTTGCCAGCGCCATTTTTTACACGGTGCTGGAACACCGGGGCACACTGGACTACATGCTCGGCCAGTTCCTGCCCAAGGGCCTTGCTAAGCTGGACGCTCCCGTCCGGGAGATTTTACGCTCCGCTCTGGCCCAGGCCCGGTATATGCAGGTGCCCGCATCGGCGGCCGTCAATGAGGCGGTCAAGCTGACCCGTGCGTTCCGAAAATCCAGCGCAGCGGGGCTGGTCAATGCCGTGCTGCGCCGCGCCTGCACCTACGACCTGAGCACCGCCCGGTTCCGGAATGAGACCGAGCGGCTGATGGTGCTGGGCTCTGCCGGGAAGGATGTGGCGGACTTCCTCCGCATCCATTACCCGGACGAGGCGCTGGGCATCCTGACCTATGCGGCTGACGGCGGCAGGATCAGCCTGCGGGTCAACCCGCTCAAGGCCGATGCCGCCACCCTCTGCGAAAAGCTGGCGGCGCTGGGCGCAGCGGCCGAGCCGGGCCTTGTGCCGGGCAGTGTGCTGGCCGCATTTGAGGGAAGCCCTGCCGAGAACGCGTGGTTCCGGCAGGGATACTACCACGTCGAAGGGCAGGCCAGCCAGTTGGCGGCGCTCTGTGTGGAGGCAAAGCCCGGCGAAACGGTGCTGGACCTCTGCGCGGCCCCCGGCGGAAAGACGCTCCTGCTGGCCGAGGAAATGCAGGGGACCGGCCGTCTCGTCAGCTGCGATGCAGCTGAGAACCGCGTCCGCCTCATCCGCACGGCAGTGGAGCGGATGGGCTTTGCCAATGTCGAAACCCTCTGCAACGATGCCACCCGGCAGAACCCCAGCCTGCCCCAGGCCGACCGCATCCTGGTGGACGCCCCCTGCAGCGGCCTGGGCATCCTGGCCAAAAAGCCGGATATCCGCTACAAAACGCTGGACAAGGCCCGCCACGATGAATTATTGGCCACCCAGTCGGCCATTCTGGACACAGCGGCCTCTCTGCTCAAGGCGGGCGGGCGGCTGGTCTACTCCACCTGCACCATCGACCCGGCCGAAAACGAAGAGCAGGTGGCGGCATTCCTGGCCCGCCACCCGGAATTTTCCGTCGTGACGCCAGAGGTGCCGTTCCCGGCCGGGATGACGGTGGGGGAGCACGGAGCCCTTTCGGTGCCTACCCGCACCGGGATGGACGGCTTTTTCCTCTGCGCGATGCAAAAAGCGCAATGAGGCGGCCGCCTGAATCGTATCAATAGGAGAACACCATGGAACAAAAACGCTGCATTTCCTCCCTGACGCTGGAACAGCTGGCCGCAGAGCTCAAGGCGCTGGGTCAGCCCGGTTTCCGGGCCAAGCAGGTCTTCCACTGGGTCCACCAGAAGCTGGTCACGGAGTTTTCCGCCATGACCGACCAGCCCAAGACCCTGCTGGCAACGCTGGAGGAACATTTCTACATCGCGGCCCCGCAGATCGAGCGCCGCCAGGAGGCTAAGGACGGTACGGTCAAATACCTGCTGCGGATGGCCGACGGCAACTGCATCGAAACGGTCGTCATGCGCTACCACTACGGCAACACGGTCTGCGTCTCCACGCAGGTGGGCTGCCGGATGGGCTGCCGCTTCTGCGCGTCCACCCAGGCGGGCCGCGTCCGCAACCTGGAAGCCGGTGAGATCTGCTCCGAGATCTACACCGCGCAGAAGGACATCGGGGAGCGCATCTCCCACATCGTGCTCATGGGCATCGGTGAACCGCTGGACAATTTCGACGAAGTGATGCGGTTCCTTGAGAACATCACCTCGCCCGAAGGCGTCAACATCGGGATGCGGAACATCAGCCTTTCCACCTGCGGTCTGGTGCCGAAGATCGACCAGCTGGCCGAGAAAAAGCTGCAGCTCACCCTTTCCGTCTCGCTCCATGCGCCCAACAACGAGATCCGCAGCGGCATGATGCCCGTGAACGATGCCTACCCCGTGGAGCAGCTGATGCAGGCGGTCCGCCGCTATCAGGACACCACGGGCCGACGGGTCAGCTTCGAGTATTCGATGGTGCGCGGCGTCAACGATTCCGATGCCTGCGCAAAGCAGCTGGCAAACCTCATCCGGGGCATGGGCGCACATGTCAACCTCATCCCCATCAACCCGGTGGACGGCAGCCCCTACTCCGCCACCGATGCCGCCAACGTCCGCCGGTTCCAGCAGAAGCTGGAGAGCCTCGGCGTCAACGCCACGGTCCGCCGCCGTCTGGGCAGCGAGATCAGCGCCGCCTGCGGCCAGCTGCGCCGCGACGAGATGAACGGCAAAGCCTGACAAAAGGAGAATCCTATGAAACTTGCAGGAAAAACAGATGTCGGCCGCGTCCGTCAGGAGAATCAGGACGATTATCGGGCCGGGGAGCTGCCCGGCGGCGCGGTGTGGGCGCTGGTCTGCGACGGCATGGGCGGCGCAAAGGGCGGCCGCGAAGCCTCACAGGGGGCGTGCAATGTCATCGAGAATTTCTTTCAGGAGCAATACGCCCAGTGCGGGGCAGGGCAGGAGGAGCCGTTTCTGAAAAAAGCGCTCCTCTATGCCAACCGCTTCGTGTTCCAGAAGGCTGCGCATGAAGAAGCACTGGCCGGTATGGGCACCACGGCAGTCTGCGCACTGGTGCGCAGCGGCAATGTCTACCTCTGCCATGCAGGCGACTCCCGCGCCTACCTCATCCGGGACGGGAAGCTGACCCAGCTCACCCACGACCACTCCTACGTGCAGGAGCTCGTGGACTGCGGCACCATCACCGAGGAGGAAGCCGAGCATCACCCCCAGAAGAACATCATCACCAAAGCGCTGGGCGTGGATTACCGGCTGGAGCCGGAGTTCACCGCCGCAAAGCTCAAGCGGGAAGACCGGCTGCTGCTCTGCACCGACGGCCTGACCAACATGGTGCCGGTGGAGGAAATGGAAGAGCTGCTGGCGCAGGGCGCGTTCTACGACCTGCCCGACCGCCTCATCGAGGCAGCCAACGCCCACGGCGGCTCGGATAATATCACGGCGCTGCTGCTGGCCGTGGAGCCGACGGAGGTGGAGCATGGATAATCTGATCGGCAAGACCCTCGATGGCCTGTACACCGTCCGGGAGCTGATCGGCACCGGCGGCATGGCCAATGTCTACAAGGCGGTCGTGGGGCCGGGCGGGCCGGTGCCGGAGGGCACGGTCGTAGCCGTCAAGGTGCTGCGGCAGGAACTCATGCACGACCCCGACCTCGTCCGCCGCTTCAAGAACGAATCCAAGGCCATCTCGCTGCTCAACCACCCCAACATCGTCAAGGTGTACGATGTCTCGGTCAGCGAGAAGCTGCAATATATCGTGATGGAATACGTGGACGGCATGACGCTGCGGGAGTACCTCAACGAGCGCGGCGGCAGGCTGACCAGCCGGGAGACGGTGCATTTCATCTCCCAGATCCTCAAGGCACTGGATCATGCCCACCGCAACGGCGTGGTGCACCGGGACATCAAGCCCCAGAACATCATGCTGCTGGACAACGGCCAGCTGCGGATGATGGACTTCGGCATTGCCCGCATCTCCCGCGCCGAGAACCAGCTTTCCGGCGGCAAGGCGATGGGCAGCGTCCATTATATCAGCCCGGAACAGGCCAAGGGCGACGAGACCGACTTCACCAGCGATATCTACTCGGTGGGCGTCATGATGTACGAGATGCTTTCGGGGCATCTGCCGTTTGACGCCGACGATGTGGTGGAGGTGGCCATCAAGCAGATCACCGACAAGCCCAAGAGCCTGCAGGAGCTGGCCCCCACCGTGCCCCACGGCTTGGTGGAAATCACCGAACGTGCCATGGCAAAGCGGCCCGAAAACCGCTACGCCAGCGCCGCCGAGATGCTGGGGGCACTGAACGCCTACGTGGAAGACCCGTCCATCGTGTTCAATTACACCTATCTCCCCGATGAAATTCCTGAAAAGGTGGTGGAGCACTCCGTGAAGACCAACAAAGAAGCCCCGGAACCGAAAAAGACCCGCAAAAGCAAAAAGAAAAAGCCCATCTTCCTGCCGGTGCTGTTCGGCATCACCGTTGCGTTCGCGCTGGCCTGCATGGCGCTGTGCTGGACCATCCTCAATGATTCCAGCACCCTGATGAGTGAAAAGGCCGACATCGTGCTGGCCGATTACAGCGGCATGACCCAGGATGAGGTGAACGCCCAGCCGCAGGTCTCCTCCGGCCAGATCACCGTCAACTGGGAGCAGTCGTACAGCAACGACTACGCCGCCGGTTATGTCTACCGGCAGTCGCCGGTGGCGGGCCGCACCGTCCGCGAGGGCCAGAGCGTGACCCTGACCATCAGCCTCGGCATCCAGTACGTCACCGTGCCGGATGTGACCAACTATCTGCAGGCCGATGGAGAACAGCAGCTCAAGAGCCTCGGCGTCTCGGTGCTGATCACCCAGGCCGTGGACGACACCGTGGCGGCAGGCTCCATCATCCGCACCGACCCTGCCGCCGGCAGCCAGGTGGCGGTGGGCTCCACCGTTGTGGTCTATGTGAGCCGCCCGCAGGTCAGCACCACGGCCAAGGTGCCGTCTCTGGTGGGCCTGTCCAACGTGAACGATGCCCGCACCCTGCTGGTGCAGAACAAGCTGGGCCTGGGCAGCACCACCGAGCAGTACAGCGACAAGCCTGCCGGTACCATCATCGGGCAGAACCCTGCCGCCGGTTCCACCGTCAAGGTGAACAGCCGCGTCAGCGTGACCGTCAGCGCAGGGCCCGAACCTGTGCCGGAGACCCCGGCCGAGGAGCCCGGCAGCACCTCGGAGAGCGGAAGTTCCAGCGCCAGCAGCTCCAGCGGCGACTGGTGGAGCGGCCTTGTGGGCGGCGGCAGCTCTTCCTCCTCCAGCGACTCTTCCGGTTCCAGCTCCGGCACCAGCCTGAGCGACTGGTGGAGCGCCCTGCTGTCGTAACGGAGGAGCCATGAACGGTTATATTGTAAAAGGCATCGGCGGCTTCTACTACGTCCGGACCGAAGCGGGCATCATCGAGTGCAAGCCGCGCGGCATCTTCCGCAAACAGAAGATCACCCCCGTAGCGGGCGACGAGGTGACGGTGGAGACCGAGAACGGCGCTTCCGTCATCGCGGAGATCGCGCCCCGCAAAAACGTCTTCGTCCGCCCGCCGGTGGCCAATCTGGATGTGCTGTTCCTCGTGGCCAGCACCACCCAGCCCACCCCCAGCACCCTCGTGCTGGATAAGCTGTCGGCCATCGCGGTGGACAAGGGCGTCCAGCCCGTCATCGTCTGCACCAAGGGCGACCTCGCCGAGGCGGAGTTCCTGCGCAGTGCCTACGAGAAGTCCACGCTGCCCTTCATCCGCATCGACCACCGGACGGGGGAGGGCCTCGACGAGATCCGGAACTGGATCAATGGCCGTCTCTGCGCCTTCTGCGGCAACTCGGGCGTGGGCAAATCCACCCTCCTGAATGCCCTGCTGCCCGATGTGGAGCGGGAGACCGCCACCATCAGCCAGAAGCTGGGCCGGGGCCGCCACACCACCCGCGAGGTGACGATCTTTGAAGCCTTTGGCGGGCGGATCGCCGACACCCCGGGCTTTGCCAGCCTCGAGGCCAGCCGGGCGGGCTTCATCCCCAAGGAGAACCTGGAGCACGCTTTCCCGGAGTTCGGCCCCTACCTCGGCGAGTGCCAGTTCACCGGCTGCTCCCACCGCTCGGAGAAGGGCTGCGCCGTCCGGGCCGCGCTGGCCGAGGGCAAACTCTCCCAGACCCGCTACGACAGCTACTGCGCCATGTACGACGAGGTCAAGGACGTGAAGGAATGGCAGTACCCTCTCAGTCGCTGACGCGCCAGCTCCCCCAAAGGGGGAGCCTTTTCACCCCCCAAAACCTGCGTGAAAGGCCCTGAAACCTGCGTGAATCGCACTTGCGGGGGGCGGCGAGGCAAGTTATAATAGAGTTACCGAAACACATCACACGAATGGAGGTAACGACCATGAAACGGAAAAAATTCCTTGCCCTCGCCCTCGCGGGAGTGATGACCGCAGCGACCCTCACCGCCTGCGCACCGCTGGAGGACCTCTACGACTGGTTCTTTGGCAGCGGGAGCGGCAGCGCTTCCCACGGCAGCGAAAAGGGCCGTGTGACGGAGTCCGAGGCGCTTGAAAATCGGCTCAAGGACTATTTCAAGCTTTCTGAAACCACAGCAAGCGACAGGGCCAAGGAGACGCTTGAGGCAGTGGCAAAAGAATTTGACACGACATGGCTCACCCCGGACAACAAGTTGAACGACAAGGCTAAAGACGCACTTATCCCTATCACGCAGGACA
>ERZ826016.1641-NODE-1641-length-20120-cov-4.865387_pt1 | contig 20120 bp, 17 predicted proteins | sample MGYA00519872_ERZ826016 | MGnify/ENA primary metagenome ERZ826016 (study PRJEB31778, sample SAMEA3449218) | human gut metagenome | biome: human gut; feature: human-associated habitat; material: faeces | place: United Kingdom | collected 2010/2012 ... | reverse complement strand
CGAAAAACCCCCGAAGACCATGTACCGTTAGTATCTAGTCAAGCGGGGGTTTAGGTTGCTTAAAGGAAATCAGCCCTCAATTTTTTGCGTGCGATCAGAAAACGATCAATCACACCAACGGTTCAAAGCCACTTTTTTTATTTTTTCTGTGTGAAATGAATCCCGAGTCTCATTGTCAAACGACGATAGAACTCGAGTTCATCCATAAGGAAAGCCTGCGTTTCCTCTGGTGGCAACCATGCCAAGGGTTCCCAATTATCCTCGGCAGACTTTCTGACAGCTTCCGCTTCGAACACCTTCTTGAATGCTTCAGCCAATTTATTCACCACTGCCTCGGGCGTGTTTTTATTCACGACTATAACGCGCCAAGAGGTTTGGTCGTAGTCATAGCCCAATTCATGCAGCGTCGGAACGTTCGCCAGCATCGACAGGCGCGTCTTGTTGAACGTACAAAGCGCGACAAAGTCACCGTGCTTTAAGAAGCGTTCGGCATCTGGAGTGTGCGTAATCAATACGTCTGTAATACCCGTCAGGGTATCAATTGCACCATCCAAAGGACTGACCGATTGTGTCACCAACTGCACGTCCAACTTGGCAATATTCTTGATGAAGTGGGTCATGCCAGAGTGAATGGAACTCGGGAAGTTCGTCAAGGCCACACGCACCTTCCCAGGGTGAGCCTTCGCATAGGCTTCGAATTCCTGATAGGTCTTGAACGGCGCCTGCTTGCCCGCTACGAGAATGATCGGTAGCCAGGTAGCGCGACAGACGGCCTTGAAGTCGGCCGGCGTGTGTGCATTGGGCTTGACATTGGGTTTCAGCACCATGGGGCCCAGAGCTGCGAAGTAGATGCGAGAACCGTCCGACGGGCCGTTATAGACTTCTCGATCGGCGCGGCCCATAAGACCATACTCAAAATGCACGGGAACACCCAATTCCTTAGCCAATTCCTGATTGATGACATTGCTCAGCACATCGTAGGGACTCGGTTCAAAGGGATGAAAGACCGTGATGTCTTTGGGAGCAGGTACGGTTTCTTTGGACATAGCTTGAGGAAGGCTAAGACCAACCATCGCAGTTGTGGCAAGAGATTTAAGAATAAAGCGGCGTTGAGGCATGATCGTCTCCGGTTTTTTAAGTGTGAGAAAACATCCGGCGACGGCGAACGTTGAGGGCAGTGACACGATTAGTCCCTACCTAGTCGGACTAGGTGAATTTTATTCATCTGATTTTTGCCGCTCAATGAGGACTTTTGTTAATAGGGAAAGCTCGAAGTAATCCTGCGCGAAAGTGCCACTGAAACAGTAACTTCTTGAATTTATGGGCTAAGGCGGGAAGCGAATCTTTAGGAAATGACGAACAACCCTTCTACTGATGATTGATTTCGAGAAAGGGTTTCTATATTTCTGAAAATTCGCTCATGGATAGTCACTCTAGGACGAATTGAAACAAGTTTCTACAATTGAACACAGTTCGAGAAACCTTCCACAGAAACTCGAAACCACATCCAATTGAGGAACTTGTAATGAAGTCTGCACTGAAAATGAAAGTCGTGGCCGCCATGATTGCCGGCTGTATGCCACTTGCTGCTTTGGCCGTTGGTGGCCCCAGTGGTGCCAAGGTTGACTATCGCGTCCCGGGCAAATTAGGTGAAGTGGTAGCCAACCCATATGATATCGCACCTTTGACGGCTATTATTAAAAATGGTGGTTACGTTCTGAAAAATGTCCATGTGCGCATCGTTCCGAAGAATGGTGGTCAGGAAATTTCGTACAAGGTGGACGACAAGCTCCTCCTCACCCACGGTGGTATTCCCGTTTGGGGTCTTTATGCGGACTACAACAACAAGGTTGAAGTCTCCTACACCCGTATTTACGGCAGCAAGACTGAAGACTTGAAGGAAACCTACACGATTTATGCACCACCCGTCTACGGTCAGCCTAGTGGTGCCGCTGGTGGCTCCGGCGTCTTCTTCAAGACGACCGTAAAAAAGGTTGATCCGGAATTTAAGGATCGCCTCTACCTGATCAACAACCTTCAGGGCAAGTCGGCTGTCGGTACGCGCGTCGTTTGGAACAACCCGGTGGGCGGTGCGCTGGAATGGAACTTCTATCCGATGATCGCCATCATCGATACAGCCGGTGAAACGCGTTGGTTCATGGATCCGAAGTCCATCTACGACTTGAATTCGATCTATCGCGCCGGCGTGATGATGGGCTTCAAGCAGAACGACGACGGTCAGATCTCGTTCGGCTATGGACAGCGTTATGCCAAGTACGACTTGATGGGTCGTGAAATCTTCAACCGTCGTCTACCAGGCAACTACAACGACTTCTCTCACTCGATTGACAACAGTCCCAACGGCAACTACTTCATCCGCGTCGGTAGTGCCAACTACAAGCGTCCGGATGGCAAGAATGTTCGCACGGTTCGCGACGTGATCGCCGAAGTGAATCCGGATACGGGCAACGTCATCGACGAATGGCGTCTGTTTGAAATTCTTGACCCGTACCGTGACGTCAATATGAAGGTGCTTGACCAGGGTGCCGTTTGCCTTAACATCGACGGCAAACTCGCGGGCAAGACCTTGTCCGAAGACGAAATCTCCAAGCTTGACTCGAGCGAAAAATTCGGCGACATCGTTGGCACGGGTCCGGGTCGCAACTGGGCGCACGTCAACTCTGTTGACCATGACACGGAAGACGACTCCATCATCATCTCCTCTCGCCACCAGTCTGCTGTCATCAAGATTGGTCGCGACAAGAAGGTGAAGTGGATCTTGGGTTCGCCTGAAGGTTGGAAGGGCGACTTCGCCAAGAAGGTGTTGACGCCAGTTGATAAGAACGGCAAGCCGATCAAGTGCGAAGACTCCAAGTGTGAAGGTGACTTCGACTGGACGTGGACGCAGCATACTGCCTTCAAGATTGACGAAAAGTCCAAGGGCAATACGATCTTTGTATCCGTCTTCGACAATGGTGATTCGCGCGGCATGGAACAGCCGGCGCTACCATCCATGAAGTATTCCCGCGCCGTGATCTATAAGATCGACCAGAAGAAGATGACTGTTCAGCAGATCTGGGAATACGGTAAGGATCGTTCCGACTGGTACAGCCCAGTGACGTCCTTGGTCGAATACCAGGCCGACAAGAACTCCGTGGTCGCCTATTCCGCCACCTCGGGGGCCGACATCAATCTGACGACGGGCGCTTTGACGAGTGCTCCGAACCCTGTCCTCAATGAGTTCAAGTGGGGTGCTAAAGAACCTAGCGTTGAAATCCAACTTCAGAAGACCTCAGGCTATCAGGCCATGCCGATCAGCCTCCACAAGGCCTTTGAAGTCGCCAAGTAATCTTCCGCTCACCCTCTAAAGGAATGTTCGAGCAGAGACTTTCTGCTCGAACATGCTTCATATGAAAACTAAACTCATTGTCTCTGCCATCATGTTGGCCCTGGGCAGCACTTCCGTCTGCGCAGCAGATGTCACGCTCTTCGGTACGGCTGAAACGAGTATCAACATTCAAAAGTTCAAGGGCGAAAAAACCACCTCCAAGTTAGCCACCGGCGACTACTATGCTGCTCGCATCGGCATCCGCGGTCGTGAGGATTTGGGCAACGGCTACAAGGTTCGATTCACTCTGGAAAACGGTTTTGACTCGGGTACAGGTGAAACCATTGCCTCCTTCGACAAAAATTCAATTTTCAGTCGTGAAGCCTCTGTAGGGCTGATCACGCCCTATGGTGAAATCGGTTTCGGTCGATTCGGTTCCCTTTCTTCCGGTCTGGGCACCTATGCCCTTCAATATTTTGCTTCCCCTTACGGCAACGGCTTCAACGAACTCGGCTTCGGCAACATCTTCCAGTTTGTGCCCCGCACCAACAATACCATTGCCTTGGTGACGCCAAACTTTGATGGTCTTGACTTCCGCGTTCTTTATTCGAACGGCATTCTCGATGAGTCGACCGAAGGGTTCGGCAAGAACACGAAGTACCTCGGCATCGGCGCCAAATACGTGAAGGGCAACTTTGGCGGGACCATCTTCTACGAACGAGTAATGTGGCCCAACATGCTCGAAACTGAAGACGGCGGCAGCCCGGACGATCATCAAAGCTTGACCATGGCAGCGAACTATAAGTTCGGCAACGGCGTTAAACTCTACGGCGGCTACCAGTACTATACGGATGCCCGCATGAACTACGGCATGACCACCTCAACGGGTGGATTCCCCGTGTGGCCGCAGCTGACCTCTGGGTTAGGCAAGAAGACGGTATCCCAACATGGTATGGAAGCTCACGCCTTCATGACCTCCTTGGCCATCCCCTTGTGGGGCGGTCGCATTATGCCCGGCATCGGCTATGTGACGGGTAAGGATAAGGCAAAGGAAGGATCTCCTAAGTACAACCGTTTTGTTGGCGGCGTCGCTTATGAATATCCGTTAAGCAAGAGCACTTTGATTTGGATGTCCTCTCAGTTCTCCAAGGGTGGCGACTTGTTTGACTCCAAGGAAAAGATGAGCAACCGACCCAACAGCCGTACGTATGAACAACAATTTAATTCACGTTCGTTCATTGCCGGGTTAGTCTATCGATTCTAATCCTCTCCTCCATCACGGTAAGCGCGCAGTGCCCTTACCGTGATGTCTTTATAAGGTGACAGTTTCTTATGTTCGATCACGCGCAGTTACCCGAAGAGTTTTCACGATTACAACTTCGTGATCTGATCCTATTCGACCAGCTCTTTCAAACGAGATCACTCACTGAAGCCGCAACCTCACTCAATTTAACACTCCCCTCTGCAGGGAGACTGCTGAATAAATTGCGCGTCGCATTGGATGACCAATTATTCACTCGAGGCGGGACGGGTTTGGTACCTACCGATAAGGCTGTCATTTTGTCGAGCAAGATTTCTCGTCTGCTCTCGGTTTATCACGAAATTTCTGAAGGTGATGTTTTCCTGCCTGAAAAACTCACCAAAACCTTCAACATTGCCATTGCCGACAATGCTTTGGCCGAGCTTTTTCCCAACGTACTGAACGATCTTTTTCAGCACTCTCCAAACATCAACCTGTCCATCAAAGTCATTGACAATACGCTCTACAGTCGACTTCGCTCCGGGGAATTGGACTGCGCAATTTTGCCCAACTTCGATCTCCCCGATGCCGCATTTCACAAAATGATCATCGGCTCCGGGTATTGCTCACTGTATGTTCGCAAGAACCATCCTCTGGCTCTAAAAGTGAAGGACGGACTCCCTGTTTCGGTGGCGGACGTTGACCAATATCCCCAGATACGTATTGCCGTTCGTTCAGTTAAGGGACGCATGCTTGGTTCGATTGACCAGGGTCTCTTTATGGGTAAGGGACATCGCAAGACGGTCATCGAATTACCCTATTTCTTCTCAAGCATTCAATTGGTCGAAAAATCCGACTTTACGATTGTGCTGCCCAACTTCATTGGAAACTTCGCCTCCACGCATCAAAAGATTGTCGGGATTCCAGTGGCTGATGCTCCCGAACGGATCTATCAACAGACTCTCGTGTGGCATGATCGAGTACATATTGACCCTGGCAACCAATACCTGAGATCAACCATTGTCAACGGCGCACGCTTTGCGTTCAAATCGACTGGCCTCGATAAAAAAGACGAACCTTTTCTATGGAATCCTGAGCACGAGGATGCATTAGAAAAAGTCGCCATGGCTAATCTTTATTAATACTTCCATAATTGGGGCACGTCTACACATCCTCTTCATGACGCCTTCACTAACAAACGGGATGTTCTGCGACCCAAATCTTGGTACTTATCCTTACCCAAGCCCCAATAACTATAAGAGATCGTTACGATTAAGAGTCATTTTTAATATTTCAACTAGCACACACGCTTAGAAAGCCTCGTTGTGTCCTTCTCATGGCCTTCTGGCAGCTTCTTTATTCCTGGTTCACCAATTCGATCGTTGCACGTGCCGTACAGCTCTCGTTGATTTTTCACGCCGTCGCATCGAATACACCGCCAACATGGATTTCCGCCATGTTGGCTTCAGGCGCAACGGCCAGTGCCTTGATGACCGTTCCCGTCGGGCGATTGTTTAATCATTGGGGGCCTGGTCCCATTAATAGAATTTCTGCTGTGTTTAGTCTGAGTGCCACGGCCGGGCTTTTTCTCTTGCCGCTGGATTTAGAGCATATCTATTGCTCCATGCTGATTTGGATTTTAGCAGGGCAAAGCATTCTCTTTACCACTGTGGGAACTTATCGAGGTGTAGGGGGATTTTTTGCCGAACGAAAACGCCTCGTAGCATTTGCGCGCATGAGCATCGTCAACAATCTTAGCGACATCGTGACGCCACTTGTCATCGGTTGGCTTTTCTATCTGAATCCAAACCTCATCCCCATCATCATGGCGGGTCTGGCCGTCACCGCCCTCTGCATCCCACAGCCAAAATTGACGGACATTACCGCCAGAAGCGGCTCCATTGCCTCACTCTCGCTACTGACCAACCTCAAGTCGGTGCTCATCAATCGTTTTGTTACCTTGGCCATTGTGATCGGCGCAGCCATCCACTCGTTGCTTTTCATTTGTGACTTGATCATCCCGATCACAGGTAATACCTTCAACCTGACGTCCACTGAGGTTGGTACGATTTTGTCTGTTCTGGCCCTGTCTCAGGCTGCTGCCAGTGCCTATCTATCATTCCGAGCCTATCCGTCAGACACGCTCTTCAAGCACTTCTTGAATGGTCTAATCTTGGGGAGTCTTGGCCTACTGGGAGCTTATGTGACGGAAGGCTTTGGAACACTTTTAGCTGCGACGGCCATCATCGGTCTGGGCTTCGGCATGATTCAGCCGCTCTCAATGAGCCTCATTTACCACCATATGAAGGCTTCCTCAGTAGGTGATGCGGTAAGCATTCGGCTCCTCCTCAATAGCTTAGGACGCATTTTTGCGCCGATGGTGCTTGCCTTGGCTTTGAGCTTCACGACCTCAACCACCCTCCTTACAATAATGGGTTTTGTCCTCATGCTTGCGGCCATATTGTTGAGAGTGATCCTCGCGTGATCAGGCAAAAGCATCAACAAAAAAAGGGGGGTGAGCTAAGACAATCCTCACCTGCAGAGGGAATTGGTCTTTGTTCCAATGAAAGGAAAGGTTGCCGGACGTATGCCCTGAGACCTAACCGCACGAGCGTGTATGCCGAGGCCTATGCCGTATAAGTCTGATTGTGTCAACTGGCGTTCGGCGTTGGTGATCGTCCTACGTTCGCCTAAAAAATCCCTAATCAGTACCTCTTAATCATCACATCAGGGGACTGAGTGCTCAAACCTCGCGAGTCTCGAAGCTTAGAGACGAACTGACGAAATTCTTCCTTTTCTTCGTCATTCATTCCTACATTAGCCACCGAATTTTCCCGAAGGATTTCGATGAACTCACTCTCGTTCTTGGTGAGTCCCCCCATCAAACGCAATTCTTCATCATCATGCCATAGACCAGGTGCTTTGGCCTCAAGCAAAAGGTTGCGTACATAAACAGGATCAGCACCAAAAATTTCTGAAAGTCGCCGGGAATACCCCAATGGAATGTTCTGCGCCCCCTTCTTCCAGGCACAGATCAGCGTTGAGACGACATTCAGCTCTTTGGCCAATGCCACATTCGTCATGTTATGCATATCCAGATTCGACGTGAGCCACTGTGCGGCGGTGAGCGGTGCTTTAAACGTTTCAATCAACTTCTTTGCCATAGTTTGATCCTTTTTTAAACAGTTAGAAAATTGACTAGCAAAGTCTTAAATACCCCTCCATCAGCGGATCGAGAGGTCGATCAGGATCTTATGAAACATGGGACGGAGAAAGTTGGGCGAAGTTGGGCGCGCGTCGCCTAAGTTCGCCTAAATTGGTCGCAGCCGAGACTGATAAGCTTATGGACATGGAAGGACGCGCCGTCCTGAAATCATCAAACTTATGGAGATAAAAATGACGCAATTAAATAACGACTTGCCGGTTAGCACCGACGACGCTAACAAAGAAGAATTTTTCCTCAAAACCAAAGAAGAAGTCATTTCGGCTATTCGCAATACGAGTTACAAGCCGGGTCAAGCCGATATGCTCGCTGATCTTGTCGGTGGGAATATTGATGAGGATCCCCTTGCCTTCATGATCATTTGTGACATTTACAGCACCATTGGCTTCAATCATTTATGGGATATTGATCCGAAGAAACTTGACGAACACATCGATGACTTAATGAAAAAATACCCGAACGCAACCAAACGCGCACTTGAATTAAAGCCTATGACTGGCGATGAGTTTTATGAGAAATATGGTAGCGAAGAAATCTGGGACCGTTGGGAAATTGTTAACGTAAGAACAGGTCTTGAAATCAGCGACATTTTAAAAATTGACACCAATGTACAACATCAACGTTCTGTCATCGAAGCGGGTAATGATCTTAAATCGCGGATCATCTGGAGTATGGCGGGTGACTGGTTGGACGACTTACTGGACATTGAGGACTACAGAGTGAGAATTGCTGAAGTTGCTCATGTTTTTGGTGACGAGTAAGGAATGTACCAATGACCTCTGTTCTCGACGATATCTTTGAAAAAGAGCAACGGTCAATTAAGATCGCTGAATTGTTCAATATAGCCAACATACAATTCGATAGCCATCGAGAGTTTTCCAAAAAATGCATTAAGGCAACATTTACTTTATCTGATGACGGATGTAAAGATTTTTTTAATAAACACGGTTTTGTACTCTACGATGACCAACCAAACAAACATTTGTTAATCATACAAACGTTATTAGATGAAGAATTTAGTGTCTCGGTTGTACGAAACGCTTGGGAAACCCATATTAATTCTCTTAAAAAACAGTTTCTCGAGGCGCTGTACTATGAAGTGGTTTTAAAAGAACTTGAAGATAATGATCCCTTCGAATCGATCTATGAACATTTAAACGAAAGATTTGATCATGGAAGCACAAGTCTTCAAAAGGATTTAAAACCTGTATTGGCCTTGCTTAACGACCATAGAACCGCTCTATTATCAGGCATTTCACAATTAGCTTTGATGCTTGATTTTCAGAATAAAGACTATGCACAAAAAATCGTTACGGCCTTTACTACAGGTAAGATACCTCAAAAAGGTCTTCTTATCGGTTTAACCTTGATTGCTCAAAAAGGCGGTGCCGGAATAACACTTCCTAAAAGTAATATTGAGGCAATAAAAGCTTTATTGAATCCTCCGGCATCTGGCAATTTAACATCAAAGGTTTCCAGGCTTTCCGAGACAAAAACTGTTTTAAGTGCGTTAGGGTTGGCCACGGTTACGAGAGGGCAACACTTCGCAAATCCTCAATTTTCGACTAAAGTCGAAAAGATGTTAAATGAACTCATAGCGAGAAACAAAGGTAATACTTCTCAATAACTCATATACCATTCTCGAATTTCACAAATAGTTAGCCATAAAATAAAAAATGGAGGTTCACGATTGGCTGAGCCTCCTCTGTAACTAGTGGAGCATTCCCACACCGAGCGCAATCCGTCTTGGCTTAGGTCAGTCTAAGCCCAATACCCTATGACAAAAATCATAAGCGGCCGATAGGATCAGGGAAGGTCTTGTAATTTACCTCCCACTTCCCACAACGGAAGCTCAAGGCCCGCGGAGCGGATTCCACTTGCTCGGATTCACGCCTATCCCAACTCTCCCGACGGATAGGAAACTCCGCACTCGAAATCGCGCTATTTCGCGTATAAGCATCTGATTCACCAAACCAGGTGGCTTACTTTTCCAGGTGGCTTAACTTTTATAGCTTGTAGGCACTCATCTCTCAGAGCCTGTGTATGGGTTAATCTTCGGTTTCCTCAACAATCGACAGGTTAAATAAGAAACCTAACTTGGCTAGTGCTTGTTCGATACTTTCGGGACTTGCATTCTTTGAGAAATCGACTAGACGCTGTGCCTGACTATTGGATACGCCAATAGTCTTTCATGCTTAAACCCTTGGTGACGATCGTATTCCAAAGAAGAATGCGAGCTTGAACACGCATCGGGACTTATACCTTCAGCTCACCGTCCTGAATAGGAGTTGGTAAAGGCATAGCCTTCTTGTGTTGGCGATAACTGGACTCGAAGCAGAAGGGAATAGCCTCCCTAGCTCGAGAATATGCGGTTTCCATGTCATCACTCGTATACGTGCATTCGGGAATATCGCAACTGGTAGTTACGTATTTGCCCGTCGACAGCTTCTCAATTCTGATTCCCTAAATCACATAAACCTCCTTTAGAGTGCTTTCCATGTTTACACACGAATTCTCATTAACTTTACTAATGCATTTGATCCTGCAAGAAAAGTTCTTGAGATTCTGAAATCGGGCGCCCTGCGTGAATTCGCCACGCTCAAGGAACTCGCCGACGCCTATCAGCTCGATCCGAAAATCTTGGAAACCACCTTTGCCCACTACAACGAACTGCTTGCCGCGGGTAAGGATGCCGACTTTGCCCGTCGTTTCGACAAGCGCGCGAAGCCTCTGGGCAAGGCCCCTTCTACGTCTCGGAAATGAGCCTGAAGGTGCACCACTGCATGGGCGGCGTAGCAACGAACGTCACAACGGCCGTACTCGACGTCGAAACAGACGAACCGATCCCAGGTCTCTTTGCCGCAGGCGAATGTGTGGGCGGCATTCACGGGGCCTGCGATAATGCTGTCAGCCAAACGTCGTGTATCCTTGTTCATCTTGTCGGCCTTGGTCCAGGTCACCACGACCACAGGGATGGAGCCCTTGGCACGGATGGTTTCGATGTGCTGCTTGAGATACTTCTTGAAGAGCGGAATACGCTTTTTAGCGATGGATTCGCTCGACATGCCCTGCAGGAAAACAACGTCGAACATCTTCGGAGAGTCGGACTGCACGTAGGGATCCATCTCGTGCGCGGAGAGGTAGTACTCGACGTCGTGGAAGCTCAGCATGCCAGCACTAATGGTCTGCAGGCGTGCCTTCCAGGGTCGCTCAGCGGCTCGCGCCAGACCGCGAACATAGCCGTGGACACCGCAGTTGTAAAACGAATAGGAATTGCCGACATAGAGCGCGGTCTTGGGATTGTCGATACCGAGCGTTGTCACCTCGGGCGCCACAGAGGTTTCCAGGGCTTGTGCGCCAGAAGACATGGCCAACGCGGCGCACATCGTAAGCAGGAACTTTTTCAACTTTCTCTCCTTGAATGGGCGTGTAGGACACCACACGCTTGGTTGTACTCAAGGTAAAGCATGCATTCCATCAGGACAAGCCTGATTGGTGCAAAGTGAATTTGTCCAATCCGCAAAGTGCTCAAACACTATTAAGGTGACGTCCTACCGAAATTCATCTGGAATTAGGTGCAAGTTCGCTCTTATCGAGCGTCATTTCCTTGTCGCACACATTGAACTTTATGGTGGTTCCTTCGAGTGTAGGCGCACCATCTTCACCCACGCTTCTACGTCTTCCAATCCTTCCACTGCTCTGCCCTTAAAATGACGATAACTTCTCCCTGTTTTGACGAGGTTATCGTTTGTGGTTCAAGCTTAATAAGCCACCAAATCCACGCCCTTAGGCACAAACAAGGTGCCTGAGAGATAAAGCACCACGCCGTCTTTCTTGGCAATGGCTTCATGAATCAAGGTGCCATTAAAGGTTCGTAATTCACCTAGCGTCTGCCCAACTGTCACCTTGTCACCCGCTTTGACGGATGGGTACCATAAGCCCTCTTCTGGTGCGCCTTCGTAATAGGCTTCCATTTCGAGTTGTTCGTCGTCCGTGCGTCTTTTGTTTAAAGTGCCATCATTTTCAACCACACCTAATGCAGCCAAGACGGAAGTCACATCTCGTAAATAAGTAATCACCTCTCCTTCTGACCAACGTCCTGCACACCCTCTTTCAATCAGAATTGAAGGCGTGCCTCGGTGATTTGCGCTGTTATAAGCACCCGTTTTAGCGGTCGATCGAATACGTACGGGGACATCAACCCATCGGCAGAGTTCTCGGCCTTGGTCAGACACATGGGGGGCACAGTCGCCTTGAAAGTAAACATAGGCAGCAAGGTTCTCGTGCAAATCACCACCATGCAAATCCAAATAGAAGTCATGGTCATCTTGTAAAGATGTCAAGGCCGCAGCGATTTGCTCGGACGAGGTGCCCTCTTCGTTACCAGGGAACATGCGATTGATGTTCTTTTGGTCAAGAGGGTTAATCGCAGGGACACGCGCTTTGAAAGCCGCTTGATTGACACACGGCAAAATCGTTACGCGCCCAGCGATCTCGTATGGACGTAATAAAGCCGTCAGACGGCGTGCGGTTTCAATGCCGACATACTCTGCCCCGTGAATGCCAGCCGTGATCAAGACGGCGGGGCCTGGTTTTTTGCCGACGATGGTGGTCACCGGCATCGTGATGCCTCCGGCAACAAGTAGCGTTTGCCATTTCATCTTTTTTCCTTCCTTTTCGTCTTCAGGTAATCAAACTTCACCGTAGTCGCCACTTCGCTCTGCACGCTTTTGTGCGTCACGTAACGCTTCGAGGTTCGCAGGATGCTCAATCCCTATACCCATCACGGCGTCGAGAAGGTCTCGAGCATATGGTGTTTTGACCTGACTGATCTCACGCATGTCGTCGACACCCTCGACAAACTGCCCTTCTTTCATAAAGCGCACACGATCACAAAAGTACGTAATGGCGGTGAGATCGTGCGTGATAAAAAGGTAACTCAAGCCTCGCTCTTGACGTAGTTCTTTGAGGAGATCCATCACCTGAACCTGTGTAGCCGCATCGAGACTACTGATCGCTTCATCAAGGAGCAAAATCTTAGGGTTCAACGCTACCGCTCGCGCAATCGCTACGCGTTGCAACTGTCCGCCCGAGAGTTCATGCGGATAGCGACCTAAATACGCTTCACTCAAACCCACGCGTTCAAGAAGTTCAATGCTTTGTGCGCGTTCCTCTTGCTCACTAATCTCAGCCCCTTGTCGGCGTAGGGCTCTAAAAGATTCACCCAAAATCCCTTTCACTCGCCAACGCGGATTCACGCTCGTGGTGTAGTCCTGAAAAACAATCGCCATCGGGTGTCCAAGTCGCTTAGCTTTTGTGCCCTTTGAATTCGTCTTCGTCGCCCATGGCCACAAACTGCCAAATGACGGATAAACTGGTTGCCCTTCTAGGTTGACCACGCCGGCATCGGGTTGCAGTAACCCTGCGGCGACGCGCCCAAGCGTACTTTTGCCGGATCCTGACTCACCAATGATCCCAAGGCACTCGCCTTCGTTAAGGGTCAGGTCAATCCCATGCAACACCATTTGACGGTCTCGCCCAAAGAGTTTGGTTTGATGTGCCTTTAAAAACGAGACGCGCACGTTTTCTAAATTAAGGAGCATGACGTTCGTCCTTGTCACTTTGAAAGGAGGCTTGAGCTTCGCCTACTTCGTTGGCCGTCACCGCCACTTTAAAGGCTTGTGTCACAGCACAGTGCTTATCAATCAAAAGTCTTGTATAGGGATCAGTGGCGTACTTTAAGACGTGCTCTGGCGTCCCCGCTTCCACAACGCGCCCTGACTTCATGACAACCATACGATCAGCAATCATGTTGAGTACACCCAAGTCATGTGAAATAAAGATCATCGCGACGCCAAGACGCCTTTTAATCTCCAAAAACGTGTGCATGATCGCATGACGGCTAATCGAATCAATCGCAGTCGTGGGTTCGTCAAAGATAATGAGTTCAGGCTTTAACTTCACTGCTAAGCCAATCATCACGCGCTGGAGCATCCCCCCCGAGAGTTGATGCGGATACTTTTGCAAAACTTCTTCGGGTTCATGGATACGCATGGCTTTAAGAAGTGCAATCGATTCGTCTCGAATCTGAGCTGACGACCAGTCGGTATGCACCCTAAAGGTCTGTGCCATTTGGTCACCCATCTTGTATAAGGGATCAAACGCTGTCATCGGGTTTTGTAGCACCATCGTGATGCGACCACCACGAAGCTGACGACGGGCGTCCTCTGACATCGTGATCAACGATTCACCCGCAAAGGTGGCTTCGCCTTTGATCTCAAACTGGCGGTCTAATAAACCCAATGTCGCTTTGATCGTCATCGTTTTACCCGATCCCGATTCACCTAAGATACCCAAGCATTCACCTTGTCGAACCTCAAACGAGACGTCTTCTAGGATTGGCGTACGGACTCTGCCTTTCCTAAGCGTGAGATCTAAGTGTGAGATGCTAAAGACAGGTGGCGTAGCGCTTTCAGAATCGGTCGGTCCATTATTTATTTTTTCTACAATCATTAACGCACCTCTTTCGGATCAAGTGCATCGCGCAAACTATCCCCCAACAAGTTAAATGCACCTACCAAGATCACCACGGCAATGCCCGGAACCAACATTTGTTCGGGGTTTGAGACCATCACGTTTTTGGCTTCGTTGAGCATAGCGCCCCACTCTGGCATTGGTGCCTGTACACCAAGCCCCAAAAAGCTTAAGGTTGAGATATTGAGAATGGCCCACCCAGTATCAAGGCTCGCTAACACCGCAAGTTCTGCCGCAATGGCAGGCAACATGTGTCGCGTCATGATGAAGCGGTCACCTGAGCCAATCGCACGCGAAAAGAGGACGTAATTCATATTGGTGTACTTCACAACGGCCGTACGAATCATGCGCGCGTACCAGGCCCATTTCACAAGAATGCTCGCGATGATCACGTTTTGAATATCAACGCCCAAAAGCGCAACAACCGCCAAAATCATGATTTGCGATGGGAACGACAGCATCACGTCAACCGTACGCATAATGACTTCATCGACCCAACCACGAAAGTATCCGGCCATGACACCCAAAATGAGCCCCAACCCGATCGTCCCGATCATTGTGAGAATCGATAAAAAGAGCGTGGGTTGAATCCCGTAGAGCATGCGAGAGAAAACGCAGCGCCCGAGTTGATCGGTTCCCAACAAGTAGTCTGCTGAAGGCGGTGCGAACTTCATGAGAATGTTGCTTTCATAAGGGTCGTGCGGCGCAATCCAGGGGGCTAGAGCGCCCAACAACATCGTCCCCCCAATGATCACGAGGCAAAACTGCATGATCGGATCACGAAAGAATGCTTTTTTCATTTGTCTGCCTCATGACGTAAACGAGGATCAACCGCTGTTTGAAGAATGTCAAAGAGCAAGTTGAAGGACACAAAAAGAACACCCATCAAAAGGACGTAGGCTTGGATGACGGGATAATCGCGATTAAAGATCGAGGTAATGCAGAGTTTGCCGAGCCCCGGCCACGCAAAGACGTTTTCAACCACAATGGTTCCTGCGATCAACTGCGGGATACTCATCCCAATGGCCGTGACGCAACTCTGCAACGAGTTACGTAATACGTGACGAAGCAAAATCGCACGTTCTTTAAGCCCACGCACTCTCGCATAAAGCACATAGTCTTCACGCATGTTTTCAAGCATGTTGTTGCGAATGAGGCGAATGTAAGTTGAGATATAAGTAAGAGCCACTGTAAAGGACGGCAAAATGAGATGCGAGAAAGTGCCTGAACCCGAGGTTGGCAACAAATCCCATTTGATCGAGACGAGCCAAATCAAAAGAAGCCCCACCCAGTAAGCTGGCATTGCACTCGTTGCAAAAACCACGCCACGCATGATGCGGTCGAACCAACTATCTTTATAGACCGCGGAGAAAAAGCCAATCGGTAGACTCAAGGCAATCACAAAAACAAGCGACAAGCCTGCCAACTGTAAAGTCGCTGGAAGGCAGCGCAAAAGTTCGCCCGCCACCGTGCGCGAAGGATTCGTGTAGCTCACACCAAAGTCGCCGCGCAAGCAATTCATGAGCCAATCCACAAAACGCTCTAAAAACGGACGGTCAAGTCCCAATTGCTGACGCATGTCAGCAATGGCTTCTGGTGTAATGATGGGGGTTTGTCGCACACGAAGTGCTACTTCTGCGGGATCCGAGGGAATTAAGTGAATAAAGCAAAAGCAGAGAAACGCGATGAGGAGTAGTAACGGCACCGTGGCGAAGAGGCGCTTAATCACATAGTGTTTCATGGGTTTGAGGGAGTCTCAAGGAGACCCTGTCTGAGGGTTGTGCGTTTTTGGGCTCAAAGACTTTGGGGCGCTTAGGTTTTTAAGAGCGTTACCTAGATCTTTGAGCCGACTTTTAAAGAACGGTGCATTGAGGACGGCGAGCTTTAGGCGGGCAGCATGTCAGCAAACGGCACTTCGTACTGGTTCGAGAGGAATCCTACGTTTTTAATGGTCTTTCTAAATAGCGCCTTATTGGTTTCGTACGTGATTGGCAGATAGACCGCGTCTTCGTGGAGGCGTGTGAGCACATTTTTATAAAGCGCACGGCGTTCTGTTTCGTCTGTTGACACAAGAATCTTCGTGATCGCTTCGTCAATCTGCGCTTTGTCAGGCAACCCTTGTTGCGCCGCAAAGTCCCCATACACACGCTGACGCATCGCTGCGAGCGACGACTGTGGGTCATAGGGCGTACCCCAACATATATTGAAGACAAGGTCAAAGTTCCCGTTTTTCATGTTGTCACGATAACTCTGTTCTTCTTCACCACGAATCGTGAGTTGAATGCCGAGCTTACTGAATTCACTTTGTAGGAACTCTGCAATCGTTTTTTCAGAGACTGAATTGCTGTTATATAGAAGGCCTAATGCCAAGGGCTTGTCGTCTTTCATAAGAGGCTTACGCTTGCCACTACGCGTCCACCCTGCTTCAGCGAGGAGCGCTTCGGCTTTTTTGACGTCATAAGCGTAGGGCTTAAGACCCACGTCGCAATAGGGAATCGTGGTCGAATACAGCGTGTCGGCTACGGGTTCAAGACCATGAAAGACCCCCTGCGAAATCACAACCTTGTTGGTGGCATGCTGAATCGCGTGACGCACACGGACGTCTTTTAAAATCGGATGCTGGGTGTTAAGCACAATGTGGCGCGTGGACGTAGGTTGCGAGACGGCAATCCCAAAGGTCGTGCTACTACGGTACTTGTTGAGCGCATCAGCATCTACCATGTTTTTACCCCAAATGAGGTCTGCTTCGCCCTTTTCAAGCGCCAAAATACGGGTTTGATTATCAGGAATCACCTTCACGACCACACGACGAAACGCTGGTTTCTTACCCCAATATGCTTCGTTACGTTCAAATACGGCATATTCATCAATCACATGTTCTTTGAGGATCCACTGCCCGCTTCCCACAAAGGCCGTAAGGCCGTCGCGGGTTTTACCGTCCTTCATAACACGAGGCGACACAAAGGCAAAAGGACGTGTCACAGCGAGTTCTGTGAGCATCGGGTAGTATGGCGCCGACATCGTGATCACAAAAGTGTTCGTGTCAGTGGCTTTGGCAGACACCAAAAGACGCATCATTTCGAGCCACGTGTGGCGCGCCTTATTGTCGATTAACGCATCAAAATTCTTTTCGATGGCATATGCATCAAGCACTTCTCCGTCGGTGAACGTGAGGCCCGGTCGAATCTTGAAGGTATAGACGAGTCCGTCAGGGCTTACCGTCCAGGATTCGGCAATGGCTGGATGGTAGCTTCCATCGTTACCGAGCGTAATGAGTCCTTCAAAGAGCATTTCTTGCGCGAACATTTCGCCACCATAGAGATGCGGATTCAAGTCACGCAAATCACGGTAATTGAGAAAGACGAGCGTATCGCCCTGCTCGACGGCAGCAAGCGCCGGGAGCGGCGTAACGGCTGACGTGAGGCATGCGGCCCCAAAACCCATAAGCAAATGACGACGAGAGAGTGCGTAGTGACCCATGGCGGTATCCCTTCTGGCAGTTGATATCTTCTTTCCAAATGGGAATGATTCCCATTATCGCAATAGGCGCATCTTAGCAGAAAGAATTGAGATTTGTAAAGTGGCTTCGGAAAACACCTAAGAAAGGGTCGTTTGTTTTAGGTGAGGTCTTCGAGTTGTTGAATGTGAGGTTGGAAAATACTGCCGGACAATAAATATTTAAGAAGCTTTCTAAGGCCAGGTTTGGCGTAATTGAGACCAGAACCAATATCAGAGATAACTTCATCGCAGCCTTGCGCTTTGAGGCGCTCTATCTGGCGTCCAAGATCTGCCTTTTGGTCGTGTGAAGAAACGCGTGCATAACCAATATGGAGGCCTTTATTTGTTGCCTCGGTAGGAGAAAGATCGAACCTACGATGGCCACCTAAGGTACGGATGGACTTGGGAATGATTCCTTTGGCTTCCCAACGACGAATGGTGCTGACCGATACGCCGTAATGTTGTGCAACGTATCCAATTGAATAGAGTGCCATGATAGATTCCCCCTCAAATGTGAAAGGATTAAATCTAGTTTGGCAGATTTGGTAGATTTTTGGGCAACTAGCTCAACCCAAGAGCAGATGGTTGAAGAATGCAAAGCGGTGCGCCACTACCACAACCGAGTCATGAATGCACTGAATAGCGACTTCGCTCGATAATCTTTGCACTACCAAAAGAAAGAGGTGTTACCGACCTCAGGGTGACCTGAGATTTGTAGCACCTCTTTTTTGTTGGTTTTTAACAACAGGCTATTCTGGTATTTTCCCGCTCATTCCACTTTCCGGAAGTGTGCCGAACACGAAGCGAACATGAGCCGAATTGATATGGTGAAGGAAAAACAAGTGGCGGCCAAACCACAAAAAACGCCATTTTCGCAAAAATCGAGATTTTTTATTTACGATGCCTGTTTATTAAGCTCCATGTGTTTCACTGTTGCTCTGTCGCGCAGAGCCCCAAACATCAGCCCAGTCACCCGTCAAAGCGCCCTTGGCGTAATCCACAACTCGGTTCTCGAAAAAGTTGGTATGACTCACGCCAAGCATCGCGTCAACCCAAGGCAACGGATTCTTTTTAACACCAAAAATACCCTTCATACCAAGACCAATCAAGCGACGGTCAGCGATATAACGAATATAGGCACGCACTTCTTCACGAGTCAAACGACGCATTTCAGAGACACCAAAGGCAAGGTCAATGAAGCGGTCTTCAAGCTCAACCATCGTTTCAGCGATGCCGTAGATCTTCGCCTTGAGTTCGTCGTTCCAGAGTTCCGGATTTTCGACGATGTATTCACGGAATAACTTCGTCATGGACTCAGTGTGCAACGTTTCGTCAGCAATCGACCAGGCAATGATCTGACCCATGCCCTTCATCGTGCCATTACGCGTGAAGTTAAGGAGCATGACAAAGGACGAAAAGAGCTGCATCCCTTCGGTGAAGGCCGAGAAGGCGGCAATCTGCGCAGCCAAATCCTTCTGATCCTTAGCTACCTCATTGAAGAAGTCATGCTTAGCCGCCATGGCTTCATACTGCAAGAATTCGTTGTAGATGGATTCAGGCAGACCTAACGTTTCAATGAGATGCGAGTATGCTGCAATATGCACCGCTTCGCGCGCTGCGAAGGACGAGAGCATCATGCGGATTTCAGGCTGACCAAAGCGCGGCAAATAGTGGTTAACATAGGCGCCGGAGACGTCAATATCGCCCTGCGTGAAGAAGCGAAGAATCTTCGTCAAGAAGTCGCGTTCGCTATCGGTCAACTTCTGATTGTAGTCCTTCACGTCTTCGAGCATCGGCACTTCAGTCCAAAGCCAATGCATCTGTTCGGACTGCATAAAGGCTTCATAAGCCCAGGGGTACATAAAGGGCTTATAGCAGGTACGGCCCGCGAGGAGTCCCGTCGCTGGTTTCTTTTCAGTCATGTCTTTATCCTTCACAGGCTAAGCAGGTCGTATTGTCAGCTACGGCCTGCATGCTAAATTGTTCTTCAAGTCGACGGCGTTCCACCTGAACACCCACACGGTCTGCCTTACGAAGCTTGTCAGAGCGGTTGTAATAAAGGCTCTTGAGCCCCTTCTTCCAGGCAGAGAAGTGGCAAACGTGCAAGTAAGCAATCGACACATCGGGCGGGAAGAAGAGATTCACACTCTGCCCCTGATCAATAAATTCTTGACGGTCGGCAGCCAACTCGATAATCCAACGCTGGTCAATTTCGATGGCGGTCTTAAAGACGTCACGGACTTCCTGCGGGAGATCCTCACGAATCTCCCAGCGGTGGCGCATCTCATCCGCGAAGG
>ERZ826016.1638-NODE-1638-length-20158-cov-15.473462_pt1 | contig 20158 bp, 12 predicted proteins | sample MGYA00519872_ERZ826016 | MGnify/ENA primary metagenome ERZ826016 (study PRJEB31778, sample SAMEA3449218) | human gut metagenome | biome: human gut; feature: human-associated habitat; material: faeces | place: United Kingdom | collected 2010/2012 ... | reverse complement strand
GCAGCTATTACGGCCTCCCCATACCCGCCGATGCACCGCCACGGCCGAATGCAAATGCACATTGGAGCGGGGAGGGGTGGGACTGAATAAGCGATGCTGAGATTGCCGGTCAAGCCGGCAATGACAATAGTATATTTGCCAATAACAAACTCAGCTCTTTTCTTTTATGAACCCGTTGCGATAGGCTACCAGCAACTTTTGCAGGTCTTTAATCTGGGTAATCAGCACTTTCCCTTTATCGGTGTCTTTCACCATCATCCGTTGTGAGTTGAACTCTATGACAAAAGTCGTGGACTTAATATCCAGACCTTCTTCAATGGCTTTTTGTGCCGAGGTGAACGGATCGTGCTGTACCAACTGCATACCGTGAGAGTGGTAAACCAGTGTGTAACCTGCGATACCTGTTTCCGGCTGATAGGCTTTGGAGAATCCGCCGTCGATAACCAGCAACTTGCCGTTTGCCTTGATCGGGTTTTCCCCTTTGATGATTTTCACAGGAACATGCCCGTTAATGATATGCATATGCTGACCTGTCACTCCGAATTCCTCAAGCAACATGTCGCACACCTTTTCTTCGTTGCGCAAAGTGTAATAGTGTCCTTTGTTTTCTTTGTGCAGGCTTTTGTCTGTCAGAAAATAACGTTCAAAGGTCGCCATTTTGTCTTTGTCGAACGGAGGTGCATCCTTGCCGCACCACAAGTACCAGATGTAGTCCATTGCAAAGCGTTTTTCTTCGGTGTCGTCATCATCGAAGTAGGCCGTGCGGATAAGCTGGTCTACCTTGTCGAGCAGCTTCTTACCCCAGTATTCTTTCTTACCTATTTTTACATGCTTCATGGTCCCGTCTGCATTGAGGGGCACGGATGCATGGAAAAGCAGGTTTGAATTGGCAACCAGATACATGCTTCCGTAAGTGAAAAGGCAACGCATGTGCTTTTTCAGCTTTTCGCTGGAAACGAAAGAATGGTGTATTTTGTGTACCAGTTCCAGTTCTTCTTCGGTGAGCTTGTATGGATCTTTCGGATCTATGGTGGGGAAAGCGGTGTCACGCATTTCATATTCTTTTCCGTCGAGAATGAACACACCGCGTTCGAAATCTATCTTTTCCAGCAATTTGCGGTCACTCATCCCGAACTCGGGACGGCGGTTGATGATGTCCGCTTCGAGCTTGAACTGGATAATCGTGATAGCCTTGTGCATCTGCGTAATCAAACGGATGGTCTTTTCATTGTAAGATGAATCGGCAAAATTCATTTTGGGTGCATAAATGTCACAAGTGTCGTCGCCATAAGTGTCCATGGCAAAAGTAGCCAATGGCAGGAGGTTTATTCCATAACCGTCCTCCAGCGTAGCGAGGTTGCCATAGCGCATGGACATACGGATAACGTTTGCCATGCAACAATCGTTTCCGGCTGCCGCTCCCATCCAGAGAATATCATGGTTACCCCACTGAATATCGAAGTTGTGGTAATTGCACAGCGTGTCCATAATGATATGTGCACCGGGACCGCGGTCGTAAATGTCACCTACAATATGAAGTGAATCTATGGTGAGCCGTTGGATAAGGTTACACATGGCAATGATGAAATCATCGGAACGTTTTGTCGAGATAATGGTGCTGATAATTACGTTGATATACGCATGCTTGTTTGGCTCGACGGATGATTCGTGAAGCAATTCCTGTATGATATATGAGAACTCCTTCGGCAATGACTTGCGCACTTTGGAACGGGTGTATTTGGAAGACACGTTTTGGCACACTTTTACCAACTGGTTGAGGGTAATCAGATACCAGTCGTCTATGTCGGTTTCTTTGGCTTTTACCAAATCCAGCTTTTCTTCGGGATAGTATATGAGCGTGCAAAGTTCTTTTTTCTCACTCTCGCGCAATGTGTTGCCGAATATTTCGTTTACCTTGCGCTTCACTGCTCCCGAGCCATTCTTCAATACATGCTGAAAGGCTTCGTATTCTCCGTGAATATCGGTCAGGAAGTGTTCCGTTCCTTTCGGCAGGTTCAGGATGGCTTCGAGGTTGATAATTTCCGTGCTTGCATCGGCAATGGTAGGGAAACTGCGGGATAACAACTGCAAATAGCGCAAGTCGTTCAGTATGGTTTCCGGACTTATTTGATTATATGCATTCATTATTTTTGATAATTATAGTGTAATAATGCAAAGATAAACTCTTTGTTCATTATTTTGCTTATTTATAGGAAGAACATTAATATAACTTGTGCTATGATTACTCTGAGAAACATGCACAGGGGATAAACCGTGGCATAGGAAACCGAAGGGTTGTCTCCCGGTATGGTATCATTGGCATAGTTCAGCGCCATGGGGTTTGCCATGCTTCCGCAAAGCATACCCGCCACCGAACCGAAGTCGATTTTGAATACTTTGAAAGAGAAAATCCCCATAATAACCACAGGTACGAAAGTAATAACGAAACCAAGAACTATCCAAAGCAGACCTTCGGGACGGATAACCGTTTCAAAGAAATGCGCTCCGGCATCAAGACCGAGGCAGGCAAGATACATAGACAGCCCCAATGCCCGGAGCATCAGGTTGGCGCTTCGGGTGGTGTAAGTAATCATGTGCATGCGCGGACCGAAAGTGCCTATTAAAATACCGATGATGATAGGTCCGCCTGCCAAGCCCAGTTTCACGGGGGCGCTGATTCCGGGAATGGTGAAAGGGATGGCTCCCAAAGCCAATCCGAGGACAATACCGATGAACACGGCTATCAGGTTGGGCTCTTTCAGGCTCTTGACAGCGTTGCCCAATACTTTTTCCACATTGTGGATGGCAGCGGCTTCACCTACTACCGTCAGGCGGTCGCCCAGTTGCAAGGTGAGTTCCGAAGTGGCAAGTAGCTGTACTCCCGAACGGTAAACACGGCTTATGTTGATGCCGTAATGGTTTCTCAGTCTCAGCGAACCGAGCTTTTTCCCGTTAATCTCGGGACGGGTGACAACGATTCTCTGCGAAATGAGTTGGCTGTCTATTGCATTCCAGTCTATATCTTCTTTATTCCAGTCGGTGTTTTCCTGTTCACCGAACAAAACGGTAAGTGCCTGCACGTCTTTCTCGGAAGTGATAACCAGCAGACGGTCGTTTTCTTTAATGATTTTCTCCGAAGTGGGTATGCTCACATTGCCGTCTCTCCATAAACGGGAAATGACAAACTTGGGGTAGGAGAGGTGAGCGATGTCTTTGATGCATTTGTTGAAGATTGCAGGATTGTGAACCTGAAAAGCTGCAATATATGTCTTGTTGGCATCCTCTTTTTCTTTGAGTTCCAAGTCTTCTTTTTTAACGAATAATTTGCGTACGGCGAGAATGGCAAGGATAACACCGACTACTCCTAACGGATAGGTCACGGCACAGCTCAGCGCAGGGCCGTTGCTGCCCAATCCTAATTGCTTCAAAGTTTGCTGCGCGGCACCGAGGGCGGGAGTATTTGTAGTGGCTCCGCAGAGTATTCCCACCATGTCGGGCAGTGAAACTCCCGTAGTCATGCTGAATATAACGGTCATGGCAGTACCAATCAATACCACACCGAGGGCGATGGTGTTTAATTCCAATCCCCCTTTACGGAATGAACTGAAAAATCCCGGTCCCACTTGCAGACCGAGCGCATAGACGAAAACAACCAATCCGAAGCTTTCCGCATAGTTCAGCATCTGCGGATCAACGGACAAACCCAAGTGCCCTGCCAGAATACCGGCGAAGAACACGAACGTGACGCCCAGAGAAATTCCCATGATGTGGATTTTTCCCAGTCCCAGCCCTATTGCCGAGATTAGTGAAATTACGACTACAGCCTGAAGAGCGGAGTGTTCGATGAATAAACTAGTAAGCCATTCCATATTGTTCAACCGGTTATTATTTTGGGCTACAAAGATAGGAACTATTTCAAAAGAATGAGAACATTTCCTGCATATTTATGTGGGTAGACTTAGTGTACAAAGCCCTTTTTAGCCCATTTAAGTGAGTTCCAACGCCGTACGAAGATAATCCCCCGGATATTTTCATCGAGCAGGAAGGCAAACCACATCCCGGTGAGTCCCCAGCCCCAATGAATGCCAAACAGGTAACTGCATCCTACCGATATGCTCCACATCACTATCAGCCCTACATAGAAAGGGTAGTTCACGTCTCCCGTGGCACGCAGTGCATTGGTTGCAAAAATATTGATGGAACGGCCTATCTCCAACACTATGTCGATGAATAGAATGGTGGCTCCCATTTTGATGATTTCAGGATTCTGGGTGAGCCATCCGAATATGGTTTTGCCAAACAGCGCAAACAATAACGACAGGGAACAAGATATAAGGATAGACATTCGCATGACATACTTTCCCAAAAGATAGGCGGCATGCGGGCGTTTCTCGCCAATCAGGTGCCCGATACAGATTGCTCCGCCCTGCGCTATGGCTATGGTAAACAGATAGGTGAACATGATGATATTCACGCAGTAGGTACGTGCGGTCAATGCCTCATTGCCGAGCATGTTGATGAAGTAGGTTATCACTACCTGTGAGAAGCTGTAAGAAATTTGTTCTCCGGCAGAGGGCAGTCCCACTTTCAACAGGTTTTTCAGTTCGATGAAAGGGAACGGACGGAAATAAGCAATCGGAAACTTGGGAATGTATTTTTTGAAAAGGATAACGAACAGGATAATCATAGCCACTCCACGGGCGAAAGCGGTGGAGATGGCAGCACCCTCTACGCCCATAGCCGGAAAGCCGAATTTACCGAATATCAATGAATAGTTACCTATGATATTGAGGATGTTCACCACCACGGTGACCATCATGGGATAAACAGCTTTATTGGCACTGCGCAGGGAAGCGGAAAGTGTGAGCGATATGGCTTGGAAGAAAGCAAACGAGCCTACTATCTGCATGTAATCCACTCCGTCTTTCATCAGTTCGGGACGCAACTCCATGAGGTTGAGCAGATTTTCGCAGTTCAGATAAAGGAAAAGGCTCACGGCAAGTCCGATAACGATATTGACAAGAAGCGATACTCCCACTACCTGTACTACGTTTTTGTTCATCTTTGCGCCGATGTATTGCGAACAAAGCACGGAAGTTCCTAAATTGATAACTTCGAAAACGAGAAAACATAACATGATAATCTGGTTGACCACACCCACGGCAGCCACGCTGTTGTCCGAATAACGGCTCAGCATGACAGTGTCTACCGCCCCCAGCATCATAATGAGAAGGGTTTCTATAAAGATAGGGCCTGAAAGCCTTGCAAGCTGTGTGCGAATGCTTTTTGGGGGAGTTATGTTATTTTCTTTCACCTTTTTATCTTTTCGGGGCGCAAAGGTACATAAAAACGAATAAACCACGGCTTAACTTAAATCAATAATTTGTTTTAGGAAAAATAATTCAGAGTGTTAAATGTTGAGCTTTAGCTCCTTAGTGCATAAATGGAAAAAATGCTTCGAAAAATCATGGAAAAAGATTTGCGTACTTCAAAACTACTCCATATATTTGCACCGCGTTTGAGAGAAAACGCGGGTAAAGGAAGTTTGGGTGAGTGGCTGAAACCACCAGTTTGCTAAACTGACGTACGGGTAACCGTACCGGGGGTTCGAATCCCCCAGCTTCCGCCAATAAAAAGGAAGTAAGAGTTAAGTATATTAATACTTAGCTCTTTTAATTTCTAAACGGTGGGTTCGTCTAACGGTTAGGACACGTGCCTCTCACGCACGGAATACGAGTTCGATTCTCGTACCCACTACTTTTGTTTTTGATTTTGACAAGGGGGGAGCTGAGGATTAATCTTCAGCTCCCTTTCTATTTTACTTTGCTTTTATCCATGTCAGTTTGTGCCAAATACTTTCAAGCGGACCTTGCTTGTGCTTGCGAAGCCACCATTTGCAAAACTGTACTTGCAGCATGAAAAACACAATGCCTATGATTAGGCTGACGGTGTATCCGCAATAGGGAGCTAAGTAGAGTCCGAAAGGGAAGTAGATAATAGCTCCCGCAATGGATTGCGAAATGTAGTTAGTCAAACTCATTTTACCATAGAAGCGAAGGTTTCCGGTCAGTTTCTTGAATGTGTCTTTTTGATACAGCAAAACAAAAGAAGATACCAACACTGTGGTAAAGGCAAACTTCTGCCACATGTCGAGGATGGTTCCGATGGTTTGAGTGATTATAGCTGTTTCGCTACTGTCAACCAGTACTTTTAACTGATATAATGGAGCGTAGCAAATGGCACCGATAATGAGGGCTTTTACCCAGAAGCGGATATGCTTTTCAGAGTAGACAAAAAGCTGTTTTCTGCCAATGAGGTATCCCAGCAGGAACAAACCGGCAGTTTGAAAGAAACGTCCTGCCCCGATAGCCCAGTAAAGGCTTGCTTTCTGTCCGAGCGTGATGTTTTCCCATATAAATGTTCCGAAATTACCTTCTTTCGTGTAATTGGCTACTTCGCCGTACATGCTGCCCACTCCCAAATCGGGCAACGTATAGGAGGGATCGGATAAATTCATTATGTAATGAAACCATTCAATGGGTTGCAGCAACAAAATGACGGATGTAATTAGAACTGCTTTGTCACTCCATTTACGTACGATAAAAAGTGATATACCCACTACGCAGAACAACAATAAAACATCTCCGGCAGGGAAGAAAGCTGCATTGAGGGTGGCGAAACCGCCTAATAGCAGAAGGCGCCACAGGAAACGGTATCCGAAATCTTTTCCTTTTATCTTCTGGTTGGTATATTGCACATAGAAAGTGAAACCGAAAAGCAGGGCGAAAATAGCGTAAGCTTTTCCGGCAAACAGGGTGAATGTAGTGTTGAACACTATTTGATTCAATACATCCAACCATCCCGGCTGGCTTTCCGGATAAACGGGAAATATGAAATGTTCCAGACTGTGGACTAGTAAAATTGCCATTACGGCAAAACCGCGCAAAGCATCGACGACTTCTATACGTGGTGTTTTTGTGACTGAGTTTTGTTGCATGTGTTTTTATAGTCTTTTTTTAAAATTGATGCAAAGATAAGATTATTTATTTACCTTTGGAAAATACAATATCAAACAAACAAGACTATGACAAAACTACTTACTTTTCTGATAGCTCTGTTTCTCGTGGAAGCTGTCTATTCGCAACAGGTAATAGAAAATCCATCTTTCAGGGTTCGTGCCGGAAGTATTCTGACTATTAAGAAGATAGAACGTTCGGATGCTGAAACGAAACTTTATATACAGGCTGTGTTTCTCCCTCATTGGTGGATTACTTGTGATTCTACGGCTTATTTGGAAGACACGGTTACAAAAATAAAATATTATCCTACAGCCATAGAAGGCACGGAGTTCAATAAGCACACCGTTATGCCTGCTTCCGGTGAAATGGATATTGTGATTACTTACCCTCCTTTGCCACCAAATACGACAAGTTTGAATTGGATTGATCCTAATAGTACCGAGCATAATACATATGATATTTCTCTGTTGCCTTCAGAAAAGAAAAAGAAGGGGGTATTGGATGCTATTCATGGTAACTGGATTGTTCAGGACGGAACTGGTGAGTGGCTGGTTGGTATATATGATTCTCTTGCTATCTATGATAATAAGTGTTGGAAATATGGATCTGTCGGTAAAAAGGGAAAGAAGATATACTTGGATCTTAAAAATGAAAAGATTAAAACATCCTTAATCTTTGAACCGGATAAAAACGGAATGTACGTCATATCGGGAAGTAAAGGTGAAAAAAGACTTTGCGGACATAACAGAGATGAATCTCTCAAACCTGTTTGTACCGATGATGATTTCCCGGCTTCTACTTTCTTTCATCCGGACAGTACTTGTATTCAAGGCTATCTGGAGGGGTATGATCCCTGTTTGGGCTTTTCTACTGCAATGATGTATTTATCAAACTTAGTGACATATGAAGATTATCCGACAGTTTTGAATATATATCCTGACGGTCGCTTTGAAAGTAAGTTTTTGATTAGCCACCCGATTTCAAGCAGTATTACTTTGCAGCATATATGGATTCCTTTTTACATTGAACCCGGGCAAACACTCACTATGTATATCAATTATGAATCGGTAATGGAATCCCAACGTTTGAGAAAGACTTTTCCTTTCCCGGAAAAGGGGAGGGAATACATGGGAGAATCGGCTATGGTATGTCGTCAGATCGGAGGAAATCAAAATATGTATTCTGTTGGATATAACCAATTGCAAGCTGAAATGAGAAAAATGACTCCAATGGAATATGCACAAAATAGAAAAAAAGAGTTGGATCAGTGCATGTTTAAAGTTGATTCTATAAGTAAAACGGATGGTTATTGCCCTAAGTCGGCACATTTGCTCCGCAATAATATTTTATTGTCTTATGGAAGTGCAATGTTGGAATTCCCGATGATGAGAAGATATGCAAAAATGGATACGACTATCAGGGAGGAGAATTTAAGTTTTGGAAAAGATTACTTTAGCTTTTTGAAGCAGCTTCCTTTGAATGATGAAACAATTTTAGCTTGTAACAAAATAGGAAGTTTCATTAATATTTTTGAATATACAAACTTTAGAAATGATAAGATGGGATTTATGACTGTGGCAGGTATGAAAGGAAACGGAGAGGCTTTATTGGATATATTGGACACAACAGAATCACCGTTTGCATGGAAACTGGCATTGACAAGACACCTTTCTTATGTAATGGATATGTTAGGTAAAGAAAAAGCAAGGGTTTATTTGGATAGCATAAAAGGGCATATCGAGCTACCTTTTTTTATTTCGGAAGGAGAACGCATTTATGATAAGCTCTATTCTGAGACATCGGGCAGTTATGAACTTCCTCGTGGTAAGGGAACAGATATTATTCGTAAGATTACGGATAAATATAAGGGAAAATATGTTTTGATAGACTTCTGGTCAACAGGGTGTGGCCCTTGTAAACGTGGTATAGAAGCTACTGCTGCTTTGCGGAAAAAATACCGGAATAGTAAAGATGTGGTCTTTGTTTATATAACGAGTGAAGAGGAATCTCCGAGAGAGACATATATTCAATATGTGCAGAAAAACCTTGAAGGTGAAGAAACATACTGTATTCCGTCGGGTGATTATCATCATTTATGCCAACTGTTCAGTTTCAATGCAATTCCACATCATGAAATTTTTAACCGTGAAGGACGTGTCTTGAGAAAAACTTTTTTTACCACCGAATTGGAAGCGGGATTAAAAAAACTTCTTGATAATGAGAAATAAAAAATTTAAAAAATAACTCTTTCAATTAGTGTAAGAACCTTTTTTAGAATAATTATACCGCATTTCTATGCTGTTTTATAAAAAATGAATACATTTAGCAGCGTTAATGAAGATTATTATTCATCTTAATAAATGAAACCAAACATGAAAAAAACATTGACATTTAATCCGTCTACCATAGAATCGACGGCGAGTAAGGTTAATCTTGAGGCTTGGGATGCAAGCCTTGAAGCTTATGAAAACAAAGAGTTTTTAAAATCATTTTATTCTTTTCTGGATTATCTGAACCCGGATTTCCGCTCCAAATATGCTAACGCAGACGGGACGGAATTTAATATTCCTCATGGTTCGATTGTTGTTAATCTGAAACTGGAAGACGGGCAATTAAAAATTAATGCTCCCTTCGTTTCCCTCCCCGAGAAAGGAAAGATTCCTTTGCTCAGACAAGTTGCCGGACTTAATTTCCGTAATATGGATTTGGCACGTATATCACTTAAAGATGATAAACTGTTTTTTGAATATGCCTGCCCGGTGGATTTGCTGAACCCTTATAAGATTTATTATATACTGGAAGAAATCTGTAATACGGGAGATCGCTATGACGATGAGTTTGAAACTAAATTCGGGGCAAAACGCATTTATGAACCCAAAGTTCTTCCGTATAGTGAGGAAGATGTCAATACGGTTTATGACGTGATTCAGCTTAGTTGCAAGGAATGCATGGATGCTGTTAGCTACTTTGAACCTGCACGCAAGTATAATCATATCTGGAATATTATTGATTCCACTATCTTAAAAGTATTTTATTATGCACATCCGCAAGGCCAGTTGATGAATGATCTCGATAAAGCCATTGTGGATATGGACCGCAACGATATTCCTTTGCCGGAAATCGTGGCACACGGCAAGGAAGTAATTCTGAAATTGCAGGGAATGTCTAAAGAACAACTGGCTGAAAACTTGTATTATGTGGAAACATTCATTCCCGATAAACGTCGTTCCAACCTGAAAAACATACAAGATAATTTTGAAGATACTTTTAATAAGGTTACGGCTGCTCTGGAAGGGGGCGATCCTATGGCTTGCTGCCTTATGATTACTTATAAATTCTATGAAATGTATTATTATAACAGTGTTCAGGATGATGTGAATGCTGTTGTCACTAAAGCCATGAAGAAAGCATCTGCCCTGCCATGGGAAGAAGCTGCTCCTGTGTTGCATGAGGCAATGGAAGCTATTATGGAAGGTGAGCTCGACGACGACGATGACGAAGAAGAGGAAGGCGGAGAAATGGATATGTCAGCCTACATGCAGAATGTTCAGCAATTACAGCAGCAAGCTATGCAAGCCATGCAGGGCATTGATATGGAGGAAATACAGAAATTGCAACAACAGGCCATGCAAAACTTTAATATGGAAGATTATATGAAGAACATGCAGGAAATGATGAAGCAGATGACAGGAGGCAATAATTCGGACAACAATAAATAAGACGACAAATTATGGAACAAAATAATATATTTAAAGTAGTATATAAAGTTAATCATGCAGGTGGTTGCGGAAGTTGTTTTTATGTGAAAGAGCATAACCTTTTTGTAACTAACTACCATGTAGTGAGCGGATTTCATAAAGTAGCCATTCAAGACAATGACAAGAATTCTTTTCTTGCCAATGTAGTGCTTGTCAATCCGGTTGCGGATGTGGCTTTGCTTAAAGCGGAGGGCGATTTTTCATTCCTGCCCGAAGTGTCTTTGGCAGAGGAGGGCTCCCTTTCTATCGGACAAAGAATTAATGTGGCGGGTTATCCCTATGGAATGCCTTTTACGGTCACTGAAGGAACTGTGTCTTCGCCCAAGCAATTAATAAAAGACAGCTATTATGTTCAGACGGATGCGGCGGTTAATCCGGGAAACAGCGGCGGTCCTATGTTCAATGAGCATAACGAGGTAGTGGCTGTTACTTGCAGTAAGCTCACTGATGCCGATAATATGGGTTTCGGCATACCTGTTGCAACATTGAAAAATATTCTTTCTCAGATAGAGAGTCTCGATACAAGCACATTTAATGTACAATGCAGCAGTTGTGAGGAATTTATCACCGATGAAGATGAATATTGTTCTTCCTGCGGTGAAAAATTGCCGGAGAATATATTTAAAGAACAAGGATTGACAGACCTTGCCGTGTTCTGTGAAAAGGCTATTGAGGCAATGGGCATCAATCCGGTTATTGCTCGCATGGGATATGAAAGCTGGGTATTTCATAAAGGAAGTTCGGAGATAAGAATGTTTGTTTACCAGCGTTCTTATTTGTTCTGCACTTCACCCATCAACCTTTTGCCGAAAAAGAATCTGGAACCTGTGCTTACTTACCTGCTTAGCTGCGAGGATATCAAGCCTTATCAGTTGGGGCTGGACGGAAGCCAGATATATCTGTCATACCGCATTCATATGTCGGATATATCTTCAGATCATGCGGAAGAGATTCAGCATAACATAACCAACCTTGCATTCAAAGCCGATGAACTGGATAACTATCTGGTTGAAACGTTTGGTTGCGAACTGTCTGAGTATGCTAAAAAAGATGCCTTTTGAGCATATATTCATTTGAGTTGAAATAAAAAGAGGCTGTTTTAATATCGGATTTAAGACAGCCTCTTTCATTAACCGATGATAAACTGCTAACTATTGGGCAGATATTTCTATTACACGGCTGAATGTCTGATTGGTGGTAAGAGCATCCAAACCGACTTTCATCAGGTAATCTCCCGAATAGATATTTCCATTTGCTGAGAGAGCGGATTTGGTTTCCGGCATCAGATTGATTTCTTCTACCTTGTACATCTTATCGGGGATAAGCCCTTGAAGCTTCACAGGAAGCAATTTTTCGCCAAAACGAGGATGAATATCATATGTATAAAGAACGGCTTTGTTCTTGTCTTTTGCTACATGCATCACAGACATATGGTTGCTGTCATATGGAGAAGCCAAACGGTAAAGGTCACCATCGAGAATGGCAGGTTTCAAGCGTTTGAAGTTGGCTACGGCTTGCCGGCAATAAGTCAGTTCGTCTTGGCTGAGTTCCTTTAAACCGAGGTCAAAGCCAAGCTTACACATGGATGCTACGTCTGTGCGGAACTTCACAGTTGTGTTTTTGTTCCAGCTTGTCACATGGGCGCACATGGCTTTTGAAGGGAAAATTTGTGAGAATCCCCATTGAATATAAAGACGTTCTATCGGATCTGTATTGTCACTGCACCAAAATTCGGTGAAGTACTTCAATGCTTCGTAATCACAACGTGCACCCCCGCCGGAACATAGCATCATCGGAGTATCGGGATATTTTTCTTTCACACGCTTCATCACATTGTACACACCGCGAACGTGGTCTATGTAAAGTTGCCCTTGTTTGTCTTTCAGGTATGGGGAATAGACATTGGTGATAGGGCTGTTGCAATCCCATTTAAAGAAAGCCACTTCCGGGTTTTCTGTTAATATCTTGTCTACTACGCCAAATACAAAGTCTTGCACTTTAGGGTTACTCAAGTCCAGTACCAGTTGGTTGCGGTAATAGTATGTATCGCGGTTGGGCAGGTGGATAGCCCAATCGGGATGAGCTTCAAACAAATCACTTTTCGGATTCACCATTTCAGGCTCAATCCAGATGCCGAATTTTACTCCAGCTTCTTTAGCTGAGTTTACTAAAGCAGGTATTCCACCGGGGAGCTTGCTTTTCATAGCTTCCCAATCGCCCAATCCGGCATGGTCATCGTTGCGGGGATGTTTGTTGCCAAACCAGCCGTCATCAAGCAAGAACATATCCACTCCGAGTTGTTTGGCTTCTTTCATCAACTGTCCCAATAACTCTTCGTTGAAATTGAAATATGTATTTTCCCAATTGTTCAGCAATGTAAGACGGTCGCCGTGCCCGTCTTTCAGTTGGTGGTTTCGTGCCCAGTCATGCAGGTTGCGGCTTGCTTCTCCTGTGCCGTTTTCGCTGAGTGTAAAAATGAATTCGGGAGTGGTAAACACCTCGTTTGCTTTCAGCTCATAACAGGATGCATAAGGATTGATAGCCGGGATAACACGTAGATTACCTACATTATCCACCTCAAAGGTGAAACGGAAATTACCTGTCCAGCCGATAGTTCCCAGCATAACATTTCCTTGCTGCTCTTGTGCGGGTTGGTCTAAACCAAGTTCAAAGAAAGGCTGCATGTGCATGGCTGCCCGGCTTCCCAACTTAGTATCGAGAATCTTTTTGCCAAATTGGAGTTGCTGTGTAGTCATGTTTGCTTCGCGTGCCCAGTCACTGCTGAACTCCGTCAGGAAATACTTGGAAGCGGAGAAGTAAAGCATTGTTGAAGAATAGCGTGACAGCATGACCGGCTTTTTTTCTCCGTGCTTAATTTCACTCCACGTCTTGATAACGTTTTCTTTCGGGTAGGCAATGTAGTGCAGGGTTACATTTACCGGGTACTTGTCGTCACGCAAGTTGATGATGGTTTCCATTCCTCCTTCCACTGTTTTTTGTTCCGAGGAAACATACCGGAGTATGGTACTGGGATTTCCGTCATTGTGAAGAATGGCGACAGCCGGTTCAAAGTAGTCTTCTGCTCCCGAACCTGCATATACTTCCCAACCACGTGGAGACACACCGCCATCGGAGCCTGCATATATGTAGTAAGGAAGATTTTGTATATCGGCTGCATTCAGCAACCTGTTTCCTAGGTATGACTGGTATAAACGCCCGTTTGGAGCAACTTTTAAAATCAAGTCTGTATGGTCCGTAGATATGCGGATTGTTTTTTGTGTGTCGGCATTTATTTGTGCATAGCAGCATAAAGCCAGTAGCAGCAGAAGTAGTTTTTTCATGGTATCATTGTTTAAAGGTTAGCATATGACTCCCCAAAGTAACGGAAACTTAGCCTTATTCGCAAATCTTTGATAACGGGATTTGGAGGTATATGAAAAAAACAGTCCACTGTTTTGCTCGAAACAGTGAACTGTTTAGCAAAATCAGCAGGCTGTTTTTAGGAATTTACCGACACTACTGACATTACCGACACTATGTCGGTATTTTCATTAAATGATTATTATCGGACATGCATTTGTTATTGTCGAACCCTACATTTGTTATTACCATGCTGCATGCCAAGTCTCAAAAGTAATTTCATTCCCCTCTCGAGACTACTCTTTCTATACATCTTTCCTTTCTTATTTTCTCTCCTCAATAAGGAGGGGAAATAAGAGATAAAACCTTATGTTGAAACAATGTGTAGAAAGAGCAGCTTTAGAGGGGAATAGATACTATTTGAATGAAAACAGAATTTAAAGCCTTCTTTTTATTCGAAATACCGACATAGTGTCTGTAATGTCGGTAGTGTCTGTAAAATGGCTTTAAATTCGTTTTATTAAACCTGCTTATCGTGTGGCTGATGTCTTATAATTTTATCAAATTATAATTCTCTTTCTTTTTTGAGCATGTAAATCAGCTCTTTTAATAATTCCGGGTTTTGTGAGTGGAAGGCGGCGACATACCATTTCAGATAGGGTAGGCTCATGCTTCCGTCCAGTGGAGTGTCCCAGATTTTTTCATCCCACCATTCGGTGATAAGGTCATGGAGTTGCTGTGCGTGGTAATATTCTTTCCCTTCGGGGAGTGGCATGCATTGATTTTTGCGGAAAGTGCTGATGTCGGTAGTTAGCGGTGACAGTTGGCGGATTAGTTTCCTGAAAATCCTGCTCTCCACTGCGGATGCTCCGATGCCCTCCTCTTTTTTTTTATGAGTGCCTTACTCAATTCTTCAGCGTGTTCCAGTGTTTGATTTTTCCTTTTGCTTTTTACGAAGATAATTGGTCCTCTTTTTACCATAATAATTTGTTTTTTAATTGGTTAATAATAAAATTTATTTTGAGAAAAAATGATTTTGTTTCCTTATTTCCCCTCTCTTGGTGTTACCGTTTAGGTTGGCGATGCCAAGAGAGGGGATGGATACATGTTGTTTATTTGTTACTTTTTTAATTAAGGTTGATTCTCGTTATATTTCATAACAAGAATTTGAGCTACTCCACTATAAGTACTATTAGTTGATATAGATGTACGCATGATGCTTCCGGATTTATTAAAAACGATTGCCCCAACTTCATAGTTTCCGGTTTTTGTTGAGGTAGCAAAGTATACCTTATTATTACCAAGACTTGGTATGTTGTTCTGAAATATCGAAGCATTTCTTTTAATGGGGTAATATTTTGTATAATCTTCTGATGTAAAATCGCTAAAAGCTTTCTCCATTCCTAACATTTGCTCAAATTCTAGCATTGTCGGATACCTCCAATTTTTGTTTGTAATCCAACCTTCTATGTTAGCTAAACCGGAGCCACTAGCCGCTGAAAGACCAAAGGATATTAGATAATCATCTATGGCGAATATTTGTGTTTTATAATTATTACCGGGTAGTTTAGGCAGTGCTATTACTTCAAACTCATCAGTTATTCCCATTTTATTTTTAATTTTAAGAATACCAATAGGTCTTTTTCCATTATCAGTTGCCGGTTTATATTTATTTGAGAGGGTAATTTTGACGTTTCCTTCTGTTGCTGCTCGTGTTACAGGTAAAATATCTTCTTTTTTTATCTCTATCCAATCTGTAACATTTCCTCCGGGATATTCTATTTTTGCCTCTTTAACATCACTAGAACTTGTTGCTTCCAATATAATAGATCCTTCTTTCGTGGAGGGATTTATGTACATAAACAGTCTTTTGGTTCTTTCTTGATAAACATTATTTGCATGATTGCCTGTAGCAGCCAATTTCAAATTCACTTTATTATCCGGCTCATAAATATCCACGTTATCCCCTTCATCCCATTCTTTCACAATGAAGTTAACCTTTAATTCGTATGGATTGGCTTCAAGAATCTCCACTGTGTAGCGGTGATTCGGGTTTATTTCAAGGTAAATTGCATCTGTTCCTTTCTTTTGCATGAACGGAATTTTATAGGATACTTTTTGCTTTTGTGTTTTGTTGATGTCATACCGTCCTATAAGTACCAATTCTCCGTGGTCGTCCTTACTGGAACCGTAAGAATAGAATATCGGGTACACTTTATCTGTTGGCTGAGCACCTGTCAGTGGGAGAGTGGGGTATTTAATCAGAGCATTCTCTCCTTCTCCTTTTTGTGCTTCGATGGGGAATAGGGTAGATACCGGGCGTCCGTTGAGTATGGCTACGGAGTCTATCGTGAATTTTGTTATTTCCGGGTTGTTCAATACATCGAAACGTGCCACTGCACGTACTAACTTAACTCCTTTAAGTAGGCGTGAAGCAGCCGAGAAGTCACGTAAGTCAATAGTAGTAAGTGTTGCTCCGGACATGACGAGTGCCGGACTGATATAACCTTTCTCATCGGTCGGATCTATCACTTTGGCAGTGAATTTCTTAAAGTCTTCTTCCGTGGGCACTCCGGGAGTGATTACATTTTCCATAGAGCCGGGAGCCGATTGGCTGAAAGCTTTGAAGTCGGTGTAGACTTTATATTCGAATTCACCTGTTCCGGCGGGATCTCCTCCTTCATCCGGTGTTTTCATTATTTCGCTTTTGATATAAAGTTCGGGTTGGTTTGCCACGCAATACAGTTTCACATACGTTCCCTTTTCGGGATGCAGAGTAACCGAGGGTTGTCCTGCAAGCATTTGTAACTTCACTTCTTCCGCATTGGCAGGAATAGGATTTTTTATAGGATCACTGCGGTAACTGTATTTTTTCATAAATGTATATTCTCCCGTTTCTGAGGCAGATGCAAACATATAGATATCTAATGTGCTGATTTCGTTTTCTTCATCGGTTGCAATGCCGCGTGTCACTACTCCGCTGCCCACTTTCAACTCTTTTTGCAGGGTGATGACTAGTTCGCGTTTGTTGGGATCTGTGTTGTCGGTATTGTTTTCATCATCCGGTGCATTCAACAGGTTTTCCGGGCTGCATGCTGTCCATGTTGTTATCATGAGCAGCGCCAATAGTTTATAAATTAATTTTTTCATGTTCATTTATTCTTTAGATAATTATTTCTTCCTTTTTCTTAAAAGTAATATTTAACGGGGTTGCATCTTTGATTGCTTGTTTAAACTCAGCGTTTCCTTCGTCAAAATTCACTGCTTTTTTGTTTACTGTTACCGTGTAAACCGTTTCTCCTGTGTTTTTGTCGAATGGCGTTTTCTCGGCGATAGTTAACCATCCCGGCACGGTTACAGGCAGAAGTGTTCCCTTGCCGGAACTTATTGTGAGGTCGAAGGTGTAGGTATCACTTCCATCTTCTGGCATGCCGTCCACATCTATTTCACATATGTTGCCTGTGAGTGTCACTTTTTCGTTGTTGATTGTAGCTTTCACCTCTTCCACCGGAATGTATTTTATATGTACAGTGGTTGTTTTCGTATCGTCTGCAAGGTTGGTCAAGATAAAATCTCCGTCTGTCGTGCTTAGGTCTGTAGCCATGTTATTTGTCGTGATTGTCAGTGTCTTGCTTCCCGCAGTGTAGGTTGGCAGGGTAAATGTTCCTGCGTTATCCACTTTGGTAATCGTAGTGCTGATGTCGTAATACGCATCTATCTTTAGTGAAACGGTATTGTTACCCGCAGTTTTGTACCAGTATATGACAGGATTTGCCGTATCTGTATTGTCTATCAGGTTCATGTAATCGTTTTCTGCGGCAGCAGTGTTCCAACTGATAGTTGCTTCTTCTACTTCCGGCAATGCTGCAATAAACGTTTTCTTAAATTCAGGATCTTCGGGAGCTGCCAAGTTGAAGAGTGTAATCAATGCTTTTTGCCCTGCAACTGCCAACGTTTTTGTGTTTGTGGTAGTGAATGTCAGTTGTGTCTGTTTCATTCCGTTTTCTGCGAGTATCACTGTTTTGTCTGCTTTGTCATTGTCCGTTGTGAGCCACGTGATTTCTTTTGCCGGATCTATGGGAGTTATGTTGGCATGCGTGGTTCCGTTTGCCTGTGCTGTGAGGGTAAATGTTCCGTCATTGTTAATCCGTATAATATCGTCTTCCACATTCTCTTCGAATGAAGGTGTTTCTCCTGTCTGGATTTTCACCACTTCCGGTTTGCTTCCATTATTTGGTTTTACAATCATTCCTCCTCCCAGTGTCCAGTCTTCAATGTCGAACAGCACGGTGAGTCCTGCTTCGCGCACATCCTTGATGCGCAATGTGTATCTGTTATTGGCTTTCACATCAATGAAAGCGGCTACAGGTTCGGGAACTGTCACTGTGGGTTCCGGAGTGGATGCTATTTTCACATTATAACTGACAGGTACGCCCGAATAATTTCCTTCAATGAGCAGTTGCATTTCATTTTCTTTATTGGTAGGAAATACATAGAGTGCTGCCGGTGTAGTACCGTTGTTGGCATTGTTTAGCTTGGTGTAATCCACTTCGGGATATTTCAATAAAGTGGCAAAATTATCATCTGCGAAAAAATGATGCGATGTACGTGCATTGAAAGGTGTAATTTTGGTAATGGTAAGATTTGTTGTTGCCGCATCATTCACAATATCGAAACGTGCCACTCTGCGCACCATTTCTACCGTAACCAATGAGTAATCGGATGAAATTGTGGTGGTTGCCACTCCTCCCATAGGTAGTGGGGTAGCAATGGGAGCATCGTCAGCAGTGATTTTTAAAGGCGAAGCCTCTTCTATCTCTGTACTTTTGCTTGCAGCAGCCGTATTATTTACACTACCGTTAGCATCAGCGGTCAGTGCTGTGAGTGTTATAGGTGTGTCTCCGTTTTTATAGATCTCTCCGTTTGCCACGCAATAGAGTTTCAGGTAAGGATATCCTTTGTACTCCGTTGGGAATATAGATGCTTTTCTGTTAACTCCCGCTCCTTGCAGTGCAAACTTCTTTGTGGCAGTATCGTCAGCATCGCCTTTGCTCCATTTTTCCACAAAATAATAAGTTCCTTTTTCTGCATTTGATGCAAATACATATACATCCAGCTTGTCAATCTGGTTTTCCACATCTGTTGCTATGGCACGTGTGTCGGGATATTCCGCCTGTGCCCCGTTTCCGTTGAACATGATCTGTATCTCTCCGGGTTGTCCTACCTGTGCGAGACTCACATCCTGTTCGTTTGTGCAACTTGCCGTTATCCCCAATAGGGTTAACAGCACTAAAAGTTTTCTCATTTTCATAATCATAAAAATTAGTAAATTAATAGTTGTTATAATAAATTATCCGATTAATCCTCCTTCTTCCCAGTCTGTTCCCGATACTTCCATGACCACTATCTTGTTGTCTCCGATGATGATGAGCAGGTGGAACTCCTGTTCTATGTTGTTTTCCATGCTGATGAACGATTCATGGAAGTATTCCCATAAATCAAGTTCTTTGACTACCTGCCTGTCTCCGCAATATAGGCTCCATAGCGGATGTGTGTCATTATTGAACCTACGTGTGATGAACTCTCCCGTCACATCTTTTGCATAGTCTTCATAAGCCGTTACCTCATGGTCTATGCGTTTGCTTCCCAGTGCGGGGAACAGGTGCGGGCCTGCACCATTGGATACCGGTATCTGCCAGCCGGGTGTGAAGCTGTAGAGTGAAGGGACGTTTCGCAGCCTCATTCTCAAAGGGCCATCCAGATTGGGACGGTCTGTGTGCCATGTCACTGTAATCTTTAAATCCACATGTGCATGAGAAACATATATTTTATGCTTTGTCATCCCTCCGTCTCCCACCGTGAAGCTTCCCGAACCGTAGTATAGCTTGGAACCGTTTGCCCGGTGCTTGGTATTTTCATGTTTGGGAAAAGATATGATGTTGTGTGTACTCAGCAAGGTATCTCCCTGCACCACCACGCTGTCTGTGGGATTGGGATAAAGGTTTCCCCATACCACTACGG
>ERZ826016.1636-NODE-1636-length-20164-cov-4.544582_pt1 | contig 20164 bp, 17 predicted proteins | sample MGYA00519872_ERZ826016 | MGnify/ENA primary metagenome ERZ826016 (study PRJEB31778, sample SAMEA3449218) | human gut metagenome | biome: human gut; feature: human-associated habitat; material: faeces | place: United Kingdom | collected 2010/2012 ... | reverse complement strand
GAGCACGACCTTGCCAAGGTCGGGGCCGCGGGTTCGAGTCCCGTCTCGCGCTCTTTTTATTTATGGTTAACCCCTTGCAAATGTGGTTTTTGCAAGGGGTTTTCTTTATTCTGTATCCTATTTCTCCCTCGTCATAGACATTGTCGTAGTAACCCCGAAACCTGTCATCTGATAAGTGAGTTTTCCATCTTTATAAGTGAACTTCTTAGTATCATCTGAGGAAGCCAGCGGTTCTTTATCCGTCTTGTCTTTGTCACGCTTGGATTCCCAGGAGTATTCGTTACCGGAATCTTTTGGAGCATCGTAGGAACCAACCCAGAATACCGAGGTGGATTCGCCTTCGTCAGAGATCCAGTTGATCGTGATGACATCATCTTTGATCTCAGCTTCCATCCAGCTTCCGTCCTCTTCTTTTGTTTTCCAGGTGCCGCTCAGGTCTGTTTTACTGTTGCTTCCACAGGCGTAGAGTGACAGTACGAAAATGCCAACGAGTAGTATGGCAAATAATTTTTTTCTCATAAAGGATCCTTCTTTCTTTGAAATATTCTGTCTTTTTTCTTTTGCCGTTCCAGATGAAATCGGAACTGCTTATTCTATTATAGCAAAAAGTCCTCGATATGGGGAGATTTTAAAATATGAAATGTTTTTATGGTTACTTTTGAGAGAAAGAACGGATTTCTGAACATAATAATATTTTGATGGATTTTTCAGAATCTTACATCTATAAATGCAGGAAAAAGGGGAATATTATTTGACATATAGCGAAAATTATACTATCTCTTAGCGCGATATACATCGACAAAAGAAAGTCTTTGGAGTATAATATTCCGAGCGGGAATGAGTTTTGGATCGTTGGAGGAAAAGAGAGTGAATATCATTATTGTGGGAAGCGGAAAAGTAGGATATACGCTTGCCCAGCATTTGAATGCCGAGGGACATGAGATTACGGTCATTGACTCGGATGAAGAAAAAATAAAAGACCTTTCTTCGGAAATGGACATCTATTGCGTATTGGGAAATGGTACCAGTTACCGGACCCAAAAAGAAGCAGGCATTGAAAAAGCAGACCTTCTGATCTCCGTTGCAAACCAGGATGAAGTCAATCTGTTAAGCTGCCTGATCGCGAAAAAAGCAGGTAACTGCCAGACAATCGCAAGAGTGAGAAATCCGGAATATTACGATGAAATTGGATATATAAGAGAAGAACTTGGACTGTCTATGTCCATTAACCCGGAATGGGAGGCTGCAAACGAGATGGCACGTCTGATACAGTATCCGTCTGCCCTTGCAGTAGAGAAATTCCGTGGTGGAATGACCCTGCTTCGTGTAGTCATTCCGGAAAAATCCGTATTAAACGGAATGAGTGTTGCAGAATTTGCCGTTAAGATCAGCAGACAGATCCTGGTTTGTATTGTAAAACGTGGAAAAGAGATCCGGATTCCGGATGGTAATTTTGTACTGATGGCTGGTGATGCAATTTCCGTCAGCCTTCCGATCCGCGAGGCAACTCCGTTTTTTAAAAAGATCGGTGTACCGGCGAACCCAATCAAATCCGTCATGGTAGCAGGAGGAGGAATGATTTCTTTCTATCTTGCAAAAATCCTTCAGGATACCGGAGTGGAAGTAAAGATCATTGAAGAAAATAAAAAGCGTTGTGAAGAACTGAGTGAAGCATTGCCACATGCTATGATCATTCAGGGGGAAGCAATTGACAAAGAGCTTTTATTAGAAGAAGAAATCCGTGAGACAGATGCATTTGCGGCAATGACCGATATCGATGAGGAAAATATCATGCTTTCTCTTTATGCGAAAAAAGTGTCACATGCAAAGACCATGACAAAGATAGATAAGATTGAATTCCCCGAAGTCGTCGATGATCTGGGGATTGACAGCCTGATCGTGCCAAAGGTCATTACCGGTGTGTCCATTATCCGTTATGTGCGTGCAATGCAAAACACCATGGGAAGTAATGTACAGACACTTTATCGTATGATCGATGGACGGGTAGAAGCATTAGAGTTCATTGTCAGCAAGACAGCAAAAGTCACTAACAAACCAATCTGTGAATTGAAGATTAAGAAAAATCTGCTGATCTGCTCAATACAGAGAAAGGGGAAACTGATCACACCAAGCGGAAATGATATGCTGCAGAGTGGAGACAGTGTCATCATCGTAACCACCAATCTGGGTCTGGACGATATTGATGATATATTAGAAGGTTAGGAAAATGAATAAAAAAACTGTGATATATATTTTGGGCTGCGTTCTGGTATTTGTGTCGGCATTCATGCTGTTACCGTGGTTTGTCAGCCTGATCTATAGTGAAGAAACCGGAAAATATTTTTTGTATACGGCAATTGCAGGCTTTGTCATTGGAAGGATCATGACATGGAAAAAGCCGGAAAAGGGCGGTTTTTTTGCAAAAGAAGGATTTGTCAGTGTGGCATTGAGCTGGATCGTTCTCAGTGTGGTCGGAGCAATCCCACTCTGGCTCAGTGGTGAGATTCCAAATTTTGTAGATGCCTTGTTTGAGATCGTATCCGGATTTACAACCACCGGAGCAAGCATTGCGGAAAATGTAGAAGCATTTTCTCATACGGCACTCTTCTGGCGAAGTTTCAGCCATTGGATTGGCGGTATGGGTGTACTGGTGTTTATGATGGCGATCCTGCCGTTAGCAGATGGAGAGAATATGCATATCCTGCGAGCAGAAAGTCCGGGACCGATCGTATCCAAACTGGTGCCGCGTATGCGAAAAACAGCAGGAATACTGTATCTCATCTACCTGACAATGACTATGTTAGAGATCATTGCTTTGCTGATCAGTGGGCTGCCGACATTTGATGCCGTGTGTATGTCTCTTGGAACGGCAGGAACCGGAGGCTTTGGTCTGGTTGTAGACAGTGCGGCAAGCTATACGGCACTGCAGCAGGTGATCATTACGATATTCATGGTGCTGTTTGGTGTCAATTTCAGTTTCTTCTATCTGATTTTGATGAAAAAGAGCAGTGATGCTTTTAAAATAGAAGAGGTCCGTTGGTATTTTGCCATTTTTGGAATTGCATCTATTTTGATTACTTTGGATTTAACACATAATGCAAGTGAACTGTTGCATAACCTGAATCTGGCAACATTTCAAGTGGCATCGGTTATGACAACTACCGGATATGCGACTGCGGATTTCAATCTGTGGCCGACATTTTCAAAGAATATTTTAGTCATGCTGATGTTTGTAGGTGCCTGCGCGGGCAGTACCGGAGGCGGAATTAAGGTCAGCCGTTTGATCATTTATATCAAATCCTCGATCCGGGAAGTCAGCCATCTGATCCATCCGCGAAGCGTCAAGGTTGTAAAAATGGATGATAAGGCGGTATCTGATGAAACGATCCGCACCACACATATGTATCTGATCGTATACATGTTTATTTTTGCGGCATCCCTTTTCCTGCTTAGTCTGGATAAGCATGATATGGTTACGAATTTTACCGCGATCGCAGCAACATTAAATAATATCGGGCCGGGACTGGAAGTAGTAGGACCGATGGGCGGTTATGGAGGATTTTCCGTGTTGTCAAAGCTGGTTATGATCTTTGATATGCTGATCGGAAGACTGGAGATTTTCCCACTGTTGATCTTATTTGCACCGCGTGTATGGAAACATCGTTAATGAAAGAGAGCAGAATGTTAACCGGATAGTCCGAAGGATTGGAGGGGAAGATACAATGGCAAGTAATTGTGAAAGCTGCGTCAATTATGTCTATGACGATGAGATGGAGTGCTACTGCTGTGATATGAATTTAGATGAGGATGATATGGTAAAGTTTCTGACCGGAAGTTTTGACAACTGTCCGTATTATCGTCTGGATGATGAATATGCAGTGGTAAGACACCAGATGTAAGATAATATAAAATTTTTGTACAAAATATATAGAGAAATCAAAAAAGTCAGGTACAGTCCGTTTCTAGGGAATCTGTACCTGACTTTTTTTCGCGACAAGGTCAGGGTGTTAAAAGACAGCTCACAACATAGTGGCTGGCAACATGCGCAAAGCCGGGACTGCTTTTGTGACTTTGGGAGAAAATACCGAAATGTCATTGCATTTTTGATATTTGCATGTTAAAATTGATTATAGTCAATAATGGATACTAAACTACAGTCAAAGGAGCGTGAAAAATGCCAAAAGGTTTACAGCCTAAAGGGGTGGCGAGAAGAAACAAAATGCTCTTAGCAGCCGTCCAGTTGTTTTTAGAAAATGGCTATGAAAAGACAACGACAGCGGCGATCGCAAGGGCAGCGGGAATGGCACCATCATCGTTTTTTGCTGCATTTGAGAATAAAGAGGCATTGTTATTAACATTGGTACAGCAGATGTTCAACAGACAGTTTGAGAATGCAGAACAGCTTTTAGGGGAGCAGAAAGATCCGCTGATGCTGTATGGAATAGAGACTGCGTTGCAGATGTATATTACAGAGTTGTCGGAACCGTTACGGGAATTATATGTGATGGCGTACTCACTGCCGACAACCTGTGAATATATATATAACAATACAGCAGAAAGGCTGAGCGTGATCTTTGCCGATTATCTTCCCGAAGCAGAAAAAAAGGATTTTTATGAAATGGATATTGCTTCCGGGGGAATCACCCGTGGATTTATGGCGAAGCACTGTCATCTGTACTTTAAGATAGAGGATAAGATCAGACGGCATCTGCAGTGCTGTTTTACACTCTATCAGGTGCCCAAGGAGAAGCAGGATGCAGTGATCGATGCGGTATTAGAGGTGGATCTGCAATCTATCGCACAAAAACTGATAGAAGATACCATCGTGCAGGCGCATCGGGGATTTGAAGCAGTGATGACTACGAAAGAAGGAAAGAAGGCATAGCATAGGAAAAAGAATAGGAGGGCTAGGATGAAAAAAGGAATATGGAAAAGAATATTGTGTGTTGCAACCGCAACAGTCGTGTGTCTGACATCCATACCGGGGACGGTTTTTGCGGATGAGACAGGATGTAAGGAGGCAAAAGACGGCAAGCATGTTCCGAATGAGGATAAGAAAGAATTGGTGAAAATGGCAACCTGTACGGAAGACGGAGAGTGGCTGATCTACTGTCTATACTGTAATACACAGTATACAACAGAGGTCATTCCGGCAACGGGTCATGAGTGGGGAGATAAGAAACAGATCAGGGAAGCAGGATGCGTGACAACCGGCGAGGTGCAGTATACCTGCCAGAATTGCAACGAAGTGAAAACAGAGACCACACCGGCAAAAGGTCATACGATCGTAACGGACAAAGGAGTGACACCGACCTGTACACAGAGTGGTCTGACAGAAGGAAAACATTGCTCTGTATGCAATGAAGTGATCAGGAAGCAGAAAAAGTTAGCACCGAAAAAACACCATGCCGTAACGGACAAGGCGGTAGAGGCAACCTGCAGTAAGGAAGGCCTGACAGAAGGAAAACACTGTTCTGTCTGCAATCAGGTTCTTGTGGAGCAGAAGAAAGTACGGAAAAAACGCCATGTGCTTCAAAAGAAAAAAGGGACACCGGCAACCTGTACAGAATACGGATGGACAGACAGAATTTTCTGCACCGTCTGCAATACGGTCACGCAAAGAAGGGTAAGGATAGCACCACTGGGTCACAAGATCGTAACAGACAAGGCAGTAGAAGCGACTTGTACGGAAAGTGGTCTGACAGAAGGAAAGCATTGCTCCGTATGTAAGAAAGTTATTACCCGGCAACAAGAGATTCCTGCAAAAGGTCACAAGATCGTAACGGATCCGGCAGTGGAGGCAACCTGTACACAGAGCGGTCTGACAGAAGGAACACACTGTTCTGATTGTAATGAAGTAATCCAAAAACAGGAAACCATAGCGGCACTTGGACATGAGTATCTATCGGGTGCAATCTATGATAAAAAGACGGCACAAGTGGTAGATATATGTAAACGCTGTGCTAAACAAACAAAGAGACTGGCAAATTTAGTATCACTGATAGGGGATGAACAAAATACCAAGTTCGAGGATATGGATGGAAAAGAAATCTCTTCGATCCCGGACAATCTGAAAATTTTTTCCGGTGAGTCAGAGGATGGAAAAAGAAATCTGTTATATGTAAATGAAAAGGATGAAAAGCAGTTACGCGAGTTTTCGATGCTGTCAGAGCATAAAGAACTGAATAATCTTACTTTGCAGTTTGGAAAAGATGAAAATGCAGGTACGATACAGATGGATGCAGCGGATGGTATCAATCAGCTTGGAATCCGTATGAAGCCGTATGAAAACGGAGAAGTCTTAATATACGTTTCAGAAGACATTGTGAATGCATCCATAAAAAATATTAAGAAAAATGGCAACTCTATTATCTGTGAAACAGACAATGGAAGCAAACTGGCCATTTCCAGCGATCATATGAATTATAAGGTGGGAAAGACAGATGTTCCGAAAAAGAAAGATGATTCTGTTTTGAACCAGCTTGTAGCAAAGAGAGTAGAGGGAAGCGAGGACACAGTGGAGTTTTCATTACAGCAGGTAGAGGAGGAACAGAAAGACTCAAAGACAGAGGACGAATCCAAAGCAGAGAAAGATTCAAAGACAGAGGATAAATCCAAAGCAGAGAATGAGTCCGAGGCGGAAGATAAGTCCAAGACAGAAGATACCTCTGAAACAGAAGATAAATCTGCATCCGAGGAACCAATGGAACCGATCCAGATCATCTTTGCAACAAAAGAAATGGCAAAAGATGAAGAGGAAGATGAAAAGAAGTCACAGGATGATTCCACACAGATCAAAATGATCGAGGAGGATGAGCCAACACAGAAGATTGAAAAAATAAAAGATGAGGAGCCGAGTATCATCATCATCAGATTCGTAGATCCGCCTGTAGAGGAAAAGAAAGAAGAAAAGGAAGAAGAAAAACAAGAGGAAGTAAAGACAGTGAACTTTGAGTTCGAGACTTTACATACCAGTTGCACGATAAGTGGATACGAATACTGTTCATTTAAAGAAGTTAATGATAAATACCACAAATGTAAAAATAAAAAAAATATATTCAAAAAATGTAAAAACACGGATACTCACAAATGGAGTAAGGGTAAATGTGGAGAGTGTGGTGCATGGCACTACAATCATACCCCTGTATACTACGACAAGATTAAGGATGGAATACAAGGATGGTGTACAACGTGTGGTATGAAGTGGACCGGACGTGGTTGGGTAATATATGGCTCATAGTGTAAATATTGTGGAGAGCCACAGAAGAGATAAGAAGCAGGTAGAAGTCCTGTGAAATAGGCAATAAAAATGCACGCGTAAATCTGCGCGTGCATTTTTCTATTTTCAAATATTATTTTAAAAATCCGTTGATGATCTGTTCTTCGGCTTCTGCTTCGGTCAGACCAAGTGTCATCAGTTTGATCAACTGGTCACCTGCAATTTTACCGATCGCAGCTTCGTGGATCAGGCTGGCATCAATGTTATTAGCGGAAAGCTCCGGCGTAGCATCAACATGGGCATTTTCCATAATGATGGCATCACATTCGCTGTGGCCGGCACATTTATTGTTACCGCTGATCTTTGCTAAAAAGACCTGATGGGATTCGCCCTTGGCAACGGAACGGGATACGATATTGGTGCTGGAATCCTTTCCGTTGAGTTCTACATGGAAATCAGTCTTTGCATACTGTTTTCCGTGTGTCATGATCTTTTCGCGGACTTCTAAAGTCGCTCCGTCTTTTAAGTCGCCTCTGGTGATACGGTTGGTGGAATCGATTCCCTTGATCTGGGTAGTTTCCATTTCCATATAGGCGTTCTCTTCTAAGTGGACAACAGTTTCGGGATTCATAATGTTCTCACCGCGTCCATCGCCTTCCCCATAGTGTCTTTCGATATAGCGGACTTTGGAATTTTTTCCAACATAGAAGGTGTGTACACCGTCATGCTTTGAAGTATCAGTTCCACAGTTGTGGATACCGCAGCCTGCAATAATGGTAACATCGCAGTTCTCTCCGACGTGGAAATCATTATAGACTAACTCCTGTAAACCGCTCTGGCTTAAAATAACCGGAATGTGTACACTTTCATTTGTAGTTCCCGGTTTGATATAAATATCGATACCGGACTTGTCCTGTTTGGAAATAATATCAATATTCGCAGTAGTGTTGCGTCCGGCAAGCTGTCCGTCCGAACGGATGTTATAAGCTCCCTCCGGGATCTCATGCAGTCCCGCAACCTGCTCTAATAAATTCTTCTGAATGGCATCCATGCTAAGACCTCCTTTTTATGCTTTATCTGTTAATGTCTTGCAAGTGCTTGGCTGGTTCATCAGGCGTGGCATGATCTCTTCTTTCGAACCGATGGAATCCACGCTGCCGTTTGCAATGACGATGATCTTATCTGCAATGTTTAAAATACGCTCCTGGTGGGAGATGATCAGGATAGAGCCGTTGATCTCATCTCTCATTTTTTCAAATACCTTGATCAGGCTGTTAAAGCTCCAAAGATCAATACCTGCTTCCGGTTCGTCAAAAATAGAAAGCTGGGTTCCTCTTGCTAAAATAGTAGCGATCTCGATTCGCTTTAACTCACCGCCGGAAAGGCTGGAGTTCACTTCACGGTCAATGTATTCTCTGGCACAAAGGCCAACCTCAGAGAGAATATCACAGATATCGCTGACAGACATCGGTTTGCCTGCTGCAATATTTACCAGATCTTTTACCGTCAGTCCCTTGAAATGGACCGGCTGCTGGAAAGCAAAGCTGATACCGCGTTTGGCACGCTCAGTAATGCTGAGATCTGTAATGTCTTCTCCGTTAAACAGGATCTGACCGCTGGTCGGTGTATGAATGCCGGCAATGATGCGGGCAAGTGTGGATTTACCGCCACCGTTCGGACCGGTGATCGCCACAAAATGTTCATCAATCGTCAGATTGACATTTTTTAGAATCTCTTTATTGTCATTGTCGTCGTCGACTTCATAACTGATATTTTTTAATTCTAACATAGTTCCTCCAAATTTTTGATAAATATATAACAATCAAGCTACATTATACTATGGCGGGATGTTCTTCTCAACTGTAGTTTGACAGAAATTGCCAAAAAGTGCATCGGCTATGCCGGATAGTGGAGTCTGTCATCCGAAATATGCTCTAACACTTCCTCTAAGTATTTTTTTGCAACATATTTTGCCATAGGCAGATTTAAGTCTAAATAATTGCCACAGTCCTTAGCGGCAGCTCCCGGGATCGTACCTTCGTAATCACGGATAAACGTAAACATTTCTGTTAAAAGTGTAACGATGTCCTCAGATTCGTAATCGCCGGCAAGGATCAGATAGAATCCGGTGCGGCAGCCCATCGGTCCAAAATAAATGGTTTTTGAGGCAAAATCCTTATGATTGCGTAAAAAAGTTGCACCCAGATGCTCGATAGCGTGTATCTCCGCAGTATTCATGACCGGTTCAAAATTCGGGCGTGTCATGCGGATATCAAAAGTGGTAAGCACTTCGCTTCCGGCATGGTCTTTTCTGGACACATAGACACCCGGAAGAAGTCTTAAATGATCTACAGTAAAACTTGCGATTTTTTCCATTATAAATTACCTGCCATTTCTAAGATCAAAGTTACAGAGTTCGCGATTGCCATTTTTTCAAATGCAGGATAGTCCATAGAAGCACTGTCATCTGCTTTATCGGAAATGGCACGGATGATCAAAAACGGGATGTTGTTCAGATAAGCGGCATGTGCGATCGCAGCACCTTCCATTTCGGTACAGTAACCGCCGAAGGTCTCTACCAGCCAGTCCTTTTTCTCATGGCTGGAAACAAACTGGTCACCGCTTACCACACGACCCTCAAATACCTTTACACCGGAAAGAACCTTGTCACAGGATTCTTTGGCAACTTTTCGAAGATGCTCATCTGCCGTAAAAGAAAGCGTGTCCATTCTTGGGATCTGACCTAGCGGATAACCGAAAGAAACGGCATCCATATCATGCTCTAACGTATCTGTGGACAACACAATATCCCCGATATCGATATCCTTATTTAAAGAGCCGGCGATTCCGGTGTTGATGACAGCATCGACGTCGTAATCATCGACAAGGATCTGTGTACAGATACCGGCATTGACTTTACCGATACCGGAACGTACAACAACAGCTTCCTTTCCATTTAAAAATCCTTTATAAAAATCCATGGAAGCCTTGCTGTGGACTTCCACATCTGTCATATGCTCTTTGATCTTTGCAACTTCTTCGTCCATTGCTCCAATAATTCCTAACATACAATCCTCCTCTTTTTGTGATTTTAACTCAAACAGTTCCATTTTAAGCCAATTTCGGGGAAAATACAATAGTCAGGGTTCTTCTTTTTCAGGGAAAAAACTGCCGCGTATGACAGCATTTTCTCCATAGCGGGATTTGATCTGATCCAAGGCAGCATCTAATTTCTGCTGCTTTTCGGATTTTGCTTCTAAATAACCGGAGTCAAACAGAGTCATCTGGACCGGTGCATCCTCATCTAAGAGTTTTCCGGTGCGGATACCGAGTAATCTTATCGGGGTGTGGTTCCAAAGCTCGTCAAAAAGACGACAGGAAAGCTCATAGATCGGCTGGGTCGAGTTCGTGGGAAAGAGCAGCACCTTCTGGTGCGAAGTACGTTGAAACGTGCTGTACTTGATCTCCACGGTTACGGACTGTGCAAGCTGATTGGACTTTCGGAGTCTCGAAGAGACCTGTTCCGCTAAGGCAAGCAGCACTTTTTTGGCATCATCAGCATTCGAAACGTCCTGTGCCAAAGTCGTGGAATTGCCGACTCCTTTTAATTTTTCAACAGTGCTGTGGACTTCTGCGGGAGCGATTCCGTTGGCATATTCCCACATGAGCAGCCCATGGCTTTTGAATTCCCGCATTAAAAAATCTTTGTCGGTATGTGCGAGTTCTCCGATCGTTGTGATCCCAAGAGAACGAAGTCTGGTAGAACTGGATTTTCCTACCATATAAAGGTCCTCGATAGGAAGCGGCCAGAGTTTTTTCGGGATCTCTTCTTTCCAGAGCGTGTGGATACGGTCGGGTTTTTCAAAATCACTTGCCATCTTAGCGAGCAGCTTATTCGGTGCGATCCCGATGTTGACGGTAAAGCCGAGTTGCTTTTTGACAGTCTTAGAAATAAGGGTGGCTCCGGCAATCGGAGATTCATATTGATAGGCGATCGGTGTAAAGTCCAAAAAACATTCATCAATGGAAAGCTGTTCAATGTCCGGTGTAAACGTACGCAGAAGCGTCATAAGCTGCTTGGAATACTGACGGTACATCGCATGATCCGGACGTGCGATAACCAGGGATTCGCATTTTCGAAGAGCATGTGCGACCGGTTCGCCGGTTTTGATACCAAACGTTTTTGCAGAAGTAGACTTTGCCAGTACGATCCCGTGACGGCTCTCGCGGTCTCCGCCGATAATGGCCGGGATCGTGCGCAGATCGACCGTGCTTCCATTTTTCAGTTGTTCAATGGCAGTCCAGCTTAAAAAAGCGGAATTTACGTCAATATGAAAAATAACCGGTTCCAAGTTCCCAATCTCCTTTTTGCAGATTTCTTTCTAAAACTCTTTCTAAAATTTGTTCTAAATTTTGTCCTAAAACTCATTCTGAATTTGTTCTGAATCTCTTCCTAATAAAATAGGTCTGTTCCGTCAAATAAAAATGTCGGATAAAAAATCCACTGGACAAGAACAAATGTTTTGTTTATGATGTTAGTATAACATAGCGAAGCGGACTCGTACAGATAGAAAAGGAGGAGCTATGAAATTTTTTCATTTAAGTGATCTGCATATTGGAAAACATTTATTTTATTATTCACTTTTAGAAGATCAAAAATACGTCTTTCACCAGATTTTGGAAGCGGCAAAGGAGGAACAGCCGGATGCCGTTCTGTTATGTGGCGATATTTATGATAAAACGATTCCGTCTGCAGAGGCGGTCAGTCTGTTTGACTGGTTTTTAACAGAGTTAAAGGAGACATTGCCAAAGGCACTGATCCTTATCATTGCGGGAAACCATGACAGTGGGGAGCGGTTAGAATTTGCACGGGAACTCTTAGAAAAAGAGGGCGTGTTCATTGCCGGTCTGCCGCCGCGGGAAGCAGACGAAAAGATCCGAAAAGTGACGATGACGGATCCTGCCGGGGAAGTGTGCTTTTATCTGCTGCCATTTACCAAACCGTCGCATCTGCGAAAAAAATACGAAGAAGAAAAAATAGACAGCTATGAAGATGCAGTGAAAAAATTATTAGAAGAGGAAGAAATAGATACAACAAAACGAAACGTTCTATTGTCACATCAGTTCTATTTATCCGGTGGCAGCGAGCCACTCACCTGTGATTCGGAGATCCGCATGGCAGGTGGGATTGATGAGATCGATACGAGACTGCTAGAGGATTTTGACTATGTGGCACTTGGTCATATCCACAGGGCGCAGAGGATTGGAAAAGGACAGTGTTACTATTCAGGAACACCACTCAAATATTCCGTAAGTGAAGCATCCCATGAGAAATCTTTTCAGATTGTGGAATTAGGAGAAAAAGGACAGGAGCCGGTTGTACGAAAAAGGCAGTTAAAGCCGCTGCGGGAACTTTGTGTGCTGCGGGGAACACTGCAGGAGGTATTAGAGCAGAGAGAGCATGCGAAAGATTTTGTCAGCATTACCTTAACGGATGAAGAAGAACCGTATATGCCAAAGGAACAGTTAGAGCTGGTGTTTGACCATATTTTAGAGATTCGTATTGATAATGAAAGAACACGCAGGATTTTAGATTTTTATGAGGAAGAAGAGGAGACCGAAAGCCTGTTTGAATCGTTTGCCTCATTTTTTGAAACAGTGCAGGGCAGAAGCATGAATGAAGCGGAGCAGGAGGCGGCACAGGCTGCCTGGAATGAGATCATAGAAGGGGGAGCAGAATGAAACCGTTAAAGTTAGAGATGTCTGCCTTTGGCTCGTATGCCGGATTGGTAGAGGTGGATTTTACAAAAGCAGGAAGCGGACTCTTTCTGATCACCGGAGATACCGGAGCAGGAAAGACGACGATTTTTGATGGGATTGCCTATGCGCTCTATGATGAGACCAGCGGCGGGGAACGAAGCGGCAGTATGATGCGCAGTCAGTTTGCAGATGCAAAGACAGAGACCTATGTGAAACTGACGTTTTTAAGCCACGGAAAGATCTATCAGGTGAGAAGAAATCCGGAGCATAAGATACAAAAGGAATTGAAAAACGGTAATACCACACTGCGGAATATTCCAAAGAATGTTGAGCTGATCCTGCCGGACGGACAGGTGTTCCCGGAGAAAAAGCAGGGGACAGACCGCGAAATCGTGAATTTAGTGGGGCTGGATGTCAACCAGTTCACCCAGACCGCTATGCTGGCACAGGGCGATTTTCTAAAGCTGTTGTATACAAAATCCGATGATCGAAAGGCAATCTTTTCTAAGATCTTTCAGACCGGTTACTGTGCGAAGATCCAGGACTACTTCCGCCAGCAGGCTTCTATCTTAAAGGATGAGTTAGAAAAACAGGAGCAGGCACTGCGGCAGGAGGCCTCCGGTGTCCGGTTGGATGAAGCCGGAAAGCTCAAGATGCAGGAACTGTTAGAGCATGACTTATTTCCATGTGAAGAGGTACAAAGCCTGTTACAGGAAAATATCGAAGCCTGTAAAAAAGAAACCACGGACGTACAGAAAATAAAAGATGAAAAAGCAAAAGCCGTAGAACAACTGACGAAAGACATCAGCGTGCAGGAGCAGGTGAACCGTCAGTTTGAACACTTAAACATGGTGACGGAACAACTGAAAGATTTACAACACAAAGTAGAAACTGCAAAACAGGCACATGAAGCCGCAAAGCAGGAACTTGAAAAAAAAGGAGAGAGCATCCAAAAAGAGATCGCTGACATTGAACATTCCCTACCGCTCTATGAACAGGCAGAACAGGCAAAGGAAAAAGAGAAAAGCGGAAAGAAACGTTTAGTGGATTTAGAAAAGGATCAGGGAGTTCTTGGGACCTTAAAGCAGCGTATGGAAACGTCACAAAAGGAGTGGAACATCTGGGTTAGGAAGGCAAAAGAAGCCGTAGCAGAGTATGAGCGTGTTTATGAGGCATTTTTCCATGAGCAGGCAGGGATTTTAGCAAAGGACTTAGAAGAAGGGATGCCATGTCCGGTCTGCGGCTCCACACATCATCCGTCTCTGGCAAAAATGGCTGAGGATGTACCATCCGAAGAAGAAGTGAAAAAGGCAAGGAAGAAACGGACAGAGGCAGAAGAACACCGGGAGCAGAGCGAGAGACAATATATGGAAGCAAAAAGTGCCTACGATACGAAAAGGCAGCAGGAAGAGACGGAGATCCGGGTACTCTTAGCGGAGGCGGCAAAAGAGCTAGAACTTACTTCTAAGAATCTGGTCTATTCGGGAAAAGAAGAAGCCATGGCAATCTTAGAAAAGAACAGGCAGTTAAAGCAGCGGTTAGAATCTTCCGTAAAAAAGACACAGGAAGAGTTATCGCAGACACAGGAGCAGGAAGCAGTCTACAAAGGTCAGAAAGAACAGCTGTTACAGGAGACCGAGGGTCGCAAGCCACTGGAACTTACGGAGAAAAAACAGCAGCAAAGAGAGCTGTCGGAGGAGGTTCAAAACGCAGAGGACAGACTGCGGCAGCTTCATACCACACAGGAGATCAATGAGCGTATCCGTCAGAACCTGCAAAAGTATGATGTGAAACGGGAGCAGTTCAAAGAGCAGGCAGCAGTTGCAGATACGCTGAACCGCACGGCAAACGGACGGTTGAGTGGAAGTATGAAGATGGACTTTGAGACCTATGTACAGAGGAAGTATTTTAAACAGATCTTAAAGGAAGCAAACCGAAGACTGATCAAAATGAGCCGTGGAAGCTTTGTCTTACAGTTAAAAGAAGGTCAGGAGAGCGGCAAGGGAAAAAATGAGGGATTGGATCTGGTAGTACACAGCCTGGTTACAAATGCGATCAGGGATGTCCGTACCTTATCCGGCGGCGAGGCATTCATGGCGGCACTTTCGATGGCACTGGGACTTTCGGACATTGTGCAGAGGACTGCGGGAGCGGTACAGTTGGAAATGATGTTTATCGACGAAGGCTTTGGCTCTTTGGATGACATCTCAAGAACGCAGGCATTAAATGTCTTAGAAGAACTGACCGGCAGTGGAAGACAGATCGGGATCATCTCGCATGTCAATGAATTAAAGGAGCAGATGGAGAAAAAGCTGGTTGTTTCTAAGGGGGAGATGGGCAGTAGCCTGCACTGGGAACTGTAAATCTTAACCAAGTATAAAAAATATAAAAGAAAGGTTTAGATTTATTTTAGAATCCTTTAAGTTTTGCGTCACAGTTTGGTCATAAATAGTTCCTATAATGAAAACATCAAATGAATGAGGCAGCAATTACCTTATATATAGATTAACATTTTCATAACTAAACTCCTCGGAAAGTCCTTAGGAACCGCAAGCCCTAAGGACTTTTCCCGGTTTATCAGGATTTATCAGAGTTTATCTTTGGATTTTATTTGTACATTTTATCAATCTGTTAAAATCTTAACATTCTTTTAGCACCACCCTTAAAATCCGCAAAATCCCTGTGTTTATTGTAAAAATTCGTAAATTTTCACAATAAAATCTATTAAAATCTTAAAAAATGTTTATAAAATTTAGGTGGCTTTTTTTAACAAATGAGAGTATTATATGTAACAGAAAAGTCAACGCATGAAGAGATAGGCTTATATCGGGGAAGTTGCGTGACTGTAATTAAGAAAATAAAAAGGAGTGAATAGCAATATGGAATCATTTAATTTTTTGCTGTTTCTGGCGATTATTTTAGTTTCCACAAAAGTACTGGGTATTTTTTCTAAAAAAGTTAAGATGCCACAGGTTGTAGGTGCTTTGGTGGCGGGCGTTATCTTAGGACCATCCGTATTGAATCTGGTACAGATGGAGAGTGATGGAAATTTCTTGGCATACATGGCAGAGATCGGTGTTATCTTACTGATGTTCTGTGCAGGACTTGAGACCGATTTATCGGAATTAAAGGCAAACGGTGTAGCTTCCTTTATTGTTGCAATGTGTGGAGTTATCGTTCCGTTAGCAGGAGGATTTATTGCATATGCATTATACTTCCATGTAGATGTATCAAGTTTTCATGAGTGTATGAAAGCAGTATTTGTCGGAACGGTGCTGACGGCAACCTCGGTTAGTATCACGGTCGAGACGCTGCGAGAGTTAGGACATTTAAAAGGAAAGGTCGGTTCTACGATTTTAGGAGCAGCGATCATTGACGATATCCTTGGTATCATCGTATTGACGATCGTAACCAGTTTAGAAGATACCAGTGTCAATCCGGCAGCAGTATTTGGTAAGATCGCACTTTACTTTGTTGTGATCGCAGTCATCTGGTTTGTACTGGCAAAACTGAAACCATTCTTAGAGTCACAGGATCAATTGAGAAGAACTGCAATCCTTGCATTGGCATTCTGTTTCTTAATGGCATATGTATCCGAAAAGTTCTTTGGAATCGCAGATATTACAGGTGCATATTTTGCAGGACTGATGCTTTGCTCTATGAAAATCGAAACTTATGTCAATCGAAGAGTTGAGATACCTGCGTACTTAATCTTCTCACCGGTATTTTTTGCAAGTATCGGAATGAAGACCAACTTAGATGGTTTAAATGGCAGCATGATCCTGTTTTCCATTATCCTGTTAATCATTGCTATTTTGTCAAAAGTCGTGGGATGCGGTCTGGGTGCTAAAATATGCAAGTGTACGAATAAAGAAGCATTGCGGATTGGTGTCGGCATGATCTCCCGTGGTGAGGTTGCCTTAATTGTGGCACAGAAGGGATATCAGGCAGGTATGCTGAGTGATGATTTGTTTGCACCAATCGTATTGGTAGTTATTGTTACAACCCTGATTACACCAATTCTGTTAAGTATGGTATTTAAGGGAGAAAAACCGCAGGATACACCGGCAGCTCCGGCAGAGAGTGCGAATATATAAGATCATTCTATGCGAGTAGATAAGAGGGAAGTATTCAAAAGATAAAAAGAAAACCGTCATTGGAATCCGAATGGAACCGATGACGGTTTTTTGTGCTATAGGATCAGAGTGTCGAAAGACGATTTCAAGTTTTTTTGATTGGCAACTTGCACAAATCCGGGTCTGTTTTGTGCAAGTTGCCAGCCACTAAGTTGTGAGTCGCCTTTTGAACCCCCCTGATCATATCAGATAAACCAGGTATCCTGATTGGTCGATGAGACGGAAACGGCACCTGCCTGTAAAAGCGCCATAATGTCTTCTTTTTCTGAAACCATACCGCCGGCAATGACCGGGATCGGCGAGGATTTGCAGAGCTTTTGAATGACTTTTGGCATAAGTGCAGGAAGAATCTCGATGCAGTCCGGTTTTCCGGTACGCATGGTTTTAAAAATACTTTCATATGCCATGGAGTCGATCACAAAGAAACGGTGGATCGTATACAGACCAAGCTCACTGGCACGTTTGATCAGCAGAGCCTTTGTGGAAATAATACCATCCGCTTTTGTATACTGGTGGATAAAATCAATGGCGATCTCTTTCGGGCTGAGTCCGTGGATCAGATCCACATGCACCATGGCAATCTTTCCGGCAGATTTGACTGTTTCTACAATCTGAGGAATATTGCAGATATCGCCATAGAGAATAAACACAATGGAACTGTCGGTTTCTAAACATTTTTTTAATCCGTCATCATCCTTCACGGCGGCGATGACAGGAGAGCTTTCTAAGGCTTCCATAAATTCAGAATGCATAAAGTACCTCCTTGTGTAAAAAAATAAAAGGACAGTATGCCATCCGGCATCCTATCCTTCATTATATATGAAATAGTGAAAAATGAAAAGAATTATTCAGTTTTTGGATTGGGTTGGATTAATCTGCATCCGGCGGGGTATGTCCGGATGCAGATGGGAGAAATCCATATGTTTGCAGCCTATATTCTTAATAGCTCCCCTCATGAGCAACAGACCGGGTAGTCTGTATATATTACGAAGTCATTTGCTGCAAGCGAATTTGGAAATGGGTTGACGGCATCGCCGTCAAATCTATGTAGATTCTATCAATATTGGGTAGGGAAATTGACAGAAGTTACATACCAAGATACAAAAAAAGAGCAGGAAAATAAGGATGCTCTCGCATCTTTTTTACCTTGCTCATTCGTCTCTGTGGCTTACATTATTTATTTACTGCGGTAAGTATAACACCTAAATATGGAAAATGCAAGAGCCGGTATTGTATAAAATGAAAAACATTCCAATTTTTTTGCCTGAATATAGACAATATCTTGACAATAGAATCCATTGCAGATAACATAGAAGAGAAGTAAGTAAGAGGGACGGTGAGGATATATGACAGAAGAGGATAAAGGCGCGTACAGATATTGTAAGAATTGTGGAAGAGTGCTTTCACCGACCTACGAAGCAGAGCTTTGCCCGACATGTGAGGAGAACCAACTGTTTGATAAGGTCAGAGATTACATTCGTAAAAATGATGTCACGGAAATGCAGGTAGCCGAGCATTTTGGAATCCCGCAAAAGAAAGTGAAGGCGTGGATCAAAGAAGGAAGGATTGAGTATAAGGAAGATGGAGATAAGCGGGCATTGGTATCCATCCGTTGTGCAAGATGTGGAGCAAAAGTTACCTTCGGAACACTTTGCAGCCGGTGTCTGAAAATTATGAACAGTTCTAAATACGAGTATGCAGGAAACGACCTTGAGAAGAACAAGATGCGTTTCTTAGACAATGATGAATAATAAATAATGCATAGTTACATAGGATTTTTTGAGATCCATAGTAAATAATAAAAAAAGAAGTCCCATGCGGTCCGTACAGATTTCAGAGTATGACATTTTAATCTGTATGAACCACATGGGACTTTTTCTATATTTTTTTATAAAAGCATTTCTGTAATTAACTTACATGAAATTAACGCTCACATTTGCAGGCAGCTTCCACAAATCCTTTGAATAACGGATGCGGTCTGTTCGGTCTGGACTTGAACTCCGGATGAGCCTGTGTAGCAATGAACCATGGATGATCGGAAATCTCGATCATTTCCACAATCCTTCCATCAGGAGAAAGACCACAGAGGTTCAATCCTTTTTCAGTCAGTGCATTGCGGTAATCGTTGTTGACTTCGTAACGGTGACGATGTCTTTCTTCAATCTGTTTATGACCATAAAGCTGATATGCTTTGGAGTGTTCGTCAAGGATACATGGATAGGAACCAAGACGAAGTGTTCCGCCTAAATCAGTGATGCCTTCTTTATCAGGCATGATATGAATGACAGGATTCGCTGTGTTTTCATTAAATTCATGACTGTGTGCATCTTTTAATCCGAGAACGTTACGAGCAAATTCTACGATAGTAAGCTGCATACCAAGGCAAAGTCCAAGGTAAGGAATCTTGTGTTCACGGGCATAGCGGATAGAGCAGATCATTCCCTCGATACCTCTGTCACCGAATCCACCTGGAACGATGATTCCGTCTACGTCAGAGAAGAAGCTGTCTACGTTGTAATCACTTACTAATTCAGAGTCAACCCACTTAATCTCAACCTCTGCATTGTTAGCAACAGCGCCATGTTTTAATGCTTCTACTACACTGATATAAGCATCATGGAGAGAAACATATTTACCAACGAGGGCAACTTTTACTTTATGTTTTGGATGTTTCCATGCATTAACCATGTCGATCCAGTCAGTTAAATCTGGCTGTGGGCATTCCATGTTGAGACATTCACAAGCCACGTTTGCAAGTTTTTCTTTTTCCATAGCGAGTGGTAATTCATATAAAATATCAACATCTAAGTTCTGGATAACGCGTTTCTTTGGAACATTACAGAACTGAGCGATTTTGGCTTTAATATCATCATCTAAAGGAAGGTCAGAACGACATACAAGAATATCTGGCTGAATTCCCATTCCCTGAAGTTCTTTTACACTTGCCTGTGTAGGCTTGGTCTTTAATTCTCCAGAAGCCTTTAAGTAAGGAATTAAAGTTACATGGATGAGGATACAGTTCTCGTGTCCTACTTCATGCTGGAACTGA
>ERZ826016.1634-NODE-1634-length-20167-cov-19.300915_pt1 | contig 20167 bp, 19 predicted proteins | sample MGYA00519872_ERZ826016 | MGnify/ENA primary metagenome ERZ826016 (study PRJEB31778, sample SAMEA3449218) | human gut metagenome | biome: human gut; feature: human-associated habitat; material: faeces | place: United Kingdom | collected 2010/2012 ... | reverse complement strand
AGGTACGGACGCCATAAATTGAACGATTTTGGAACAATCGAAGTCAGAGACGGTTTTCTCTATTTTCTTTAATCCGTCTACATACACAAAATAGCCGTTATTCTTAACGGATATTGCTACATAGTGCCACTCACCGGCACTCATCAATCCGGTTTTGGCATCTGCCGGGTTGTTGTCTTCGTAGCTGCCATCCACACCTTCATAATGTAGCCAACCGTTTGCTGTGAAAAACATGCGTTGAGTGGAGTTTGCATTTTCAAATGAGAAAATAGCTCCCGTTACATCTTGTTCAAAAGTAGATGCATCTTCATCTTCTTCAGGAATGGCTTGTTTCATCCAGAAAGTCAGTGAAACGCCGTCTTGTACTTTCACCTTATTTAAAGGATTAAAGATACGTGCATAACCTCCTTCCAATTGGAGTACTTGTCCGAGCGTTTCATCAGTAAATAAAGAAGGAATGTCGCCATCAGGATAGGCGAATGTTTGGATCTCTTCGGGGTTTAGTTTTTCATCATCGAATGTCAGATTGGCAACCAGCTCAAGTTTAGGTAAAACTTGATGTCCTGGAATTGGGTCCATTTGTCCCCAATCCTGACAAGACCCCATACATAGCGTAAGAATTGCCAGGCATATAGCCGGCCATTTTCTTGTCTTCATAATACAGATATTAATGGTTCAACAATTAGTATTACTACATTTATATATTAAGTAGTGATGCAAAAGTACGCTCATACATGCTTTTAGAGGTGGACAAACGAATATTAGAGGTGGACAAACGAGTATATAAGTGTAAAAACTACAATTATTATAATAGTTGACTTATATGAGATCTTTTAAGATGCCTTTGCTCAACCGGATATCATTCCTTACTGTCCCGATGTTCCATCTTATGAGGGAATGTTCTGTTCCTATCATGGAAATTCTGTTTACCCCAAATGGTAACTTTGTTAACCCCACACAGTAACTCCATTTACATGCCGAGGTAAAGGTCGTTACATACCGAGGTAAAGAGCGTTACAATAAGTGGTAAAGGTCGTTACATACGGCAGTAAATGCTTTTACATTAGGCAGTAAACAGTCGGTAAATGTTATCTATTGATTATCAACAAACTAACAAAATCTCATCAGTAATCTATCATCCATTTCTGTACAAACACAAACTAATCCCCCACCGCACAGCCCTCCGGCATAGGCGCAGGTGCGTAAGCGTAGGCACTGTCAGGCGCAGGTAAGGGGCGATCTGTTTGAGCGAAGCGAGTTCGAGCCCCGTCTGCGAATGGCAGTGTCGGAGTAGCACCGGAGACGTAGCCGGGGTCCCTTTCTTTTTGGTATCTTTTTCTTTCGGGACAAGCCGAAAGAAAAAGTACACACACACAACATTACTTTATATCCCCTCCCTGCAACTCCTTATAATACTCTTGTTTCTCCTGGTTCCTCCTCTGCACCAGACTCGTCACATACACCGTAAATATCGGAAACATCATCATCCCCAATGCTGCCAGCAGAACTGACAGTACACGCCCCGTCACCGTCACAGCAATAATATTGGAACCAACTGTCGTTACATCCATAAACGCCCACCACAAAGCATCCCCATAGCCTGTAACTAATGTATTCACCCCATGCTCCATAACATAAAAAGCCAGACTGGAGAAATAAACCGTAGCAAGCAAAGTCGTCAGGTAGGTAACAAACAGACCGGATGCCTTGTTATACGTCAACCACCCCACCACAATGGCCAATGCATAACCACCGCGCACTAAAGGAATAAAACGCAATAAGTAAGTGATTTCTTCGGAAAACGTCCATCCGGCCCAGGAAATAATGCTCTGGTAAGGGATAGCTACCAGAAGAAAAACAAAGTGAGTGGCAAAATAACGTCCTTTATGCTTTGCTAAAAACCACTCCAGAATGAAGTCCAGCAAAAACAGTACGCACACCGCAAACTGAACCTTCATAAATACCGTCTGAGTATAGAAAGGAATACCCTTGAATGTATCTACTGAAATACTAACCACTAAAAATAACGAAAGTAACAGAATCACAATGTGTAAGACACCATAAATTCCCTTCTCTCGTAATGCAAATTCTGAAAGAGCCATTTTCATAATAACACCTATTATTTATTCTGATTTAATATATTACTGATTTCTGCCTGATTGCCCTAAAACGTCTTGCACAAGGCATTTGTTTAAGTGTTAATTTACCAACTTTCACTTTATCCCCGAAAACAACTCTACCGGGTTGTTGTTATAGAGACTGATTTTAAAACATATTTTTCACCTAAAACCTTAACTTATGGCAAATATTAAACAAACAGTGAAGCTGGGTGTGTTCACCCTCGCAATCATGAATGTAACGGCAGTAGTATCCCTACGTGGACTACCTGCCGAGGCCGTGTACGGAATGAGTTCGGCCTTTTACTATTTATTTGCAGCTATCGTATTCCTTATACCGACATCACTTGTCGCTGCGGAATTGGCTGCGATGTTCCAGGACAAACAAGGTGGTGTGTTCCGCTGGGTAGGCGAAGCCTATGGTAAGCGGTTCGGTTTCCTTGCCATCTGGGTGCAATGGATTGAAAGTACCATCTGGTACCCCACCGTATTGACATTCGGTGCCGTATCCATCGCCTTCATCGGAATGAACGACGCGCACGATATGTCGTTGGCAAGTAACAAGTACTACACACTCGCCGTAGTGCTCATCATCTATTGGCTCGCCACTTTCATCTCATTGAAAGGTATGGGATGGGTAGGTAAAGTTGCCAAAGTCGGTGGTATGGTTGGTACCATTATCCCGGCAGCCTTGCTGATTATCCTGGGTATCATTTATCTGGCTACAGGCGGACACTCCAATTTGGACTTCCATAGCAGCTTCTTCCCCGATCTGACGAACTTCGACAACGTCGTACTCGCCGCAAGTATCTTCCTCTTTTATGCCGGTATGGAAATGGGCGGTATCCACGTTAAGGATATGGAAAACCCCTCCAAGAATTATCCGAAAGCTGTATTTATCGGTGCAGCTATCACAGTTATCATTTTCGTGCTGGGTACTTTCGCACTGGGTGTTATCATTCCGGCCAAAGACATCAGTCTGACACAAAGCTTGCTGGTTGGTTTCGACAATTACTTCAAGTACATCCATGCTTCCTGGTTATCACCGATCATCGCTATTGCTCTTGCATTCGGTGTGCTGGCAGGTGTATTGACTTGGGTTGCCGGTCCGTCCAAAGGTATTTTTGCCGTAGGTAAGGCAGGTTACATGCCCCCGTTCTTCCAGAAGACAAACAAACTGGGTGTACAGAAAAACATCCTGTTCGTACAAGGTGGTGCTGTAACAGTATTGAGCCTCTTGTTCGTAGTAATGCCTTCCGTACAGAGTTTCTATCAGATCCTGTCACAGTTGACAGTAGTTCTTTACCTTATCATGTATATGTTGATGTTTACAGGAGCTATCGTATTGCGTTACAAGATGAAGAAGTTGAACCGTCCGTTCCGTATCGGTAAGGGTGGTAACGGTTTGATGTGGTTCATCGGCGGACTCGGTTTCTGTGGTTCTCTGTTGGCATTCATCCTGAGCTTTATCCCGCCCAGTCAGATTTCAACGGGTAGCAATACAGTTTGGTTCTCCGTATTGATTATCGGTGCCATCGTTGTAGTGGCAGCTCCGTTCATCATTTACGCTTGCAAGAAACCGACTTGGGTTGATCCGAATACTAACTTCGAGCCCTTCCATTGGGAAGAACAGCCAAAAGTTGCAGCAAACGCAGCAACAGCCACTGCAACAGCAGGCACAACAAGCACAGCTACGGCAACACCAACTGCAAATCCTACCGTAAATCCAACTAGTACAACAAATAATTCCGGTACACCTAAATCATAGGGGCGTAATCGGAAAACATAAAAATGGGACTGTACAAATTGACGTACAGCCCCATTTTTTATTTTGGACGGTAAGAAAGTGGTTTGTTTGGGACGCATTTCATTCCCTCTATTCAAAAAATTCGTCCCATATAGCTAAATTCTTATTCCTTTAGCGCATTCCACGCTCTTCTATATCCTTCCGTCAGTTCCTGCATCACCTCAGCAACCGTCTCTATCTGTTTACCGTAAAGTAGTGCAGAAGCCTGGCCAATCTCCAGTTCTCCCTCTTCCAGGTCTCCATAGAAAATCCCTTTCTTGGCACGTCCATGAGCCAGAAGAATACGAAGTTCATCTTGCGTAGCCCCCACGGCTTCGGCTGCCTCTACAGCGTCACGGAAATTATTCCGCACCAAACGTACCGGAGCAAGCTTCTTCAACAGTAGCCGGGTATCCCCCTCCTGCAAACGCAAACAATATTCCTTGAAATATTCATGAGCTGAACTTTCCTGAGTCAATGCAAAGCGCGTACCTATTTGTACTCCTTCTGCTCCCAACACCCGTGCAGCAAGCATAGCCTCACCCGTAGCAATTCCTCCAGCAGCAATCAATGGTAAGGTAGTAGCGGCACGCACGGCAGGTATCAGGCACAAAGTGGTAGTCTCTTCCCTTCCGTTATGCCCGCCGGCTTCAAAACCTTCAGCAACAACAGCATCCACACCCGCCTCTTCGGCTTTCATCGCAAAGCGGGAAGAACTGACCACATGCACCACTGTCACTCCCCGCTCTTTCAGCCATCCCGTCCATTTGGCAGGGCTTCCGGCGGAAGTGAAAACTATATTGACTCCTTCCTCTACCACTATCTGCATGATTTCTTCAATCTGCGGATACATCAATGGAATATTGACTCCAAAAGGATTATGTGTAGCAGCATGGCATTTACGGATATGCTCACGTAACGTTTCAGGATGCATGGAACCTGCTCCAAGCAAGCCCAGTCCACCCGCATTACTTACTGCCGACGCCAAGCGCCAACCACTGCACCAAACCATACCACCTTGGATTATTGGATATCGAATTCCGAAAAGGGAAGTAATTCTGTTCATAGTCTCCTACATTTAGGTATTATTAAGGAAGAAACAAGAAAAAAGGGCGAAAGGTTCGGAAGAAAAGGCGATATGTCATAAAAACTGCACCCGGAAATACGAATATACAATATACGCAGAACCGGGTGCACAAATTATACAAATGAAGAATTAGACAATTATCCCTATCACAAATCTTTTCCTTAATTCTTAATCGCCTTGACAGGTTCTTTACCCCGCACCGTTACCGAGTCCCCGTATGCACGCAACACTTCCAGCGTACGGGCACGGCGCTTACGCCCCTTGACGTTCCAGAATTCTTTTGTAAAAGGTGCCATAAAATCACCGGAGAAGCCAGAACCGCCACTGGCACCCTGCCAGCTCCCTACGGCCATATTATTGGCCCGTTCCGTTACGCGGTAGCGCATTCCGGTTGCCTCTATTTCATCTATACTTTTCCGGAGACCTTTATCTAAAGGACTCTTTGCCCAATCGGAATAAATGCGAAGTATTTTAAGTTCATAGAAAGGATCCCCTCGCCACGTGTCCTTATCTATTTTAATCTTCTTCTGATACACCGGGTCCCAATTGTACTTCGTAGTTGCAGTATACGGGCGCAAGGTAAGAACAACTTTCTTCTTCGGTGTATTTGGTATTTCGGGAAGTGTTGTGTTGAAATCCAGCCATTGTTTCTCCATCGATATCTGCTGTTTGCCCAGAGGTTCCTGTACTCCCATCTCTTTCAGAACTTCCGGATTCAGCTTAATCTCTCCTTCTCCATCCAGCAGACGGCGCAATCGCAGAGAGTCCTGAGGTGTCCAGTTCTGAGCGCAAACGGGAAGGACTACTACTAAAAGCAGTCCGATTATAGTGCAATATTTTCTCATTTATTTATTTTCTTACCACCACATATATCCGCTTCCACAAAGCGGTTCATCATAACAAGGATCTATGGTCCACATCGTACGGGGGTATTTGCGGTTTTCCCACCAGCGGCGATAACGGGCGGAAGCATCCAGAACTTCATCATCCGATAAGAAGTAAATGCCTTCGTAATTCTCTGCATCCACATGTACCATTTTGCACCCCATCGAAGCATTCTGCCCCAGACGGATTGTTTCTACTGTCCACAAAATACACTCGCCTAAACGAAGCTTGCCACCTGCGGAATAAGAAACCGGAGCCAACGGGAAAGAAGGGATTACCGTTAAATCTTCGGCATACTTCAACAAGTCCCCTATGTCATCAACAGTAAACCGGGGAATAGTGTTCAGACCTTCCGGACTTTCGACAGAGTATTTTCCAGCTTTTAGTTGCTTGACGAATAAATCCACGTCAGGATTATTGTAGTCCAACGTCTCTTCCGTACATGATACAAAAGAAAGAGAAAAGAAGAATATCAAAATGGCCATTACGGCATGTATATTAGAAATTGCTTTCATTGTTGCATTGTATTAAGGTTAATATGTCATACGAACACCGCAAAGTAGATTAAGGTTCGTTGGACGTTCCGTTCGCAGCGTTTTTGTTTGCGAATCCGTATCAAAATGATGAGATACCGTAGGCTCTGCAAACAGAGCAATCCGGTCATTCAACTTATAACGGACTCCCAGACCTGCCGCAATGGAAAGTTGTATAGGCTCTGCTCCAAAACCATTGTCCCCGGCTCCAGCTATGCATTTCTCGGCAGCACCACCCAATGTAGCGTAAAAGTCTACTTTAGAATTGCTCGCCAGCACCGCATTCAGTTTTACCGGAACAGCCAGTGTGTGTATCGTATGGTCTCCGTCAAGACGGTTGTATTGCAAACCTGCCTCCAGAGAAAAATGTTTGTTCAAACGATGTTCAGCAGAAACTCCTGCGGTGAGCGGCATCCCGAAATCCCCCTTTGGCAACGCTGTACCTATACCTGCTTTGAAAGCCCATTTTTTAGCAGAACCACCCACATTGGTAATGGGGAGCGCCTTATCGGAATCTGAGCCAAGCTCTGTATTTGTAGCAGCGGGATCAGTAGCTGTGGCACGATGATTATTTTCATTCCTTGATGAAGCTGTTTGACCATACATTCCGTTACCTTGGTGGTGATTGCCATATACGCGTTGGGAAATTGTAATGGAGACAGTGACTGATACAGTCTCTTCATCATCACCATTCGCAGCAAGTATGCCTCCGGATGATACTGGTACAGGATTCTTATGACCAGGATTTTGCGCTGTAGGTTTAGTCTCATGGATAGAGGGGAACTTTTCCTGCACCACATCTCCGTTCAGGTTACCTTCCGGTGTCAGGGTAGCCACCTTGGTGAATGCTTCCTGAATCTCATCTTTCGGAGAGAAGTACCAGAATGCAGCGGAAGCAGCTCCAAGCACTAATACTACAGAAGCAGCCGCAGCCACCCGGTAGAAGCGTGGAGTAAGGACGGAACGTTTAGTAGCTGCAGAAGTATTGGTTGCATCGGTTTCAACTCTTGACAGGTCGCCTTTCAGCTCCTCCCAAAAGCCATCCCGCACCGTCATCTCTGCACCAGAGAGGCGACTGCGGAACAAACCGGTTATTTCATCATTTCCTTTCATACTCTGTATATTCTTTAATTCTTTTTGCTAACAAATTCTTGGCGCGATGCAGTTGCGAGGTGGATGAATGTACTTTAATCCCAAGCATTTCCGCTATCTCCTTGTGCGATTTCTCTTCAAACACATACAAGTTGAAAACGGTTCGGCATCCATCGGGTAATTCTGCCACAAATGCCATCAACTGCTGTTCAGAGAGGCGGCTACCACTGTCGGCTATACTTGCTTCGTCGGGTATGTCGGGCAATTGTTCTTCGTTCACCACCAGCTGGGTGATGCGTTTCTGCTTTCGCAGATAATCTATTGCCTGTGTCACCATTACTCTTGTCACCCACGTTGCCAGTGCACATTCGCCCCGGAAAGTGAAATGGGTAAAAATTTTGATGAACCCATCGTGCAGTACGTCATGCGCAGCATCTTCGTCGCCCGTATAGCGGTAGCATACCGCAAGCATCTGCTTGGAATAAAGGGTATACAATTCCTTACGTGCGGAATCCTTTCCTGCCCGGCAGCCCTCTATCAGTTCTATTTCATTTTCCAATGTCAGTGCTATTTTTTACGGACGCCTCTTCGCGTCGTTTGTTAGTTAGACGCAGCTTTCCGTAGAATGCTGCAATGTTATATCTAAAAAGAAGTTAAAGAATGGAGATTATTTATACTTTGCTTTCAATGTCTGTATTTGCTTGTCAAGCACCTCATCCAGTTCATCAAATTCTTCCCAGTATAAGAAGCCGGGTACCATTATGACAAAATTGACAAATTGATCATTACTTATAAGAAATGAGATTTGATCCAGTAGGTTATTGTTAGTTTTTAAAGCAAACTTAAAATTCCTGGACATGGCAAGTTTCATAATTACATCCGTTTTTGCTGCATAGTAATCACTGACATCTTTCTTCCGCCTTCCCAACTCAAAATAGGTTTGCAATACATCCTGCAACAAACGCTTGTCAGAAATATACTGCATCAACGAAGAACCTTTCAAGACATCCAATGCATCGGTTTTATAAGAGAGTTCACTCATATTATTGAAAAGCTTGTCATACTTACTTAAAGTATCCGCCGGTATTCGCGATATATCCATTTTATGCTCTATTAGCAAAGAACTCATGTTCCTGTCTATATCCAACAAGTGCTTTATATTGCGCAATTCCTTTCTGTTATACTCCAATTCTTCCGTCACCAGTTGCATCGCGGCCCGCACCTCTTTTTGACGACTATGCTCCGTAACCTTATCGCTTCCCCAAAAGGTAACGATAATACCTGCCGCCACAATACTGAACTGACGGAAATAATCTCCCAGTCTCCAGCCTTTAATCGTAGACTTTATTTTATCTATATTTCCCATAAACATCTATTTTGAACCATATTTCTGTTCAATGGTTTGAATCATCTTATCAATCTTTTGCTCTATACGTTCTTGATAGCCGGGAATAAAATATCCCTGTGGAATTTTCAAAAAGTTTCGCAACTTCCTATCTGAAAGATATATTTCCCATGCTTCCCATTTTCCCTCATTAACCGTATTTGTCTGTTCATCAGTCAAAGTCAAATAAAAGGGAATAGCCGCATCTTCCTTCATATCATAATACCCATTCATTGATATTTTGAATCCTTCTAATGCTTCATAAACATCAATCAATGAAAGCAAAAACTCTTTATCGGATATTTTCTGCATCAGCATAGAGTTCTTAAGTATGTCCAGTGCATTCCGGGTATAATAGAAACTGCGAATCTGCCCTATAGAATAACGAAATTGCTTCAGCGAATCTTCCGGTATCAGCCGAACATTCATATCATGTTCCACCAACAAAGCAGAAAGGCGCTCATCTGCGCTGAATTCAGACACAATACCTTCAAAGTTCTTCCGATTACTTTTCAGTTCATCCTTAATCAGCAACATAGTAGATTTAATATCCGCCTGTTCCGAACATCTGGTGACTAGTTCACTACCGACGAAAGTTATCAGCACACCAATTACAACAATGGAAGTTTGCCGCACATACTCGCCAGGCTTCCATTTTCTGATAGTAGTTTTTACTCTATTCCAATCTATCTTTTCCATACTTTCCAAGTATCTATGAAAAAAGCCTCTCATTAAGATTGCAAAATGATGGCAAACTTATGAGAGGCTTCCTGCTATTTCCTAAATACGGCCTTCCGCCCTTGTCAACATGCTTTAAAACTCATATCCAATCCTTTTACAGAATGGGTCAGAGCACCTACAGAGATAAAGTCCACGCCACATTCGGCATAGTCGCGCAGCGTATCGAAAGTGATACCACCCGAAGATTCGGTTTCATAACGACCGCCTACCATATCCACAGCCTTCTTTGTCATTTCGGGTGTGAAGTTGTCGAACATGATACGGTCTATGCCACCAAGATCAAGCACTTGTTGCAATTCATCGAAGTTACGTACTTCAATCTCTATCTTGAGGTCTTTACCTTTTTCCTTGCAATATTCTTTAGCACGATTGATAGCCTTGTCAATGCCTCCGGCAAAATCCACATGATTGTCTTTCAGCAAAATCATGTCGAACAGTCCGATACGATGATTTACACCACCGCCAATCTTTACAGCCATCTTCTCAAGGATACGCATACCGGGAGTAGTCTTACGGGTATCGAGCACACGCGTATTCGTACCTTTCAGTTTCTCGGCATATTTATGCGTCATGGTAGCAATGCCACTCATGCGTTGCATAATGTTCAGCATCAGGCGTTCTGTCTGCAACAGAGACTGCACCTTACCTTCCACTACCATTGCTATATCGCCCGGCTTCACCTCAGCTCCATCATTGATGAAGACTTCTACCTTCATAGTAGGGTCGAAACGACGGAACACTTCTTTGGCAACTTCGATACCAGCCAGAATGCCCGGCTCTTTAATCAAAAGTTTGGATTTACCCATTGCCGTAGCGGGAATACACGAAAGGGTGGTATGATCTCCGTCACCTATATCTTCTGCAAAGGCGAGATCTATCAGCCTGTCAATCAGTTCTTCTTCCTTATTCATTCGTTTTATCTATTCTTATTTGATGTATAACATATTTGTTCTGTACTTTTCTGAAGAAACAATTCACTCGAAAGTTTCCATTTGCGGTTCCCAAAGTGCCGATGATGAAACTTGATTCATCCCTCTTTCCTTCGTGATTCACATTGAAGCTACTGACTTTGTTCTCGGCAAAAAAATTAGCCATAGTTCCTTCTGCCGTTTGCTTGTCAGCATTGGTCGTGCGATTATGGATAATCAGATCCACCTTATCACCCAGATACCTGTTTAGTTCCTGAGAGTTTCCCTTCTTGAAGGCCACAACCACCCCCACAGGTACGTCCTGAGCAAAGATCGAGGACACCCATAAGAAGAGGCAGGTCAACAATAAAACTACTCGTTTTTTCATAATCACAAGTATTAATGATACGCAAAGGTAAGCATTTATTGTAAAATACAATAAAAAAGCGCTAATTTTGTGCACAAATCAGAATGTAAGCAGCATGAAAACAACATTACTCGTCGTAGGAAGAACTGTAGAACAGCACTTCATAACTGCCATTAATGACTATGTACAGCGTACTAAACGCTACTTATCCTTCGAAATGGAAGTTATCCCGGAATTGAAGAATACGAAAAGTCTTTCTATGGAAGTGCAGAAAGAAAAAGAAGGGGAATTGATATGCAAGGCATTCCAGCCGGGCGACGTGATTGTATTGCTGGACGAAGGGGGAAAAGAAATGCGCTCCATAGAGTTCGCAGACTATATGAAGCGCAAGATGAACACCGTAAATAAACGGCTTGTATTTGTTATCGGCGGACCGTATGGTTTCTCACCCAAAGTATATCAGGCAGCACATGAGAAAATGTCCCTTTCTAAAATGACTTTCTCGCATCAGATGGTGCGGCTGATTTTTGTAGAGCAGTTATACCGGGCCATGAATATACTCAATGGCGGTCCTTACCATCACGAATAACGGTCTTAATTAAGATCTTGACACCTGGAATCCTGTTCCCGACAACGTCATTTCTACAAATCGTGCACGAGGGTTCGGTACATCCTGCGTCAGTATCTCCCGGATGCGCAATGCAGCCTGCGGATCTTTCGCTACCATATACAAGTAGCCTCCCCCACCTGCACCCGGCAGTTTATATCCCAGTGTGTAGTCCTTAATCTTATTGATAATTTCTTCTACCGCCGGAGGATTAGTACCACAATCCAGAGCTTTGTTCTGCATCCACGTTTTACCAATCAATGCGCCATAGGTTTCAAAGTCGTTCCTTTGAATGGTTTCTGCCATATCCAATGCATGCGCTTTCATATTTTCCAATATAGCCAAATGCGCAGATGAGTTTAGGAACATGGAGCGCACAATCTCTGCCAGGATACCTTTAGCTGTACGTGTAATTCCCGTATAATATAATAGATGGCAGTCACGATATTCAGGATGCGTAAAGAGATGTTCAGGCAACCAGTGTATTAACGGATTCTGTACAAACCCGGTTTCTGTTTGCAACAGTTTGATGCCTTGTAACACTCCGCCATACTGATCTTGCCAACCACCACCCGTTGTCAGTAACTGTTCCAGAGCAAGTGTACGACGGCATATTTCATTCTTATCCCACATCAAGCCGCAGAAATCGCTCAAAGAGCCTAAAACCGTAGAAGCTAATATAGAACTGGTTCCCAAGCCCGAGCCTGCAGGAATAGCAGACAATAAAGTAATCTCTATACCTGTGCCGAATGCCTGCAACTGTTTCTCCAACGAAGGATAAACCACTTCTGAAAACGCCGGACCAAAACCAGCCAATGTCAACGCTGCTTTCGGAATAGAGAAAGGAGAACCTATCTTACAGTAATCCTGCAATTCCTCGAAAGTATTCACTACTTCCATCGCTCCCATATCAATAGAACGCAACACAACGCGATATTCTTTGCTAGGTTTCACATAAACCTGCAAAGGAGGTTGTCCATTCAGTTCAATCGCCAGATTCACTACATTTCCACCGGCAAAAAGAGAATATGGCGGAGTATCCGTCCAACCACCTGCAACATCAATACGTACGGGACTGCGCCCCCAAACAATCTGATCGCTGTATACATTCAGATATGGGCTGCTTTTCTTTTCATACAAATCAGAAAGTAATCCTTCGCGCAGTAATCCAAAAGCCTCTTTTTCATCATTCTGAAAGTCTTTTCCGTTCAGTTTATCTATCTGAGCCCGAAGCATCCGATTATGAATACGCTGCATTTGAGGTGCATCAGCCGGTAACACATCCGGTTTATCTATCTTCAAACAATGGAAATCTTCGGCAACATCAGCCAAATCTAACTGATAGAAGACACTCTTCTCATAATTGCGTGCCAGCAACTCCCAATTACCTTTCCGGAAACTCTCGCGCTGGGCATATAATTGACGTAAATCAGCTTTCGCTGAGATTTCATCGGCAGAAAGACGTTGACTGTTCAGCCAGATTTCCTTACCTTCTATCAATTCCGGCTCCGAAGTCATCCAGCGAAGTACTTCGCCCATCTGCTCAACACCTTCTACCACAGGGAAGATTCCGGCAGCCTGTAAGTCATCTTTTCTTCCAGTTACATCATCCGGAGTCAGTCCACGCTCCGCTAACCAATTAGGGAAGGAAATCCCCAGATACAAAGTCTTTTCATCCCGGATATCTCCTTTAGATACATCATCGAAACCATACGGACGAACTGCCCAATGCTTCTTTGCAAGAGGCACAATATCTATACAAACTCCATCCGGTAATTCTAACGTCCAGTCATTTTCCGGTACTCCCGTAATGATTTGCCGGGAACCTATCTTCCATGATGCACCGACAAAGCTATTTTCAATCCAAAGGTTATCATTATTGGAAGAAAGAGAGATACCGACTTCTGCATTCTGTACAAATATTGCAGGATTGGGCTTTACTTTCCGGTGCATGATCTGACGCTGATCGTACACCCTATTTTGTAAAGTAACAGTTGAGGAAAGTAGTTCACGGCTCGTGCCGTAGTGGTAGAATTCTCCACCGGGTAATGGCAATATAGCTACAGACAGCCTATTCAACTCATCATCAGTAATGCGTGGATGATTACCAAGGGATAAGCCGAAATCTGAATACAAGTCATAGTACTTTAAATCAGAACCCGGACCATCTTTCAGCGAACGCTTCATCAATAGCTCTACAGCCCGATCACTCAGTAACCAGATTCCTATATCCATCAGGAAGAGATGAGTCTTGGAAAGATTCTCCAGTTCCTGCAATGACGGTTTCTGCAACATAAAATCCAATGCTTCCGGTTGTTTCCGATCAGAGACAAACACTCCATGATGTGTCGCTAATACCGGATCTACCCAAAGTCCGTAACATACCACATCTGCATCCGGTATGTCCTGCAAAGGTTTCTCAGCACGAATATACACATCTCCACTCGCAATCAAAGTACGCAGTTTTTCCGGTGCCCGTTCCATGATTTTCTCATAAAGTGGAACTTGCAAAGACAATAAATTCTGTCCCAACTTCTGTCCACGTGCCCAGCGAAATACAGGTATCGGAGTTAATATTTTCCCAGAGGGAGCGTATCCAGGGAGGCGGCGGCTTTGTCCACCGGCATGCAGCAGAATACGTTTCTCTGTTGAGTGTTCTGTTTGTTGGTTTCTATACCATTCCCGCAGAAGCCAAGTGGTTCCTCCACCCGACCCCAGTTTCATCCCTATAGGGTCAGATGTACAAAACCATTCTGTACGGTCTACATTTTCTAATTCATAGAATGCCGACACAAGATTAGGCGGCAAGGATAATAATTTTTGCATATCCAATTGCTATAATGCTTAATATATTAGCTGCAAATTAAAGCAATCTTAAGCAAAATCCACGGAAAATTTCAATAATTTTGAAGATGGAGATAAAAATATCTCCATCTTCTATTTTTCCAGCAAACCCACTATTTGCTGTAAGAGCTCAGGCATCTCATGAGTAGTACTTTTGATTGCAGTGATTTGTTCTTTTCCTTCTGCAGTCAATGAAAAATGCATTTGGCGCTTATCCACTTTACCAATAATACGGGCTATTAACTTCTTTTCTTCGACAGAACGTATCAACTTGGAAGTATTAGAACAAGTTAATCCCAAGGCTTCTGCTATTTCCCCGGAAGTAAGCCGGGGAGTATTCAGAAGTGTACAGAGCAACATTCCTTCATTCAGCGAAAGATTGTATTGCTGCATAAATTGGGTTTCAAACTCGGCTATCGCCCGGTAAACATCACGTATTTTACACAAGTCTTCCATATATTTTTCTCCTTTATTTGTTAAATAACAAATAACTATATAAAAAGGTTGACATTGGCTTTATCTGCGCGTTCCATGTAAGTTGCAACACCACCGATAGTTACCTCATCTAATAACTCTTCACGACTGATTCCCATCATGTCCATAGACATCTGGCAGGCTATAAATTCGACTCCTTGGGCAAGCGCCTGCGAACGAAGTGATTCCAAAGAATCTACCCCTTTACGCTTCATTAAAAAGCGCATCATGCGACTTCCCATACCTAACATATTCATTTGAGACAATTTCAGTTTCAAAGAACTGGAAGGAAGCATCATACCGAACATCCTGCCGAAAATATCTTTCTTTACTTTCGGTTTCTGCATTTTTTTCAAAACATTTAATCCCCAGAAAGTGAAGAATACCGTAACTTTTTGTCCGGTTGCCGCAGCCCCGTTTGCCAATACAAAAGTAGCTAAAGCTTTATCCAAATCATCACTAAAAAGGATCAATGTTTTTCCCCTACCCGCTGCTACAGTTCCGGTGGAAGAAGGGCAGACCATATTCAAATTACCTTTTTCTATAACTACCGTATAGCGTCCTTTATCCTCATGGCTTCCCACCAAACGATTACCCGTCGTATCACACCAGGCAGAAGCATCACGTGCAAATCCGGCATCAGTTGCCACAATCTCCACCTGTTCTCCCGGTTCAAGAGTATCCATTGCCTTCTTCACTTGCATGATAGGTCCCGGACATTGTAAACCACAGGCATTGATTTTCAATGGTTCTTTAGATGAACCTCCAGCTGATAATATAGAATCGGATTGCACAACAGTTCCCGAAGTTTCAGTAGAGCCAAAAGTTACGCGAGCATCAACTGAAGCATCCACTATAGAAGGTACCGGTACCGGAGCAACCGCAGCAGAATACAGTTTATATCCTCCCGAAAGATTACGCACATTCTTATATCCATTTCCCATCAGAATACGTTGTGCCAGATATCCACGCAAACCCACAGCACAAAACAATACAACCGGCTTATCAGTAGGAACTTCGAGCATACGCTCTCTTAAATCATCCAACGGAATATTAATTGCTCCCGGAATAGTTCCAAAAGAAAATTCTTCAGCCGTACGGGTATCTATTAACATTACTTCATTCTTATGCTGTACCAGTTCTCGCCAAGTTACGACAGGCATTGCACCACTGATAATATTAGAAGCAACATATCCGGCAATAGCAATAGGATCTTTTGCAGAAGAAAACGGAGGAGCGTAAGTATGTTCCGTTTCCATCAAGTCATATACCGTTCCACCACGTTTGATCAAGCCGGCAATCTGGTCAATGCGTTTGTCCACGCCCTCATAGCCAATACCCTGCGCACCATATAATTTTCCTGTGACAGGATGAAATGTCAATTTTAAAGTCAAGGGCAATGCATCCGGATAATACCCGGCATGAGAAGACGAATGAGTAACAGAACTTTGATATTCCATCTCCCATTGCCTCAAACGCTTAGCAGCAAGTCCCGTAGAAGCAACCGTCATATCAAATACTTTTGCGATGGAAGTACCGATAGCACCTTCGTAAGCAACCTTATTACCAAATACCATATTATCAGCCACAATACGTCCCTGACGATTAGCCGGATTTGCCAGATAATTCAACCACGGTTTCCCGGTCAATGGATGCGGATATTCAATGGCATCCCCTACAGCATAAATATCCTTTGCAGAAGTTTCCAGATATTCATTTACCCAGATACCACCTGCTTCACCTATCTTCAGTCCGGCTTGTTTAGCCAAAGCCGTTGCCGGGCGTACTCCGATAGAAAGCAATACCATATCTGCCGGAATCGTTTTTCCACTTTTCAAAAAGACGGTAATACCTTGTTCTGTACGCTGGAAATGAGTCACTCCTTCTTCCAGATAGAGCGACACACCTTTCTGTATCAAATGTTGATGAACAGGTGCAGCCATCGAAAAATCAATGGGCGCCATCACTTGATTACCCATTTCCACAACTGATACGGCAACTCCGGCATGATGCAAATTTTCTGCCATCTCCAGTCCAATAAAGCCCGCACCTACTACAACCGCGCGCTTTACGGAGTTTTCCGTAAGATAAGACTTTATATGATCGGTATCTTCAACATTACGGAGAGTGAAAATTCCTTCAGAATCGATGCCTTCCAGTGGTGGTCGAACAGGTGTAGCACCCGGAGACAACAAAAGTTTATCATAGGTTTCTTCATATTCGCGACCGTCTGCAGTGCGAACAGTAATCGTTTTATCTTTAGGATGAATAGCAATAACCTCATTCTCCACACGTACATCTATACGAAAGCGTTGGCCGAAAGAAGTCGGCGTTTGCACCAGCAATTTCTCACGCTCTGCGATGACACCACCTATATAATAAGGCAAGCCGCAATTTGCATACGAAATGTATTTCCCTTTCTCAAATAAAAGAATATCAGATTTCTCATCAACTCTTCTTAAACGTGCCGCCGCCGTAGCTCCCCCGGCAACACCTCCAATAATTATATACTTCATACTTCTTTATTTTAATTTTGATAGTGCAAAGAAAATAATATTTTCCCAAAGATAATAGTTTCCAATGGAAAATAATGTTAAATCACAACATAACAGCAAAATAGCACACATTAAATCCATTAAGATGAGCAACAAATTCAAAGAGAGAAAGTTCATAAGCACTTAATTTAAGTGCATAAGAAGAGACACAAATATCCGGTTTGAGGCTAATTCACAGACTCAAACACTACACTATCATATCTTAAAAAGAGAATGTTACCAGCCTAATGCAGCAAAGCCGGCGGATGTATACCACTCAGTAGAACGATATGCTTTATCAGTAACGGTATTAGATGCTGAAGGAATATAACAGGACACTCCATTAGTGCCTTCCATAGAAAACATACCAACAATATAAGCAGAATAGTTCATAGAAGTAGTCGCCCAATATGCTACAGCTACATCAAAAGCCTGCCTCCATATTACATAAGCACTATCATCAGTGATTTTTTTCATCATATTTGCCATATCATAGTAACTACCACCACCCCAACTAGAACGTTTATCATAATTAAAAATCAAACTGCGCAATTGTGCATTATCAACTACTCCAGAAAACGCCTGTTTCGTAGCTCTTGCCAGATCAACCAATTTATCTGTTCTCAGCGCACACACAGAGGCACCTGCTGTCCAATTGCTATTTGATAAGCCTTTACCTTCATTATATTTAGCCGCATAAGGTTCATAATAGGCCTTAGCAACATTCACTGCCGCATCCTCAGCAGAGAACATAGCAGGAACAACTACATCATACGAGGCACCAGGACCTGGAATTTCAGTCGGAGAACCTATACAATAATCCGTATAATCACGTAACTCATAGGCAACCTCTACTGCTTGCATGAAACAAGCATCGAACAATATAAAATCAAAATGAGGAGCAGACTTTAATATTTCAACGAATTCAGAGATATTCATTCTGTTATCACCATTGCCTTCATCCTGACCTACCCAACGAGTGCCGGCGCGCAACGGATAAGGCAACCATCCATCACCATGTGACCAATAAACCAATCCATAACTGTCAGCCTGATATTTGGAATTCGAAAAGACTTTTGCAAAAACCTCCTGCGTTTCAGATACACCTACAGAGTTACGACTTCCATAAGTTTCCACTACCGTTTCCACTACTGCCCCCTTTTCATTCTTCAGCTCAAGCAGACGAGGAGATCTACCATCATCTATATAAACCAGAAAATGCACATTGGAATCTTGAACTTTCGCCATACCCACTTTCATCTCCGCTAAATCCAAAGAAGCAAATGGAGCAAGACTATTATCCGCCGCAATATATGCAAGAATCGTACGAGTTCCTTTGAGGAGCGCAGCCGGCTCAACAGTCACTTTACAGGAAGCGGTCATCGCGCCATCCTCTGTTACAGCTACAATGGTAGTACTTCCGGCCTTTAAAGCCGTAACCTTACCATTTACATCAACCATTGCCACACTTTCATCATTCGAAACCCAAGCGACTTTTTTGTTTGTAGCATCATCTGGCGTGATGACGACTTGCAAGCTTTCACTTTGCCCTTCTGTTAGCGAAAGAGTACTTTTATTCAATGCAACATCGGTTACAGGTATCTCAGGTTCCACAGCCCCATCACCACAAGTCACAGTACATGTCGCAACCTCCGCACCATCTTCCGTAATCACCACTACAACTACAGTTCCGGTTGCCAAGGCTGTTACTTCACCATTTGCATTCACCGTAGCCACACTAGTATCGCTAGATTTCCAGGTAACCTTTTTATTTGTAGCATTATCCGGAGTAACAGTAGCTATCAAACTCTCACTTCCTCCTATTTCTAACACAAGGGCAGTCTTATTCAATGACACACCTGTCACAGGAACAACATCCGGCTCTATATCATCGTCAACACATGCAATTAGCAATGCAGAAAGACAAATCCACAAAAAGAAGTAAAGTTTCGTTTTCATGACTACAGTCTATTATTTTAAGTAAATTCCTTAACCTCTTAAGGAAATAAAGCAAATTACTCTTCCGGCTTCTTGAAACGGAAAGCTTCAGGAGCAATAGGCATCAATACTATCGTTTTATTTTTCTTATACTTGCTCTTCACTTTTGCTGCCTCCTTTTCTAACTTCTTCTTGTTTTCAGAGAAATAGATCATGCAAGTATAGTCAAGAGATTTCAAATCATATTCCAAATAATTCTTCAACTGATATGTATAAAGATCACGTTTAGGCAAGAATCCACCCTTATCCAACTTCACACTATCCAATACCTGAATATCGGTAAAATACACCACTGTGTCATTGAAAGAGGCAGCAACACCAAATGCATACACAGCTTTTTCTCCTTTACCCTTCTTGAATGAGAACGCCGAGCACACCATAAAAACTAAAGCTACAGCAAAAAGTATACGAACGTATTTCATAATCTGTTTTTTTATTATATATGTTGGCGACAAAGATAATGCAAACCGAGAGCAAAATAAAAAGAATTCATTCATTTTTTATGCTGAGATACAGCTTATCTTCACTTTTATAATAAGGATAACAAAAAAACCGGTGATCAGATCATGATCTACCGGTTTTTAATTCCTTCTATTTGTCGGAAATTGATATTTCTTACTTATCCTAAATAAGACTTGAGCAATTTACTACGATTACTTTGTCTTAATCTTCTAATTGCTTTTTCCTTAATCTGGCGTACACGCTCACGGGTCAAACCGAATTTGTCGCCGATTTCTTCTAATGTCATTTCTTGTTGTCCGATACCGAAAAACATCTGTATGATTTCTTTTTCCCTATCGGTTAACGTAG
>ERZ826016.1623-NODE-1623-length-20247-cov-14.761787_pt1 | contig 20247 bp, 16 predicted proteins | sample MGYA00519872_ERZ826016 | MGnify/ENA primary metagenome ERZ826016 (study PRJEB31778, sample SAMEA3449218) | human gut metagenome | biome: human gut; feature: human-associated habitat; material: faeces | place: United Kingdom | collected 2010/2012 ... | reverse complement strand
ACTCGCTAAATTATATGCATAAAAAGAAAAGCCCTCAGACTTTTACATTGATCCTTTATCTAACCTTAGATAAAGGGGATTTTCATTATACAAAAAAAGCCCCATCATAGAAATGACGGGGCAATACACAAACCAAACACAACACACCCTTTTGCAGTTTTTCACAAAGCCACTCAGGGAGAATTATCAGCCTCACCGCGGCTAATAATATAAACAAGATGATAAAAAGGTAAACTGTATGTCAGCCTCATTATTTATCTTGTTACAAAGATAACGAAAAATTCTAAAGGAAATCTGAAGTAATATATCATAAAAGAGAAATAACATAAAATCCACAAACTTTATTAAACGGATAAACTTTCTTGCCTATTTGTTTGTATTACTATAATCAAATTTAAAATCAATGTTATGGAGAAAATAAATGAAAACGATGAAAGATTAGCCAAACAGGTTAATTACCAGTATTCCGGTACTCCTGCAAAAGAAGAGTTCAGCGAATGGAGTGAAGAACTGGAAGAAAGAGCAGATAATCCTTTTCACAAAGGAGAAAAGAAAAATGAAGAAAGTGAAGCCGAAAGAAAAAAGAAATTGGAAGAAATGGATGAAATTGTAAAAGAAGACATCAAGAACGCTAAGCGGTAATGTATAAATAACCCCTTCCTTATTCTCTAAAGAAGGGGTTATTTATGTCCCACGGTTCTCTTATTTAGCAAACTCTTGCAAAACCAGATTCAATTCTTCCAGAGTCAATTCTCCAGTTCTTTTCCAGAGTTCCTCTCCTCCTCTCATTAATATAAATGTCGGTACATCATAAACCTGAAGTAAATCTGACAAATCTTTGTCACCTTCAATATTAACTTTTATCACCTTTTTGATCTGTGGCGCATACTCGCGGATAGTCGGTTCCAGCCATTCATAATGGGGAGACCAGTCGGCATAGACTATCACCATAATCAACGCATCTGTTTGCGAAGCCTGCTTTAATTGTTCTGTTTTATCCATAACATATCTTTTTATTTATTCGTATCATCATTATGTTGCAAACAACAAAAGAGAAATAAAAAGGTTTTCATATCCCGGAAATAATTTGAACCATCACATTATATTATACGTTGAATAAACATAAACCAATTAATATTTTCGATTATGGAAACAATCAATTCTTCAAACATCAAAGAAAGGAATGAGCCTTCTCCAAGTGTAGGGACAAAAGGAGCAGTTCAACAAACTATTGTAACAAACAAACCGGTAACGGAAAAACAAGTAAAAGCAGCTGTCAGGGAATTAAATCCAGACAAGAGCAGTATGGAAAGCAGAGGGTAAACAAAAGAGCCGTTAAGCCCCCATATAAATTAATGATGATGAATATAAAGGCGGTAGTTGCCTTTATATTCATCATCATTTATCTTTGAGTTTATCAATATTATCTCATCTTGTAAACCAGCGTTCCACCTTTCATTATATCATCATAGCTAATATAATTCTTTGTGTATGGCTCTCCATTCAAAGTTATGCTGTCTACGTATTTATGCTCTTTCGATAAGTTCTCGGCAATAACCGTGAAAGTCTTTCCATCTGCCAAATGAAGAACGATCTTCGGCATCTGAGGCGCACCAAACACAAAGTTTCCGCTAACCGGGTCCACAGGATAAAATCCCATTGCACTCAACATATACCAAGCAGACATTTGTCCACAATCGTCGTTACCACAAAGACCATCAGGTTCCGGTTTATATTGTGTATCGAAAATCTCACGAACGAGTTCTTGTGTGCGCTCCGGCTTACCGGCAAGTGTATATAAATAAGCTACGTGATGGCTTGGCTCATTGCCATGTGCATATTGCCCGATTAATCCGGTCACGTCGGAAAGCGAACCTTCCAGTTTCACAATAAACAAAGAATCCAGTTTATTGAGGAACAGTTTCTCACCGCCAAACAATTCTATCAATCCCGGAACATCATGTTGAACATGCCATGTATATTGCCATGCATTACCTTCCGTATAATCTCCCCCTACGCTTTCGGAATGAGCGAGATCACTCGGATTGAAAGGAGTTTTCCAACTTCCGTCAGACAGTCTCGGACGCATGAATTTAGTATCCTTGTCGAACAAGTTCTTGTAGAAGTCTGCACGTTTATAAAAATATTCGGCATCTTCTTTTTTACCCATCAGTTCTGCCATAGTAGCAGCAGCATAATCATCATAAACCGATTCGAGAGTGGAGGAAACGGATTCTGTTTTAATCAAATCGGTTGGCAGATAACCATATTTCATATACGTTTCCCACTCTGACTTCAACGGGTGAGATACGGTTTGTGTCTTTTTAACTGCCTGGAATGCACGTTCTGCATCAAAACCGCGGAAGCCTTTCTTATAAGCCTCAGCTATCACCGATACTCCATGATTGCCTACCATGCAAAAAGTTTCTTTTCCCCACAATCCCCAGATAGGCAGGAAGCCCTGAACCTCTGCCTGTTCTACCAACGAATTGACAAATCCGTCAACTTTTTCAGGAAGTATTATGGTATAAAAAGGATGAGCAGCACGATAAGTATCCCATAAAGAGAAAGTGGAATAGAAAGCATCCATGCCAACCTTTACAACAGAATCGGCAGCATTGCGATACATACCGTCTACATCAGAAATCTGATTTGGCTGAATCAGAGTATGATAAAAGCTGGTATAGAAATTAGTCAACTCATCTTTTGTTCCAGTTACATCTATACGGCTTAAATAGCTGTTCCAAGTATCATGCGCAGCAGTCTTTACACCCTCAAAGTCCCATTCCGGGATTTCAGCTTCAAGATTCTTTTTGGCTCCGGGTACGCCTGTTGTAGAAAGGGCTACCTTCATCAGCAACTCATCTCCGGGCTTCATATCAAATGTAGCAACTATCCGTTTTCCTTTCTCAGTTTCGCCCATTGGCAAATAAAGAGTATCTATCACCGGACGGTTGAACTTCATCACAAAAAAATAATCCTGATCTACCCAGACTTTGTTACGCACATGTCCGGTCAATGTTTGTGCGTCTTCCCAATTCACTTCGCAACTGAGAACTTGCGAATGATACTGTTTTTCATTCCATGCAGGTCCATGCTGCAAATCAATCAGCAAAGAAGCCGAATCGGCTTTATTGTAAGTGTAACGATGCAAAGCAGTGTGAACAGAAGCCGTTAATTCCGCCTTTACATCCGGATCGGAAAGCTCTACCGTATAATATCCCGGGGTTGCCGCTTCCTTATCCTTAGAGAAATGGCTTCTATAAGCTTCAAGTGAACGGGCACGGGTACCGGTTACAGGCATTACCAATATATCTCCCAAATCCATACATCCCGTACCATTGAGATGCGTTTGTGTAAATCCCCAAATCAGAGAGTCGCTATACACATATTCAGAACAATACCTCCACCCCACTGCTCCTGTTACCGGACTCGTCTGCACCATACCAAATGGCATGCAAGCTCCGGGAAAAGTGTGTCCGTTATCGGCAGCTCCAATAAAAGTGTTTACGTACTGAGTGTAATCTTTCGCTTCTTCTTTTGGCACCGATGAACATGATGCATACAAGAATAAGCCTGAAAGAGCAAGAAAAGAAAGTGTATTCTTTTTCATAAGTATGATTGGATTAATAATTATTCTATCGACCGCAAAGATAAAAAATAACTGTAAACATATCAATTAAATTATAGATTCAATCAATACATTTACAGTTAGTATTTGCAGCATACCGCTGTACACTTAAAATAATAATACCTACTTATCACAAGCCGGTACATTAAAAAACACAACAAAACATCTGTCATTGTAAAATGAATGGAAAAGTGATTTATCACAAACGTCCTTTCCATTACGGGGATTAAAAACTTTCAATGTGCTTAAAAAAATAAATCAAATAACCATAATAACAACCATTATTTATACAATATAAATGGCAAACCCCATGCCAAAAGCCCTGTTATTCCAACAGAGACTTGAAAATTAATGATTTAAGCTAACTTTAAAAGAGGACCGTATGTAGAAAAGTGTGGAATTTTTCTCCACATATGTGGAAATTATACACAAATCCTATTATCTATAAAAAAACGTCCATACGTTTTAGGTGAAACGTAAGGACGTTTTGATCAAAACGTATAGACGTTTTAACTCAAAGCTTTAAACTCTACTTCGGAGTATTTTGAGTAATTGTTCCATTACCCGGATTATCAATTACCTTTTGCGGGAACGGCATAATCCAAAGATGTGAATCGGGTTTCAACTCATAAGTCACACCATTCACCGTTTTAGTTAAAGTTTTGGCATAAAGCGGATCTTTATTTAACCGACGACGGTCGCAGAAAGACACCATGTTCTGAATAAACTCATTGCCTTTATCAGCCATGATCTTTTCAACAGCTTCCTGAGTAATAGAAGCAGTCAGATCACTATAATATTCCGGCAATATACGAGTTTTCCTAACCGCATTCACAACATCCATGGCGCTCTTTATATTTTCCGCACCTCCCTTACGAGCCAGACATTCTGCCTTAATATAATACATTTCCGCCGAACGAATGCCTCCTTTATTGGGCTCAACTGCATAAATGCCATAATAATAATCCCCCAAAGCAGCTGTATTCTTAAATTTCCAATGTGTGAGCAAACGTGTATCCCCCTTTTCAAATTGTTTTGTACGATCCACACCCAAACCATAAGCAGTACCTCTGTTTCCATTATAAAACATCTGTGATGAATGTTTAAATAAATAGTTTTCCACATTTGTCTGCTCCAGATTATCATATCCCGGTGCAAGTGAAGTTAAATAATCTTCCGGATCATCAAAACGTGCTTTATCTGCATTATAATAATCAACCCAACTAAAAAGTTTATCATTTAATTTCAAGGCTGCTTCTGCATTTTCTAAAGCTTTATCATAATTTCCCATAGAAAGATACACCCGGGCTAAAATACCATAACCACTTGCTTTCGTAGGATGATACATATTTTCAGCAACTTCCGGTAAATAAGGAATCGCCAGTCCCAGATCTTCTATTAAGAAATCATACATTTCCTTTATGGTAACCTGGGGAGAAGGCGCTTCAAGTGATGTGGAAGTAACCAAAGGCACACACAGCTTATCAAGCGTAGCATCGCAATATTGATCTGCAAAATAGTTGGCAACATAAAAATAGGTAATACTTCTAAGTACTCTTGCCTGAGCAATCAACATATCACGTTGTGCTTGTGTACACTCCGTTGCCTCACCTCCATATTCGACAATTAAATTCCAATAAAAAATACCTTCATAAGCACGGTCATAAGCACGGTCAGTAGAATTAATCAGTTTGCGGTCTTCACTTTCATCCCAATAATAATGAGTACGAAGCAACGGATCAGAATTTAATGAATTATTGGATTTAAACGACTCATTCATCAAACAACAAATCTGGTCGATCTCCATCTGCATTTGGTCACTATAATTTATGAATGCATTATAGTCTATAAAGCTCTTAGGAGTTTTTTGACCTTTAGGAATATCTCCCAGATAGTCATCACAAGCTCCCCATATGAATATACTTGAAAGAAGTATAGTAAACCGAATTATATTAGTAAACTGTTTCATGTTTTCTTCTCTTTAAAAGTTTAGATATGCACCAAAAACAAAGTTAGGTTTCTGTTTTCCGCCTAATGAATAATGTGCTCTCGAGTCGAAAGCTATTGTTGCAAGGTTCTCAATATTGAATTGCAACTTCACACTTGACAAGAATACTTTCTGACACCATTCAACAGGCAAGCGATAAGCTAAAGAAATATTCCTGATTCGGATATTTGAAGCGTTATAAATGAAAAGGTCGGAATAATGATACAGTTCCGAACGATGGGTGTTATAGTTCTCCGTATCATTAGAGAATAACAATCTTGGAACATCGGTAGTATTCTCATCTCCGGCTTGTTGCCAACGATTCATTATATCTTTAGATGTTGAAGTAATATGTCCGCTAGACATGCTGATAGAGGGGATATTGGCATCTCTCAATTTATATCCTGCATTAAGAACCAACATGGCTGAGAATTCAACATTCTTATAACGTAACATATTGGTTAATGTACTGCTATGCACCGGAACAGTAGTTCCGCAGTAATGAACAGCTTCCACATCCTGAACTGCTTCCGATGTTATATTGCCTTCAGCATCGTATACCTGAGGTTCACCGGTCTTGCTCAATCCTGCCCATTTATAAGCATAAATACCATTCAAAGGTTCGTCTTTTGTTGGGTAACTATTCGGCAGTTTAAAACGGCTCGAATAATCAGTCGGTTCATAATATATTTTAGTTACTTTATTCTTATTGTATGCATACAGTAAAGTCGCATTCCATGAAAAATTCTTTTTATTGATGATGTTTCCATGTAAAGTGATTTCAACACCTTGATTAATCATAGCTCCATTATTAGTCGTAAGTGATGAACTTCCCCACCCTTGTGTCGGACTACCATTAATATAAGCCAATAGGTCAACACTATTCTTATGATAATACTCAATAGAACCCGACAGACGTTGCTTGAATAAAGCAAAATCTGTACCGATATTAACTGTCGTTGTTTTCTCCCAACGAATATCTTTATTAGGTGGCGAAGTCACAACACCGGCCAAACCATCTACTTTATAAGCCGAGAAATATTGTGCAATCAGATAAGGTGCAGTGTTTCTTCCTATATTACCACCGATACCGTAAGAAGCTCTTAACTTCAACATATCTATAAAAGGTACTTTAAAGAACTTTTCTTTATCAATATTCCAACTACCTCCGACAGACCACAACGGACGGTTCTGATACTTGGAGCTTTGTCCCCACAAGTTAGACTTATCCCAACGGATACTTCCCGATACTACATATTTATCATCAAAGGTATAAGAACCATTGGAATAGAACGAAACAAACCTGTTCAGAAGTTCTTTTTTAATTGGGCTGATACTTAACCGGGCTGCTCCCAATATACCTGATACATAACTTAATGTATTTTCGTTAAGGGCAGGCCAGGTCAATAATTCAGGATCGTAACCATAGTGTGTATCATCCTCGTAATATAATTTAGTATGTCTCAACTCCTGTCCTAAAATCCATGCTATATTATGCTTACCAAACGTTTTATTTAGATTTAACTGCTGACGGAAGTTATAAGCTCTTTTTTCATTTGCCTGCAAATATAGGGCATCTCCTTCCGGAAGATTATAAACAAGAGTTCCATAAGCACTTTGCGAAGTAAAGTTATTGATTCTTGTAGTCATAAAATCCGATTCCTGCTCCCTCAATAGCTCTAATTTATCATTTGTTGTTTCGTATTGGAACATTACATTATAATTCAACCAAGAAGTAAAGTCCACCTTCAACCTCGCATTGGCACGTGTTTCCAATGTCTTAGTCTTGCCCAAACCATAATTTAATTCATTCATACCAACAAGCTGTTCTTGCTTCAGCCCATATTTCTCTATTAAATCCCTTCTGTCCTTTGTACTTTGGGCAGGAGCCACCGTATAACTTCCATCCGAATTTACCAACGTATTATACGGCAAAAAAGAATATCCCGGAGAATATGCATCAAACGACTGGGAGTCAGTTTCTCCATATTTCAGGTAAACACCTAAATCAGCTTGCAACCATTTGGTCACTTTCAATGAATTGGTAAGGTTAACTCCCAACTTCCAATCACTGCTATTCACATCTTCATAATTATTCTTCCAATAAGAAGTCGAAAAGTTTACAGAATTACGGTCTGTGGTCTTAGCTACACGTAGATTATATTGTTGGTAGAAAGGATTACGTTTAGTGTACTTCTTTGCCTGATTATAATATTCATAACCTTTAGAGGATAATTCATTTAATTTTTGACGTCCTTCCGCAGCACTGATCTTATTCGTGTACATGTCCAAAAGAATATCTACCCCCTGACTTGGATACATGCCGTTTTCACGAATATCGGCAGCTTCTTTCTCTGCTTCTGCTCCCCCTGCCAACAAAGCTACATTTTGTGAAGCCCAAGCTTCTTCCAAAGAAATGACATCGGCAGCATCCGTCAGATTTTTAGTATAGTAAGAATAAGGCTGGACAGTAAATGTGGTAGAAAAACTAATATCCGTTTTACCTTGTTTTGCTCTTTTAGTTGTGATAACCACAACTCCGTTTGCAGCACGGGCACCATAAATGGAAGCAGCGGCGGCATCCTTCAATATCGTGATACTTTCAATATCTTCCGGATTAATATCAGGCATATTTTCTGTTGTTGTTCCCGTCTGATCCATTGAAGTATTCTCTATTGGAAATCCGTCTACCACAACCAAAGGATTACTAATGGCTTTCATTGTAGTTACACCACGGATCTTTCCATCTACATAACCTGCAAATTCGCCTTCCATCATATTACTCAGGTTATTCATTCTCTTCAACTCCAAAGTTTCCGATGTAATTTTTCCGAATGAACCGGTAGAACGTTCTTTAGATAATGTTTGATAACCGGTTACAACCACATCATCCAATAAATGCTGGCTTTCTTTCATTACAATGCGGAAAGTATTCTTATCTCCCACGTTGACGGTCTGCGGATCCATTCCTATATAAGTAAGATCAATAGCAGTAGATGATGATGGAATATCCAAAGAAAAATTACCATTAAAGTCTGTTACGGTTCCAATATTCTGCCCTTGCACTTTAATTGTAGTACCAATAAGCGGTTCGTTTTTCTGATCGACGACTTTGCCCGTAATATGCCGGGACTTATTATTCTTGCTCTCACCATTCTGACGTTTCAACGTAACATTGATGAATTTGCCTTTAACTGTGTACACAAAAGGAGTATTTGCCAATACACTCTTTAAAGCACTTTCCACCGATTGTTGTTTCACGGAAACTGAAACTTTGTAGTTTTGCACTTCGTCATAAGTAAAAAGAACCTTATAACCCGATGTTTTCTCTATTTTCTTTAGAACTGTCGCCAAAGGCTCGTGACTGCACTCTAAAGTTATCTGCTTGCCCGCCGATTGGGCAAAAGCACAATTGCCTGCTATAAAAAGTATCAATATAAGCATTGACATTTTTATAGACAAAGAACAAGAGACTCGTTCACAATGATTTGTTTTCTTCATAAATCCCAGTTTATTGTTAATAAAAACCATTTATTAAAATAAACGAAGCCGGATTTATTTTAGTCACCGAAAGTTTTATCTTTTTTTAGAAATAATTATTTTATTCCCCTCTTTTACGACCGACAAGTAGCTAAAATTATTCAAATTTTCAATAACTTGATCAATTTCAGCATTGCGTTCCGCTACGAAATGCAAACGATAACTCATTAAAGAATTGGATGTTATCTCAATATCTACATTATACCACCTTCCTAATTCTTTCATAACTTCTACCAACGGCAGATTATCAAAATAAAAATAACCTTCTTTCCAATAAGTATAATAATCTGTATCTACTGTAGTAATATCAAAATCATGATCTTCACGCAAAGCTGCATTTTGTCCCGGCTTTAATTCTACCTCATGGTTGGTTTGATTATCATTAACCATTACAGATCCCTCAATAAGAGTAACGTTTATCTCTGATGTAGGATAAGCACGCAGGTTAAATTCGGTACCCAATACGCGGGTTTTTACTTGGTCTGTATACACAATGAAAGGATGCTTACGGTCTTTTGCCACTTTAAAATAAGCCTCTCCCACTAACCTCACCGTACGTTCTTTACCACTGAAACGAGTTGGAAATACGAGTTTACTATCGGCATTCATCATTACCATTGTGCCATCACTGAGAATAATTTTATATTCTTTGCCACGGGGAGTAGTTATGGAACGTGTTGCTATGTGCTCATGACTGGCATTTGTGAAGTCTGCCATTTTATCTGTGATAATTAGATTCTGATCTTTCGCTGCAACCTGTTGCACACCAACAGAAGAGTTTTCTTCATCATTAATTAAGACTTCCTGAGGATAATGATTGGCAGAAAAAGCTATGATAGACTTATTTGTTTCTTCGGGTACAACCTGATTCCATGAAAAATTAAACATGACTAACACTGCTATTGCAGCGGCAACACTAACCAAACCTGTCAGCCATACAGCTCTCTTCATCATCCTTTTGCTTCGTGGCAGAGCAATGTGTATATTTTCAAATTGGGTCCACTCCTTCTCTACGTCAGGCAACGGGGTTTCTTTATACAATTTAGCCTTACCACATTCAATGAGTGTCTGACAGCAGGACATGCTTTCTTCATCGGAAAGGAAATTTTCAAATTCCTCATCCGTCATGTTTTCCAAATCATCCACTGCATCCAGTATCCGGTTCAGATGATCTTCATTATTATCAATATGTTCAGCTTCTGTATTCATGATTGTACGCCTTCATATATATATTAACGATTTTATTTCTCTTTTGGGTACTGTCCTTTCTTATAATTAACAGAAAATTCTTTCCTAATCATACCTAAAGCTTTCATTATATGCTTTCTAACACCATCGGTAGAGATATTTAATATATCGGCCACCTCTGCATATTTCTTATTGTTGAAATAACATTGTTCAACAACAAAACGTGTACGCGGTGGCATTTCCTCCATCACTTTATATATTACCTCCAACCGTTCATCCTGCTCTTCCCAATCCGGAGATTGTTTCTCAGCAATATTCATGTAGAGAGCCAGATAACGGTTTTCAACATCCGAATGCCGGGTATAGTCAATGCATTTATTATATATGTTTTTATACAGGAAAGCGTGAGTATATTCTTTTGTATCAGGATCAAAACTCTCCCAAAGATTCGCAAACACATCATTAACCAAATCTTTGGCAGCTTCCGAATCTTTTATCAGATAATATGCAATAGAATAGAGCCGGGAATAGTTCTCGGAGAATAATTTCTTGAACAATTGCTCTTTAAGTCGTATCCCCATCTTTATAAAGAATAAATTCGTTGCAAAAATAACAAAATATAATAAACTTACAAAAAAACATTATTAATTGCATAAAATTGGAATATATAACTAACTTTGTGCAAGTTTTTTAATATTTACCTTTACTGTCATACTTATGAAAAAGAATATCAGCATTCTCTTTTTGGCAGGAATCCTACTCCCCTTTATAGGATTACATGCAGCCCAATTAACCGTACAAATCAACAATTATCAACCTAAAAATGAAGTAAGCATTATCTTCCCCGGCAGAGAAAATCCATCCATAATAAATATGGATAATACAGGAAAAGGAACTTTCAAGTTAGATAATGAACCTACCGGATATGCTTTACTCACCTATGCCACTTATTACTTCAGAACAATCTGGGTAGATGCCAAACATGACTTATCTATATCTTTCGATTCCGATTCTTTCAATAATAAAATATCTTTTGACGGAGCAGATGCCAACATCAATAATTATCTGAATAACACGGAATTCGGCTCCATTATGATACATGATGCCAGATTATCCGAAGAAACCTTTATGACCAAAGCGGACAGCATTCTTACTGCCAATCTCTCAAAACTGGAAAAGACCGAATTACCTCCTTCCTTTATAGCAAAAGAACGTTCAAGGTTGAAATATGTATCTTACGATGCTTTCCCCTATTTCGAGACATTCCATATCCGCATTACCAATGATTCTACTTTTCAGGTATCAGACACATATTGGAAGAAAATGAAAGAACTTTCCGTTTACTCACCCGAGTTATTGCAATTGGATGAATACAACAAGTTCATATCCAATGCTGTATCTGAACTGGCAAAGCAAGAATATCAGCAAGAAACGGGAATGAGCATTATGGACAAGCGCTTAAAATACATCGAAAGCCATGTAAGCAGCGCACCGGTTGCCGAATATTTAGTATTCAAATATATCTATGCAGCATTGAAACGCCAAGGCATAAAAGTTTTATCTCCCAATAGACTTGCAGCCTTCAAAAAATATGTAAACAAGCCGGAGTTCGTAGAACAATTCAATACTTTGTATGCCAAGCTCAATAAATTATCACCTGGCAACCCTTCCCCAGTATTGATTGCAACAGATATAAACGGAACAAAGAAAAGCCTGTCGGATTATCTTGGGAAATATGTATATATCGACATTTGGGCAACTTGGTGTGTTCCTTGTAAAAAGGAAATTCCTTTTATGGAAAAGCTAGAAGAAAAGTATAAGGACAAAAATATCTATTTCATAAGTCTGTCATGCGACCAGAAAAGAGAAGCATGGGAAAAAGATATAACAAAAAGGCAAGTTCGCAACATACAATTACACATGGGTTCAGATAATACTTTCATGAAAGATTATGAAATAAGCACAATACCCCATTTTATTTTGTTAGATCCGGAAGGTAATATAGTCAATTCGGACATGAGCCGCCCGTCTAATCCTGCAACTGTAGAAACTTTAGATAAGCTATTACAATAATATATTAAATAAAAATCCTCGGAAACATACATTCCCGAGGATTTTCATTTAACCGGTAAACCCGTTCTGTTAATTCCTTATTCGACCACAGGCAAGGGCAATGCTTTCCCGTTTTCATCATAAATTTCCACTATCTGCATATCATATCCCCAACCACGTGCCCGACGTTCCTTTACAGCTTTCACTTTCTGATTGCGATAATACTCCTTGACATAAATTTCATTACCACCTTCATAGCGCCCTTCTTCGCGGAGAATGCCGTCTTCATAATAGCGTTTGAAAGAGGTCAACCGGCCGTCTTTGTAGAAATCCTCTATGTGAAGTACCTCCGTACCCGGATAAAATGTTTGGTTCACTTCTAACTTCCCATCTGCTCCATAACGGCTTCTTTCCTTCATTTTGCCGTCTTCCGAATAGAATATGCGTTCCCCCTGTAAAGTACTGTAATCAAGCATTTCCTGCAATGTGCCGTTCTTGAACCACTTCTTCCAGATTCCGGTTTTTCCTCCTTCATCGGTATAGTGCTCAATAGCTTTTGGTTGCCCGTTATTCCAAGTTTCTTTATAGTCGCCTGCTTTGTTAAAATCATTCAGATAAACGCCCTCACAACTATAATCATCATAGACCGCCTTCATCGGGCCTTTTTTTACACCATTTTCATAATGCTCCTCAAGAGTTACCGCACCGCTTGAATCATAGGTGCGGTACACTCCATTCTGTACCGAATTAGAGTAATAGCCTTCGGAAGCAATGGTACCATCCTGATGATAAGTTGTTTTCTTTCCTTCCAACCTGTTTTTAGCATTGAATGTACATTCCGACTCCAATTTCCCGTTCCAATGGTAAGTGCTGTATTTACCGTTCTTCAAACCGTTTACATAAGTTCCCTTTTCTACCAGAACATTATCTTTATATCTTTCATAAGGACCGTTCATAATACCATCTTTAAATGCCGCAATAAAATATTGGTCATAGCGTACAACGATACGAACCTTTCCTTGCAGCGGAGTACGCTTCTCCACGTTTCTCCATTGATAGGTATAATCCCCTAAAGGTACTTTTTCTACATTCTCTATTTGCAAAAAAGATTGTGCAAGGCAAGGAATTGCGCACGTTAGTAACAGTATCAGAAATGTAATTGTAGTCTTTCTCATTAGTTATCAGTATATAATTAAATTTTCAATTACAAAGATATTATTTTATTTCTCCTATGCCGCAACCTTATAAAAGAAAAGTTTCCAATCATTATTCCACCTTAACAAAGGTATTAATCGTATAAGACTCCATATCTTCATCAATCCAATGATTTGTCAGTGTGAATCCGTCCGAAGTTATTTCTACATCCATCGTATCGGTTACCATTTTTTTATCTTCAGCATCATAAACCGTTATTGTCATTTTCTTAACTGATTTATCATATTGATAAGTATCTGTCGATGATTCAATAACATTTCCAAGATTATCCAAAGTACCCAAGCGCCCGTTTGCAAGAAAAACAATTATTTTGTTCACTTCTTCTTTTCTTGAAGTAAGTTCCGGATCAGACAACAACCTTTCTCTCCATTCCACATACGTGTTTCGCCAAATACCTATTGGGAAATTAGACGATAATATTTTCGTTTCCCCATAAACTGTTCTGTCTTCAAGTACGACAAATGCCCTGTAATTATAGATTTCGTCATCCTTTAAGCCAGTAAGCCGAACTGAGAAGTTTCCATCCATATCCACATTATTGGCTAATACTTTACTATCGGACACAGTAGGAACCTGATTACTGAAACTGTAACAAATGCCATATGAAAGCGGTAGCTCGTCGGGTGGCAACTGGTAATTGCCTTTGCACGTAGCTTCACCCGTTTTTATATTAACGGCATCCAAAGTAGTTATCTCATTTTTCTCTATAATAAAGTCTTTTATCGGAGAAGCTTTAAACGTAGCATTGAAAACAGGAAACTTAATAATCGGACGGACATTATATTTCGTATTGGCTTTAAGCGAAGTAAAAGGCACTTGCCACGGGTTCGGGAATTCGTCTTCCTTACTGTATGCCGTAAGGTCGGAGGACTGTACCAACTTTTCATTTTTATCATACAATCCCATGTTCATTTGAGTGCTTTTAAACAGCAAATCCCTCTTGACAGATGCAGACACCACAGCCGTCATCTTTTTCTCATCTGTAGTTACTTCCATATCATTGAAAGAAGGAAACAAATAATAATCTTTTTTCATCAACTGAATGGGTTCTATCAAATCTTTCGGTCCCCACGATTTTTCATCTCCAAGTATAGGAATTGCAGCTTCACCTTGAACCCCTATTTCCAAATAAGTCTGCAAATAACTGTCTTTAAACTGGTCATAAAAGTTCTGTCCCATCATATCCACTTCTAAGTGAGCTTTCTGTCCCAAACCGGCACGAACATTAAAAGAGGCATTGGCTAATTCTGCTGTAAACAGTACAATATTTACCCCCATTCTAACTCCTTCAAACAAACTGCCATCCATTTTAAATTCGGATTCCGTGATTTTGAATCCGTTTATGCCTTCACTCTTTTGTTCATGGCTACCTCCTTTCCAATTACCATCTTTATAAACCATTCCAGAAATTACTTCTTTGAAGAATTCACCTTTAGCGTTCAACGTCATTTCTCCTTTTGTCGAAACTATAAAGTCCAAATCAATTGATGGCTGCATCACTATAGTTACGGCTGCCCCGACAGGGCTTATCGTTGCAATCTTTAAAGGAAAATGGCCAAAAGGAATTTTCAAAACTTCTTTTTCCCCTTCACACTTAAGGTCTAAAGACAAATTGGCTTTAAGCCTTGATATCAAGACAAAAGATGCCATCGGCTTATGAGCCTTATTGTTGATATCAATCACACATTGCAACTTGCAGCCTACAGATAACCCACCTTCGACTTTGTTGTCTTCATCTCCTTTTTCACAGTCTTTTTCTATCCAAAAGAAACCATCTTCATCGGGCAATAAAGAGCGAGTTGAAGTTTCATTTTCGGGAACAAAATCAATCGTCTGGTTAATTGACAGTTTTTCAAAAGCAACATCCAGCGGCACGCTTTCAGTTGATATTTTATACCCACCGGCTTCTTTATTTATTTGAGTAACCTTTCCAAGAAAGCCATAAGGAAACTTTTCCGAAGCTTCGGATACCAACAATACCTGTCCTACTTTAGGAACTTTACTTTCCTCCACCGACGAATTCAGAATAAAATCCCTGCCTTTCACCACTTCCGAAACTTGACTTATCATTTCCTGTGTCAGTTGGATAGTATTGTCAGCCAATATCACCGGAACATCATCACCCGGTTCTTCCGTTTCAGGTTCTTTTATTTCTATTTTACTCTCCGTTTCTTCTTTGGAACAAGACACGAATAGCAAAAATAAGAACAATGTTCCCAACAAATGTTTTTTCATCGTAGTCAATTTAAGTAATTAATCTTTTAACAAAAATATGAATAATATCTTTTTAAAAAAACTTTTATACAAAATCTTTTCACCCTCAACCACTTATCCCACAAACGTCAAGTTGTTTATAAAAAACAACAGGTAAACTAATGTCATTCTCCCTATTAATTAGTATTTTTGTCACGGCAACTAAAGATAAACGCCAAGGCAACTTAGTTTGACAGTGTACACCAACAAGTGAGACAGTGTACACTAACCGGTAAGTCAGTGTACACTAACTAACGAGACAGTGTACACTGACTTAATTTATAATATAAACAATTTATGGCAATCAGATTCCGATTTACGAAAATCAACAATAATATTAACGGAGACAATGCTTCGTCTGCCGATAAAGACGGCAACAAGAAAGCAGCAGTGCGACCTGTTCTGCTAAGCGACAAGACTTTGGGACAAAGGGAACTGGCTGAGAAAATAGCCAAACAATATTCCCGACATTCGGTGGAGGCATACAGCATGGTGGAAATGGTGCTCGAAGCTATCAAAGATACATTGAAAGAAGGAAATATCGTGCATATAGAGGACTTCGGCTCTTTCTCCGTGAATGCACAGTTCAGAAAGAATACGCTTGGCAACATGGATGAGACCTCACGGGGAAACTCGCTGGAAGTGAAAAGTATCGTATTCAAGGCAGACAAGAAACTGAAACAGGACATTAACAGTGCGGGATTTGAAAGGTTCAACCCTCAAAAGCACGGGAAAAGAAAATACTAACAGAATTATGCAATACGACAGAACATACAGCATCCGCCGGGGGGAATACCTTGGCGATGCCCTTTTACGTGCAGGAATCAAATTCATTCCGCGCAACTGTATCATCAACAAAAGACTTCCGGGTATCGGAGCCACTCATTTGGAACTTACCTCACCGAGAAAATCCATTATCATCGAGCCGAATGTTCCCGTTATCGAGAGCAAATCCAAGAAGCACGAGCACTGCTTGGCGGTGATGCAAGGTGTGAATGTAGCCAAAGTAATGGCATTCCTTGAAGAAAACAGGGACGAGAACTACAAACTGCTGAGCACGCCGGAGAGTTTTCCGAAAATAAAAGAGGCTATGATGCAGTTGGACATCAATATGTACCACGAATGTTTCCTCCTGTTCGATGAGTGTGAAAAGATTATTCAGGATGTGGACTTCCGCAACAGCATCATGTTACCGATGGAGGATTTCTTTCAATTCACGGACAAGGCATTGATTTCTGCAACACCTATCGTAGCAAGAGATGGGCGTTTCCGCGACTTCATGAATGTGCTTATCGAGCCAAACTATGATTACAAGCTGAAGTTGAATGTGGTAAACACCAATAATATCACGCTGGCACTCTCGGAAACCATTGCAGGCAAAAAGCGGCCTATCTGCATTTTCTGCAACAGCATTGATTCCATTAACTCTTTCTTCCGCATGATACCCGAATTACAGGATAGCAGCACCTATTGCAGCAAAGACGGAATGGAAAAACTATTTTTATCGCGACACAGAAGCACGTATGCTTTCATTACGGAACTGAGACACTACAACTTCTTCACTTCCCGCTTCTTCTCGGCAGTAGACATCGAGTGCGAGCCTCCCCATGTGGTGATTATATCGGACATTCACGGTGCCACTCAATCGGTGATAGATCCCAAGACACAAGCCATACAGATAGCAGGGCGTTTCCGAAACGGAGTGAGAAGCGTTACCCACATCACAGCTATCGACGAGAATCTGGAATATCAGTCAAAAGAGGAAGTGGACTGTTGGCTGAAAGGAGCGGAAGACACCTACCGCCAATGGACACGGGAACTTGAAACAACCGATAACGATGGCAGACGCACTCTTCTGCGCGAAGCATTGGACAGCAACAGTTACACTCGTTACCTGAATGACAACCACCAGCCCGAACCTTTCATTATTGCCAACTATTATGAGGAACAGGCGGTGAAAAAACTATATACTGATATTCATCATCTGCTGAATGCTTATGAGGAAACGGGGTATTTCAAAGTAGACTACCGGGAGCAAATGTACGACATAAGCGACCGCGAACGGCTTGCCATTCAAAGGGTACTTTCCAAAAGGGATAAATATGAATGGCTTCTCCGCAAGTTCGAGCAGATAGAGTATCTTAAAATGAGCAAGGACAAAAAGCAGGCGGAACGGCATCATCAAATGCTATTGGGGTTGCTGAACTCGGAAAGCGAACGGAATCTTTACCAATGTTACTCCCGCTTCGGAGCGGATTATGTGCGTGGCACAGAATTCAAGGATAAAGCTATCCGTGAATCGCTCGGCGAAGTTCCGTCCATGATTATCAAACGCAGTGAACGTGCCAAAGAATTATTTGCCAAGCGGTTTGAAGTGGGCAAAGAATATACGCCCACCGAGATTAAAAGCATGATGACCGGGATTTATAAGGAGCTTAATATTTTTACAAGAGGCGTTACAGCTAAAGAAATAAATAAATTCGCAAAAACGGAGGAATGCAGAACTACCAAGAAAAGAAGTTTTAAAGTCATGGAACTTATATAAAAACAAGAGTGCGAAAAGTATGACAGATTTGCAAGAAACAACCTTATGTTTCGTGTCACAACTTTTCGCACTACCATTGTTATACGCCTTGTGAGCATGTTAAGAAAAGGGAAATGATTGATTCTCACCGAAATGACAAATTTGTAATTTACCCCTTAAAAACAATATTATCATTCTCCTAACAAAAGAACTTCTTTCCCTGCCTGAATCACCTTATCATCATGGCTGGCAATTATGAAATTTACTCTTTCGTCTGCATTGAGGTGCTGCATCAGGTCAATAATGTGAATGGCATTCCGTTTGTCGAGATTGGCTGTCGGCTCGTCGGCAAACACAATCTTGGGCGAACGGGCAATGGCACGGGCAATCGCTACACGTTGCTGTTCTCCGCCCGACATTTCATCGGGGCGGCTCTTCAGTTTGTCTTTCAGTCCCACAAGCAGCAAAGCTTTCTCTGCCATTTCCTTTCTTTGCCCGGCAGAATCGGGAAACAGAGTGAGAGGCAACTCCACATTCTCCAAAGCACTGAGCACAGGGATAAGATTGAATGACTGGAAAACAAAGCCGAAGTTCTGCTTCCTCATTTCCGTTAACTGCCTTTTCCGGGTAAAGTTCACCGCAGCGCCCTCAAAGAGATAAGTTCCTTCATTGGGATAATCCAAAGTTGCAAGAATATTGAGCAAGGAAGACTTACCCGAACCCGACGGTCCGGCCAATACAGTGAAGCAGTTATCCCGAAAATCATAAGAGAAACGATCCAGAACGAGATTTCTTACTTTTCCATTCTGATAATACTTCGTGATGTCTTTTAATTGAATAAGTGTATGCATATTTGTTGTTTTTAAAAATAATAACTTACTAAAAGAGAACTCTGAAAATTGTATATTGCCAAAGAATGGTTGTATATCATGGCAGACAGTTCCACCTGAAAGTTTCCCGGCTTCCACACTCCTACCGGCGAAACCATCAATTGACGGGAAACGGGATCATGGAATGTGCGCAGGCTTGCCGACCACCTGTCATAAGTATCGGTATAATCCAAGCTTCCGTAAAGGCTGTGCTTGCTCACACTAATAGGATCAAACAAGGCTGCATCGGCTGTTTCACGGAAACGGTACTCTCCCCTGAATGATAAATTGCTGTTCAGGTTAACCGAACCGCCCACCACTATTTCGGTGTGAAAACGTTTCCGAACGGGAAGTATCTTATCGAAGTTTTTAATGACTCCTTCCGAGTAAACCGTGAAAATATCACCTCCATAAGAAACATCACAGCCAAATTGCTGATACCTGCCATATTCAAGAAAAGAAAGGCTTGCATCTATCCGATTTCCCGTATAGTCATATTTCACGGCAAAGCTGCACTCTTCCGCTTTCTTTTCCGGGAAAACATAGATGCCGACAGTTCCATTCTTTAAAAGGTAAGCGTAACTCAGCATAAAAATGCCTTCCAAACGGTTCTGCGTACGCAGAGGATCTTTCTGAACAAAGAAATTGGTAGGATTCCATATCATGCCTGTCCCCCAATCGAGCCGCTTCTTGCCTAACACAAAGAAATGCTTATCTGCCAGTGCATATTGCAAATAAAGCTCTTCAAAAGAAAAGTCGGTCGAATCCTTATCGAGATTATAGTTCCTCACAAGCCCTTCGGTTTGCAACCTGATTTCCGAGTTTTCCATGTTATGTGCAAACCATAATATCGGATATAGCTTTGACACAGAACTGAAATCATCAATCTTCATCCTGTTATCGGGATTGAGATTATTATGTAAAGCTTTACATAACCTTTTTTATGTAGAGTAAATCATTATGTAAAGTGTTTGCATCGTCATTATTG
>ERZ826016.1621-NODE-1621-length-20274-cov-3.041693_pt1 | contig 20274 bp, 17 predicted proteins | sample MGYA00519872_ERZ826016 | MGnify/ENA primary metagenome ERZ826016 (study PRJEB31778, sample SAMEA3449218) | human gut metagenome | biome: human gut; feature: human-associated habitat; material: faeces | place: United Kingdom | collected 2010/2012 ... | reverse complement strand
CTTAGTCAGCGGTCTGCAAAACCGTGTACGGCGGTTCGAATCCGCCAGGAACCTCGAAGAAGGCAAAATGCTGGGTACAGAAATGTATCCAGCATTTGTTATTTATTGATATACAGACAATTAACTACCTCTTCAAAAATGTAACAAGCTGTGCAGGTGTAGACCGGAGATCAAATTTTCACCTGCAAAACCAACCATTGTAGCTCATGGTAACGATCAAATTGTATTTGCGGAAATATGGAAATGATTCAGCTTCAGGAATCGTTTGGATATCCTTTTATGTGAATCGTGAAAAAGTGAACTTTTCAACGAAGATTTCAGTAGATATAAAAAACTGGAATGATAAGAAGAAGTCTATCGGAGCAGGAGACAAAGAGGCGGGGGACAAAAATCTGATTATAGAAAACATTCTCGCCAAAATAAACAATGTATTCGTTAAATACCGTCTTCGGGATAAGAAGCTTACTCGTGCAGCTTTTCTTAAAGCATATCATCGTCCGGATGACTACACTACTTTTTTTGAGTTCGTATTAGAACATCAAAAGAAAGAATCACTCAAGCTGGAGGATTCAACCTATAAGACTAATTTGTCTGTAATCAGGAAACTCAAAGAATATAATCCTAATTTATACTTCGACGATATAACTAGGGATTGGCTGGATGAGTACTATTTTTATTTGCTAAAGGAGCTAGGCAATAATGAGAATACGGCTAATAAGAATATGGCCACAATTAAGAAATATGTATTAGCCGCATATAAAGCCGGATATATGGATGAGAATCCTTTTGCAGACTGGAAAGTTAAGAAAGGAATTCCATCCGGAGAGTATCTTTTGGAGGACGAGCTACAACAATTGATGCAACTGTACGTTGATGGAAAACTAGAGTATAAACAACACAAAACGCTTGAACTTTTTTTATTCTTATGTTTCAGTTCCTTGCATATTGGAGACGCTAAAGGATTAATGCTTGAGCAATTTACAGATGATACTTTGACCTACTTCCGGATGAAATTGAAGAAAAGAAAGCCTATGCCGATTCAGGTACCGTTATCAGAGCCGTTAAGAAGGCTACTGGTGAATATAGTCGGTACCAGAAAAAAGGGACCCATTTTTGAGAAGCTACCTGCAGATCAAACAATGAATAGATTTTTAAAAGAAATAGCTACTATCGCTGGAATAAATAAGAATTTGACTCATAAAGTTGGTAGGCATACTTTTGCTACAATCTTTTTGAAGAAAACAAAAGATATCGCTTCCCTAAAGGAAATACTGGGACATTCAGATTTAAGAGAGACATTGATATATGCACATGTATTGAATGAAAGTAAACAGGAGGGAGTACGGTGCTTTGACTGTTTTACTTTTTAATTTGTACTTTTGTACATAAATAATCTATTGGTTTGATTATTAGAGAAAAGCAAGCGTACGATTCAGTACGGATAGTCGTACGCTTGTACGAATTATATGAATTATGGTTGGGGTATAGCCGTTTTATTGTCGTCTCATGGGGCAAATGTAATTGCACTTAAGCGATTTAACCATCCTTTTTTAAACTTCTTGTTAGCCGGACGACTGGTGCAAATCCGGTCAATGAAAGCAATGCGTTCAATCATTATCTTATCAAATAATGTTTTCGGATCATACGCATTGACAGCAGCAATGGTTTTTGGTCCTACTATTCCATCGATCGTTACGCCAAGAATTTGTTGTGGTATCTTGATGCCATAAGCACCGGATGCCCATACCCAATCTACAAGAATGTTAGCTATTGCCTGATTCTTGATTTCGTCAGCTCTCCATCGGTTCCAATAATGTGGCTTCAATACACGCTCTTTCACATCCTGCTCTGTAAGTAATTTCAGGTCCTGAACATCAATGTCCCCATCACCGTTTTTATCATATCCTACTTGCTTCCAGGTAGAAATCGTCACACCTTTATTGGTTGCTCCACCAAGGTCTGAAGGATCATCTACAAAACCACCTTCCCATTTCAATATAAATGGCACTAATTTATTCACATCGGCCATAATTTTTGTCCTCCTCTTAATTTAATTTCCCGCCCAATTCGCAAGCAGGGCGGGAATTATTGCTTTTTATTAAGCAGTTAATCCCGCCTTTACTTCTGTCAGAATGTTTTCAAACATAGTGACGTGCGGAGCCACTTCGACATCAGCTGGAAAGTTCATTGACTTATTACCACTCTCAGAAGCCATGTAACCTGAATAGATGCGATTTTCATTCTCGTCTATTTTGTTAATGTTGCACGACAAACGCAGTAATTCCACTCCGTTACAGGAATAAGTCACTTGATACTCATACTCTCCGCTTTTTGCGATTGCTTCTACTTGTGTAGTTCTTAAACTCTCAGTTAAAATTTTACTAGTTGCCATAATCTTGATTTTTTTAATTGTTAATACTATCTAGTTTCTCATACACACTTTTTTTTATAAAGGCTAGGAATTGCCCCTCTTCCATATATTTGCGAATAATCTCGGCTTTAGATTCATCTACTTCAACTTCTCCCTGTTTGTAAATTTCCTGTGCGAAATCAAGTTCACCCAGATCAGGGGTGTTTTTATAGATCGTGTTACCTAACTCTTTGCTAACATCAAATGTACTCTTATTTCCCTCGATGTCTGTCGCTTCAATTTTTCTAAAATCTATTTTCATGTTACACTATTTTGATTATTATTGATAATATGAGCTAAATAAAATACCATCTTTAAATTCAAGAACACAAGTTCGTGCACTACCATTGACCCAACAATGTGCAATACTGAGAGTAAGGTCCTTCCCGATTACACCGTTTACTTTAATGCGTCCAGTTAAATCTATAGCGTAATCAGTAGACCTGTTGCTGGTACGTATAGACAGTCCCGTTTGAGTGAGTCCGCCGGATGTGTTAATCATTACAGTACCAGCCCCATTCATAGGACCAGTACCTGTTGGTACTTTTGTAGAGAAATAAGCTGCTACCAAATCAGATATGCCGGACGATCCCGGAACAGCCTTTCCAATGCTAACATACTGCTGTGTAGATTCTAATATAAGTCCATCAGGCGCTAGTACTAATTTATCTCCGTTGCTAGAGGCTCCGATCGAGGTAGTCGTAATCTTAAAGCCGCCAATTGTACCTTTAACAGCTGCCAAATTCTTAGCTATCAGAGTATCAACATCAATCAGGCTTGTTTTAATAAATCCGCCTTCAATAATTGTCGAATCTAATTTTGCCTTTGTAACCATACTTTCATACGCCAATGCGCCTAGAGAGTTTTTAAGTGTGTCAGTATAGGTTTTTGCAGAAGCTAACGCCGAATTAGCCTTAGTTTGTGCGTCTGTAGCCGCCGCCGTGATAGCTGCACTCTTGGCATTATTCGCCTTTGTAGTAGCGTCTGTAGCAGCGGCAGAAATAGCCTCATTCTTAGCAGTCGCTATTTGAGTCGGAGTTGCTTTTCCGTTAATTGTAGATTGCGTCGCTGAGTCCATTGACGAAAATGTGATCTTTCCTGTAAAATCAATCTTTTTACCAAATACCGATATACCGAAACCATCGATTGATATTTGTGATTTAATGGTATCAGTTGTCGGACGTTGTTTTAAATCAACGGCAGGGGTTACTACTTCGGTTTTGATGTTTAAAGTTTGTTCATTATTGGTAAAGGATGTAGACCGTAGAATAACGCTCACTCCGGTTTGCCCTTCTACTCTAACTATATATTTAGAACCTCCACGTACATAGGCGTATTCAAGACTATTATTTGTTAATTGTCCAATAGAACCGACTGGAACTACATTACTGGTGAATGAGTATGCATAATCAAGTATCGTTCTTTGTACTCCTATTGTACCCCATCCGGCGGCGTTTGAACTCCACTTGCACAAAACTGAAAAACCATTAGTATGCGTACTCCATGAGGGTTTTCCGTAGGTTACATCCAGTGTTCGACTTAATGTTATTGTATATGTGGGTATCCAAGTTGATAGCTGTATGGTCACCGGATAATATTTGCTTTGATCTAATCCGGTGGCGTCTACAACTACTTCGGTACGTTTCGCTGCGCTTGCTGCAATAGTTTCAGTTTGACTCTTTACTGTAAGGTTGATAGCGTCAGGTGTTATTTTAGCCTCTGCGGTTTGTAAACGTGTATTTATTCCGCTGACAGTAGTTTGATCAGCTTTTAATGTGATCGTTTTTTCTGTTTGTGTGATCCTCGTTTCCGCGCTCTCTATTTTGCTTACAAGATTGCCACCACCCCAAAAGCCTGTAACTATACCGTTAATGATAGTAGCGGATATTGCAACGCCCCCCGCTGTTGATTGCTTCCATTGTTCAAGTCCATTACCTTTCCCGATATTTTTCTGACCGATCAACACATACGAACGTCTGGTAGACGTACAAGTCATATTATTACCACCATAATTTGTTAAAACAGCAGCCGTAGCGGTATCTATCGTGATGGCGTCATTAGAAATAACCACCACGATATAACTTGAATCTATAGCGTTTAGTGCAGCAACAAAATTCGTAAGGTTCGCCCCACCCGCATATACATCGTAAGTACCTACCCTGAAGAAAGCGAGCGAACTTTTTAGAATCTTATATAAAGTAAAACCTCTTCCGCCATTAACCAGTTTCGTTTCATTCAACATCACATAAGGCGTACCCCCTGCATCCGCATTTGATCCTAAAGCCAGTAAACGACCTGTTTTATTATAGTCTGTTTTTGTTACTCGCTGCTCTATTAGTCCTGCCTGTTGAAGGATAGCACTTTCAGCAATAGAAACACGATTACCTAGCGAATCAAAAGTTGTTTGAGCGACTTTAGAAGATATCTGAGTAGTATGTTGTGAAATTGTCGATTCTGCACTACTAACCCTCGTTCCGAGCGAATTAAAATCTGATTGTGAAACCTTTGACGTTATACTGTCACTTAGAATCTTAATCCCAGCTTCGTAGGTTGTTTTAGTCGTGTACTTACTTGCTGCATCGGCTATATAGTCTATTTCCGCATCGGTGACGTCGAATACGGTTGCATAAGCGACATACCAGACAAGAGGATCGGCGGCAGTAGGGGCAGTACCACCAAGTAAATAAAAATGTCCACAACCAGAAAATGATCCCGATGATCCACATTTTAGTTTATATACATATTCTTCCCATTTGCCAGTACCAATATTAGATGTAAGCCAACCTTCTATAACTCCGCTTCCTGCACCGTTTCTTGCAAAACCGAGTCTGCGTCCGACTGGTATGTTTGCAATAAGGCGATATACGAGACATTGATTAGCTCTTACTGTTGGAGCTTGGACGAATCCTCCAAAGCCGGGAGAAGCCGTTCCGGTAGTTATAATTTTGAGACAATAACCAGACCCATTGGGATTCCCTGCCACGCCAGAAACACGATTTATAGACACACCTGTACCGCCTGAATTATTGTAAGTGCCAATACCATTATAGCTGTTAGTAAATGAAGGGTCGCGATACAACATTTTACCTTTTGACATCGCAGTAGCCAGTTCTGCCGCATTGGTAGCCTGTGCCGTTTTCGTTGTTACTTCTGTTACTTTAAGAGTGATTTGATCCGCTTTTGCATTAATCTCACTTTGTTTTGTCGTAACGGATTGTAAAACAACTGCTGCACTATCTGCGCTATTCTTAGCATTCGTCGCAGACGTAGCAGCAGCGGTTGCGGATGACGAAGCAGCATTTGCTTTAGTTGTTGCGGTCGTAGCAGAGGTTGAAGCCTCTCCCGCTTTGGTTGATGCGGTAGAAGCTGATGAAGAAGCAGAGGTTTCGCTCTTCTTAGCGTTACTTGCTGCCGTTGTCGCTTCGCTTACTTTAGAAGATATCTGACCTTCACGGACCTCGAAGTTAGTCTCAACGGTCGTTATCCTGTTTTCAATGTCCTCGGGTGCAGGTGTCCAGTCAGTTGATTTATTGCCGATTTCTAGTTTAATATTTTTGTATTCAATTACCGTGCCGGCTCCATTGGTTGATCGAAATCCGCACAAACCAAGCGGGGAGCTATTTGAATAATTCGCGGGAATACTAACTGTGCTGGATATTCGAGTCCATGCACCATTTGTATTATTTATGGCAATGGCATTCCCTTGGATGTGTGGCTCTCTGAAATTAAACCAGAATGCGTTTGTACCTATAGCATTGGACACCTTTACATCTAAAGATACAGTAAAAGTGACGCCTTTATACTGCGTTTGTGTTGGTGTTATAGGAAGCCACGTTCTATAGCAATTCGCTGACGTATTCGCGAGTACGGTATACTTGTTTATTTCCAGTTTTGAGGCACTTGGATAATCGGAGCCGGAAAACCAATAATTCAAACTGTCTAACAATAGATTCCTGCCACCTATCTGCAAATTATCAAGGTTATTCTGTGCATTGTCTGCTAATTCTTTCGCTTTAGCAGAAACAGCGTTTAGTAGATTGGTACGGGCGTCATAATACGTCTTGAATGCATTACGAAATACTGTCCCGACTATATCGGATGTAGCGGTAAGCGATGATAATAACGGCGTTATATATGTGCTTAACGCATTGTAAGCAGCGTCATAAGAAGCCGTAGCCACCCCAAACTTAACCGCCGAAGCATTATTGAGGTTTTTTTCGGAGACAATTATATCCCATTCTTTTTTGGTTTGCTGTTTTTCGGTAGCTGTTAATTTGCTATCAGAGGCTATGTCGGTTAGCAGTGAATTAGCAGTTTGAGCATTCGTTTTCGCTGTATTTGCTGTGCTTTGTGCATTGTCTGCTGCACCCTGTGCAGCTATTGCCGTGGCATTGACTGCATTAAGTTCTGATTCGACAGACTTTCCCGATCGAAGAATAAACATCCCTTTGAGGTAGACATTCGTAGCATATAATCCTGAACCGGATAATACGCCGAAAACGGCGTCAGTGATACCCGAAAGTTCTCCGGTCCGGGTGATCAACTTGCCGACAAGTGAGTAAGAATTGATACCCGAATAGTCATCCCGATAAGGAGCAGTACTACCGACAGCGCAATCTATTTGCGCTTTTTGTCTAGCCACATTGGTTCTGTTACCTAATACCGCTACGTCGTCGCCAACTTCGGGTGTTGCGCTTCCGGCTTCGCAGTCTGTTTTAGACAGGTTAAAATAACCAGAACCGGAAGAGGTAACCAAACGCCAATATCGTTGGATCTTAGTTCCTGTAAACGTCTGGCAAATAATTTGGTCGTTCTGCATAAAGTCGTCAGTGCTGTCGTGTTCGCATTTCCAATATGAACCGCCATCGGTAACTTTTGTGAGTTTACCACCAGCCGCAGAACGTATAACCATCCCGCCCTGATGGATTATCTTATGTACGACTAATTCGAATACGGAGAAGATTTTTCGAACCGTAAGGTTGTCTATCTCCATATTCCAGTCTCCGTTCAACGCTTTGTATATTTTCATTCCTTCGCCGGCAAATCCGGATACGAAGGATTCGGAAGAAACGTAGTCTTTCACAATCGTTCCCATAAGGGTAGCGACGTGAGAGACGTTTAAGTCATACATTTCTGCTAAAGACTGAACAAGCAAGTTGAGTGTAGTAACCTTTCCCGCAACGGTTGCATTACCTTTAGATACTTTGATATTTCCCTTTGAAACTGTTACGTCTTTCTCTGAAACGGTAACATCGCCTGAAAAAGTCGCGTCTTTAGCCGTAACCTTATTAAGTACATTGAGTAATTGTGACGTTACTGTATCTGCTGTCAATGTATTGGTAGACACACCGCCGTTGGCTTGAATTAAATCTTCGGATATTAGTCCTTTAAGGAAAGAAATTACTGCTTTAGCCGAATTTGGGATGTCTTTTCGAATAAACTTACCATCCTGATCTCTTAACTTTTCATTAAGAAAAGCCAATACTGCAGCGACGTGTCGATTTGAAACGCTATTTTTCAGGATAGCTTTGTCTATGTAGTCGATTAATTGGTCTATGACTTCCTGTTCTTCGTCCATTTCAATTAAATTGTTTGGTGAATTGTTCGGTGTGAATGCGCGGTGATCCGAAATCATCATCCGTTAATGATCCGGTGCAACGTTGTTCGCTATCGGCGAAATTCAACGTTAGTTTGATACTTTCCGGAACGGTGGCACGGGCTGCTCTGGTCAGGTTGTCGGCAGTGACATTCACCCGGATGTTTCGACCGTTCAATCCTAGTATCCTAATGTCTTCGGAGGAAAGCATATCAATGAGATGGGTAAGCTCATCGTTATTGCGATAGCCGGATTCTACGGTCATGGATTCTTTTCCGGTGGCTCTTTCCCACGACTCAACATAGTCGTCGATAACTTCGTCATAGATGTTGAAAGAGTTATCTTCTTGAGATTCACGTTTAATATTTCCGATGCCAGTGACCTCAATAAGTTCATAGGATCCGTAGGAATTGAGGAATTGGAGAAGGTAGCGTTCGCGGCTGATCACGCCTGGAGTGATTACAATGGTGCAGGATTTGCTATCACCTATATATACGTCGAAAACAGAAACTAGTTTGCGGTGTGTTTCGAAGATTTGTTTCCGGAGACGATATAAGTTGAGTGCAACCGGTTGCCCGGCGGCGCCTATCAGGATTGTTTCAATCCCGTCTGCAACCACCCGCATGATTCCTCCGTCCGGATAGATGAATGACATGGGAAGGAGTTCTGTTTCGCGAATTGTGATCAGCTTTCCAGAAGTGCGAGTTGTCTGAAAGAAGTTCATTGCCGGATTCATCAGTTTTAATAGGAATATGCTTTTGTTTTCATCGTTCAGATAACGTAACATACGCTTGCTGACGCCGCCGATAAATACTTTGAGAGATAGTTCCTTGGTATCACCTGTATTATTGCTTATATTGATTGTGATGTCTTTGGAACATTCATTTGCATGGAGCAGGATGTCTTCGGATTCGTTGTATAATTGAGCAGGTTGCACTACTGTTGCCAGAATGTCTTGTATGAAAACAAAGAAGTTGCCTTCACCGCTTCCGGTGAATAGATCTTTATCCCCTATTGAAATTTTATAAACGGCCAATGAAGTAGTGTTTATTGATAGTTTGACCGGATTTCCGGTCAGAGCCATATTGGTGGGATATATATTTGCTGTCAGACTCATTTTACAAGGTAGTTAAGTGAAACGATTTGGTTTTGTACTTGGTAATTGCAGGTGCAAAATGTCTGCAAGAACTCTTCACGATCGCTCGATGGGAAAGTGAGGAATTCAAATAAATCTTCGAGAGTAGCCGATTGGTTTCCGGTATGGTTTTGATATGAAATGAGCATCTTATCAATGTCTTTGGACTGCAGGGCTGTTGTTATGGTTTCTTGTGCATTCATATTGCAAAGATGAGTGTTGCGGCATGTATGTAAAAGGACAGTTAAAGAAGTTCGGCACGGACATATTGGTCGTATTGCAGATCATAATGTACGCCTCCTATGGGATCACTGATCTCGTAATGAATAGTTCCTCCGGAAACTCCCAGATACGTTCTTACGCGATAGTACAGATCGAAACTGTGATTGACTTTCCGGATGAAGTACTCCTTTTTGTCGTTGTATTCTTCTTCGGTCGGTACTGACAAAGGGACCTTTATGTCTACCGTATCTGATGATATGTTTTTGTATTGCAGGTCATAGAAGGATCTGTTGCTTCCTTCCTGGTTTATAGCGTCTCTCCATGCTTCTTTTTGACTTCTCACGGCAGCATCGACAGTTGCGCTTTTATTGTCATATAGTACCCATCTATATAATTGGTCTACGATAGGTACTGTTTGTTCTTTCTCCAGGTCGAAAGGTTTAAGTAGTTTGAGTGTGCGTAGTTTGACCTTTGCAGGGGATGTTGATTTTTGGGGTAGTGTGTATCGGATGGAGTCTGGTAACATTCGTTGTCCGTCTAACAGGATGGATGCGGAGAAATCAGGATTCATGCACTGTTTGGCAGATAAATGAATATCTGTTTCCACGATGTGATTGGCATGGCGGAGAATGGCGTCATAGTCTTTCCAGAAGTGGTTGAACAAACCGTATTGACCAACGAAAATGAGAGATATATCATAGACTGTCCCGTCTTTGTCGGTGATGGGCTTGCGGTTTGAATCAATACAAATGGATGAACCTTCGGTAGCGTAGGAGGTTGGGAAGGCAAAACAAAAACATAAAGGAGTTTGAGATTCCAGTTCTTCGGATAGATCGACGTCGGAGCTGGTGATCGTTGTATATCGATGGACCTTTCCAAATAGATAAAGAGGAAGTTTGCTGGAGATATAGGCTGATGAACTGCCGAATATAGCAGTTGCCATGGGAAGGGATTCATCGATAGAGGTTATTTCTTTATAGGATAAATCTGCACCGCGATCCCATGGGAAGAATTCGGTAGACAGGAACTCCGAACTATCGGAGAGATTGTCATATTTATAATATCTGCCGAGAGATGGTATGTATTGCAAATAACCATTGCTTTTGGTTGAAACAATATAATGAAACGGTTTCAAAAATTTGTCCAGGGATTCGGCGGCAGGAGCAGCGGTGTAATGAGGTATAGGGCCTTTAATATTAGTTGCAGCAGAAAGTTTTAACTGTTGTGGCGTTTCAAAATTATAGATTGGTTCCGACGCTTTTGATAATGTCCAGTCTTCGGAATAGTTTGTTTTTATAATATCCCGGATAAATTTGAGTCGTACCGTGCGGGTATTTCCATCGACAAAATAGAGCAGCCCAAAACGACACCATAATGCTTGCATAAACTCGTTGATGGTGCAGTCGGGCATAAGGTCGGCGTATTTTACTTCACCCTTGACGCAGCAGTCGGCCGCATTATTGAGTACGACTAATCCTTGTAGCTGATGGTGGGCGGAGAATGGATTTTCGATGACTGTATATCCATAGCTGGAGAAGATGGCTTCGAGTATGTAAGAGACCTTCAGGAAAGGTGTGACTCCATATCCGGCAGGGAGTGAAACATCTACAACTTCTCCATTGATGATAAATTTTTCTACACGTGCTTTCCAATCGAGAGTTAAGTAAGTTTCAAGCTTATTCAGATAATCATGGTATTCGGTATAACTTTCGTTTTCTTCTTTTCTATTGCATGTGGCGCTTATGGGAAAGATTGCAAACGGAGATTCCGGATGTTTCCGGGTGAAAACTTCGTTCATATATGTGCATAGTTCGTTTACACTGCCCGGAGCAAAGGTGGGTAAACTCAATGACTGTAGTGATATAGCGTTCCATATGCTATATAGTTCGGATTCTCCAAAGCCGATGTTGAAGGTGATTCCTTCTTTTTTGGATGCTTTCACTGTATTCATCTTGCCGATGCGGTGGTAAACACCATCGGCGACAATGACGCGTTCGTCAGCGACTGGTCCTGAATCGATGTCGGTACGGTGGATGTCATTGTTGAGACGAAGATTGTTTTTTGTTCCGGGTATGGTGGCGGCAATGGATTGTGATCCGCGTTCGTTGTAGATGGGCGAACTGTCTTCAATTTCAGCATTGAAATCTTTCGGTAAATCGAATGTTCCGGAGTTGTTTGATATTCTTAGTGACATGGTTCTATCTTATTTGGTTGAACGGGTAAATGGTTTCTTTGATTTGTCATCGAGTTCTTCGGCATCATGGATATCGCGTAAAGTGACGTATGCTTTCAGGTGCTTGAGTGCATTGATGAGTACTCCTATTTCTGTGATCAATAGTTCTACGTCGGATGTTGAATTGCTATTTGAATTGTTGCCGATATTGGTAAATGGAGAATCATCAATGGCAGTGTAGTTTCCTTTGGCTCTTTGTGGAACATGACCGTTGCGGGCGTCTTCGATGGCACTGATTACTAATGGATAGTTGATATGTTTCTGAAGTCGTACCAGATCTGTGGCGTTGATGATTAGTTCCGCCCCGTTTTCGGAGACCAGAGAAGTGCGTTTCACTATTCCGGTGGGAGCGGAACCGATATAGGGGATATCCCGATAGTTTTTTCCATCTTCTTCGCCAATCACATCGTAGCGGCCGGACGCCCATTGGGAGACACTGACGGTTGCCCGTTTGGGAGAATCGGAAGAGGGAGAGTCGGGATTGCTATCGGAAGAACCGGAGGAACGTTTTCCTCCGAGTAATCCTTTTAAGGTTGATTTGGCGGTTGCGACAGCTGCCATGATTAAGCCTGAAAGGATGGCTGCACGCGCCGCACCTGATGCGCCGAATGTTGCAACCGAATCGGGCATGGCCATTGCTTCAGCGGTGGAACGGGCTACGGCACTTGTGCCTGATGCTGCTATTTTAACGATCTCCGCATCGATCAACTTGCCAACAACGTCGAAGATGATGTCTATCATAGTGTCGGCAAACCCTTGCATTGCATTTTCCTGTCCGGAAAGAACATTGCCGATGGAGGTTCCCAGTTCGGAGCCGTATTGTTTGTAGGTCTGAAGACGTTCCTGGTATTGCTGTTGTTCCTTTTTCGTCTGGGCTTCTGTTTTCTTTTGTTCGGCTTCTTTAGCTTTAGCGTGAGAGGCTTGTTCTTCTTTCATGCATTTTACTTTGAAATCGAGTAACTGTTGTTCTATTTGTTTTTGCTGTTCGGCATTTAAACCGGCTATGGATAACATACGTTCTAGGTGCAGGATGCTTAATTGTTCCAAAGCTTCGTTGTACGCAGCTTCAGTGTTTAGATTCTCATCCTGACCTGAGGCATAAAGTTCTTTCAGTTCATTTTGCTGGCGTTCGTAGTCTTCTTTCTCTTGGTTGATCAGTTCTTCGGTATGTGTACGCTTTTGTTTTAACTTCAAGTCGTTTATTTGGTTCTGGAACTCAATTCCTTCTTTTGACTTTTCGCCGGCAATCTTTAATGAACGTTGCAGATGTTCCATTTGCTCACACTCCATTGCTTCATTTAACTGCTTTTCTGTTTGGAGAGTGTCGTCACCACCTTCTAGGTACATTTCTTTTAAGAAGGCTTGTTTTTGGGCATAGAGTGTTTTTTCTTTTTCAAGTTCCTTTTGTAGTTCTTCTTTGGATTTTTTAGCAGCTTCTTTTTCCGCCTGCTCTGCAGCTTGTTGGGCTGCCTGAGCCGCTGCTTTGAGTGCGGCATCTTTGGCCGCTTGAGCTGCCGCTTTCGCTTCTTCATCGGTTGATTCCGTCACCTTTCCTACGATGGTATTGCTGCCTATGAAATCGAAAAGTTCTTCCGCCTGTTGATTAACGTCCGCCAACTCCTTGCGTGTTTTTTCTAATGCTTGATGGGCGTTGTCCTCTTTTTCCGTACCAAAAAAACGGGAGACTTTGGAGGTTAGCTTGTTTCGATCATATCCTTGAAGAGAGTTTTGTTGTGCTATATTCCAATAGGTGTCACTTTGGTCTTTTTCATCTTTTTCCAGTTTTGCTTTTTTCTTGTATAGTTCTTCGAGCTCTTCTCGAGCGGCTTTCAATTTGATTTCTTTTTCAAGCTGTATTAGGTACTCTTTGATGGCGGAAGTGTTATTGTTGGTAATAGTACCTTCGTCGGTTATCATGGCGTTGTATCCCGGAATGATTTTTTTGAGTTCGTTAAGGGCTGAACGACGTATGTCAAGAGACTTTCCGTTATCGTTGATGGTAGCGTTAAGAGCGCGAATCTTACCTTCTTGTTCAACAAAAGACTCTGACGTGTCTCTATTTACTTTTCCCATTCCAGTGAGTGATTGGGAGAGTTCATCGTTTTTCTGTTTCCACTCAATCAATGCGGCAATGGCAGTACTTGCAATGGAGATGACCAATCCCCAGGGATTACTTTTTATAGCTTTTCCTACTGCTTTGAAAGAAAGAACAATCCGGTTGTTCCAAAGGATAGCACTTTTACAAACTACAAAATATGCCGAGTAACCAATGACCAGACCTGCAATAGTTGTTTTATGGCGTACAATAAAATCAATCAAAGTGATCAATTTCCGAGTCCAGTTTACAGTTCCGTTCACAACGCTGATAATGGATGGATTAAGCTTTTCCATTAACTCCATTCCCATTTCATTCATCTTGTTTTTAGCCTGAGCGAGTTTGGCGGCTGCCGTATCAGATTTAGTTACTGCTTGTTCCATGGCGACACTGGTGCCGGTGACTGCTTCGGTATAGTATTTGACTTTTTCAGTCTCATTGATCAATACAGATGCGACATTATATCCTTCTTCACCAAACAATTTTTTGATCTGTGCAGCGGATAATTGTTTCTTTTGCAAATTGTCCAGAGCTGTTTCCAATCCAACGATTTTTGGATTAGTATCATCAGCACCGGTTTGGAGTGTGAGGAAGAACTTTTTCAAACCTGTACCGGCTATTTCATCTTTGATTCCTTTTTCAGCTAAGGTTTCGATTGTGCCTACTAATTGTTCGATCGGGATGTTGGCGGATGAAGCGGCTACGCCGGATTTCTGAATGGCAGCAGTTACAGATTCGACAGCTGCAGAACCATATTTCGAACCAGCTGCCATCACATTTGCGTAGCGGGCTGCCTGATCAGCACCGTCTCCATATTGATTGAGAGATAAGGTGACAGCATCAACCGCATCCTTTAATGTCATTCCTGATGCAGATGCTAGGATAAGAGTTTGTTCGGTTACAGCTGCTAAGGCTTCTTTGTTAGAAAGCAGTTCCGGTTTTGCGGATCCTACAAGTTTGTAAGCATCGAGAATTTCAGTGGCAGATTGGCGAATACGAATACCTTCTTCTGTTACTGTTGTAGACAGACGTTTTGCTTCTTGTTCCAGCCAGTCGATACTTTCTTTTGATAAGCCGGTCAATGCTTCTACATCGGCTTTAGCGTCTTCACGTTCGTTACGCTTTTCGCGCAGCTGATTCAGTTTCAAAGTGAGTCCTGTCACAGCTGCTATGACAGTAGTGACGACGGCTGCATATTTATTGAATAGCTCGACGGCCTTTCCATTCGGTGACGCCTGGCATCCGACTTCGATACGCATATCTCTTTGTGCACGGGCGACAGCTTCACTGACACGACGGTTCTGTTCCAGAGCTGCGTTGTATTTTTCTGTACCGGGGACAGCTGCTCTTAATTCTTTCCTGACTTTCTGACTGACGGCTAATAGTTCATCATAAGTTGCTCCGGAGAGATTCTTTAGGATCCTGTTTGTTTCTTCAACTTTCTGTTTGTAGGTATTGAGAGTTTTGTACTTATTTTCCAATTCCTTTTGCAGTTCCTTCGACTTCTTTGCATATCCCTTTTCTGTTTTATCCAGAGAAGCGATCTTATTTTCCAATTGTGAGATCGAGTCCTCTATCTTTTTGACTCCGGCAGTTGCATCGGATCCGTCAATGAATATTTTTATACTTCGGTTCAGGTCATTCATAGGTTATTACTTTTCAATGTATATTCTTGTAGCATCGATTATCATAGTGTCAAAGTAGCGGGTACAGATGTCTGCTAGTTCCGGGAGTCGTTTTTTAATAATTGGATCGAACCAGCGATAGGCATGTCTGTTACCTTCGTTTTGTTTTCCCAGGGAAGTCGGATTGGTATGTCGGATAATACTTGTATTGATCTCTATTCCGTTTATTCGTTTCAGATAACTCCATTTGGATCCGGTGAAACCACCTTGACCTCGCCCGGCTCCTTTATGGATGTAGACCCCATGACGGGGAAAGGAGAAGCCTAAGCGATTGATAAGTCCGTATTTGTCTGTATAGGCTTTGGGCTTAAGCTCGTTGGCGATTCGGAGGCTTCGGAGAGAGATACCGGCTTTCAGTTGTTGGGCGACTGAATCCTGCCATTGCTCAACTTCTTTGTTGAAGGCTGTAAGACGGTCAGCATCTTGAGCTATGTTATATCGTTCTATTTCCGAGAAAGTCTCCATTCGTATGAGACGTGAAGAAGGAGTATTTGCTAGGCTGTCCGCTTTCCTTTTGGCGGCATTATAGCGTCTTATCTCGGATCGGTTTTCCGACATTCGTTTGTATAGTCCCATTATTGCCAGTATCTTGCATCAATGAAATAGTCTTCAGGAACATTAAGAGAGAAGGTTAGCACTGTGCCGTAAAAGTTATCACCAATCGGACCAATACCATTGATCTGTGTATTTCGATCAATGATTCCGATAAGAGTTGGATCGTTAAATAATCGGTTGCGAATTTGTTTGCAAATCCTTTTGCATTCTTTCGCTGCCTGGTTAATGGAAGTCGGGTTTCCGGAGATCGTGTTTCTGGCCACAATGAATGAATAGATCTGTTTATCGTTAAGTCCGTCGGATCCGTTATCTTCGGAGTCGGATTCGCATCCATCGACAGCGATTAGGATTGTGCCGTTGATAGAGGATAAGCTATCATTCATGGTTGTAAGATCCTCTAGTCCGAATGCGGTGAAGAATCTTTTTCTTTGCGGGGTGTGTGAGATGTCTTTGTGAGACGAAGCCAATGATTCACCATAATTGAAGTGATCGTACTCCATAACTGTATACTTTTTGGTTATGGAGACAAAAATAGCCCGCTGCGGGCGGGCTATAAAGGACAAACCTAGAGGTTAGGGTAATAGGAATATTCCTAGCAAAAAAATCATAAGCAAGAGCCAGAATGCTTTAGCTAGGATTGAACGTGAAGCTTTAAAAAAAGCCAGGCACAACGTTATTATTCCGGATATGGTTATAATCGTGAGTATCATTTATCTTTTTCTTCTGATTCAGGAAGCAAGATACGAATTAATTCGGATAGTTGTGCTGCGGCATGTTGCTTTTCTTCCATGGGTGTTTCCGGATCAAGTAGTTTGTTTACTAATTGTAGGGCTTCTTTTCTATTCATGATGTTGTTTTTTTTAGGTTGTTACTATTGCGCTTTGCTTATTGATTGGATATGTTTTTTTATGATTCTAAGCTCTGAAATAAGTGTCAATCGATTGACAGAATCAATATCGGGTGAATCAATATCCAGAGCCAAGTCAATGGCTTTTTCCAGTGTTGCCTCCATCCAAGAGTTTTCTCCCTCTTGGATAGTTTTTATTGTGCTAATACAATCATCGGTGAGGATGATACCATTAACTTCTGTTGGTTTCATAACTGGCCTCCTTTCTGTTCTAATAGGTGAGAACCTTCACCAAAGGAATAATGTCCGCGTACTTTGGAATATGAGATAAAACATACAGGGGTGCTGTCATCATCACCTAATTTTATGCTCCATTGGCCACCACTAGGTGTTTCTTGGCTACTGTGAAATTTCAGTCGCTTTTGGTTGGGGTATTTCTCATTAAGTTTGTCTGTAACTTCTTCAAATTCACATTTTAGAGAATCCAAGGCACATCTATCTTGGACTAAGATGCGGTCGTATGCTTGGGCAAATTCACCCATTTCCTGACCTTTACGATTGACGTTCCGGTAGGTTTGTACATGGTGAATAAAGAACATCATTTGGCACCTCCTTTCTTGCACTTCTTTGCTTGATAGACACAGAGAGCTGCGCCGATTACGGCAGGAGGGAAAATGAAGGTAAGACAAAAACAGGCTATCGCTGAGACGTAATAGGCGTCTGATGCGGAGTTGATAGAACAATCTTTTTTGAGTTCGCGGAAATAACGCTCTTGGAGAGTGTTTACATTGGTTTCGTTGGTGCGGAATGAGGGCACGAAGTTTGTACCCGGGGTTTCTTGTTTCATATACTATGGTTCGTTTGGCTGTTACTGGCAAGTTTTCGTGTATCGGAATGATACACGAACGGCTGCCAGTTTCCCGTGTCGCCAAACAAACCATAGTATTACCCAATGAGCAATAAATATGCGGGAATTAAAGACAGCCGTAAGCGTTTAATAAATAAACTTCTACTATTTCGTATATGAATTTGCTAACGACATTTATGTCGGGAGCAAACTGATGGACATAAAAAAAGCCCAATTTCGTATTGAGCATCCGCTTGACACTCATTGAATAACTGATATGATTTATTTGGCACTACAAATATGAGGATAATATTTGAGATAGCAAAACAAAAAGACTTTATTCTTTATCATTACTCTTCACGCGATTGAATAAATTTGTCTACAATTTCAAAATCGAATTCAATATCAAGTGCATTAAGATATGGTTTATATTTTCTTTTTAATATTGATCGTTGTGTAGAATTATTTCCATTGTTACAGAATGAGGCAAAGAACTCAGATTCTTTACTTATTGCATTATACAGTAATTTTCTGGCTTTTTCTTTGTCACCTAATGCTATGTACATAGCAAACATACCAGGAAAATTGTCACTGATAATAAGTTTTTTCCTTATTTTTGAGATATTGAAACATAAAATAAAAAAACAAATCAGTGCAATGATTTCGATTACAGCTGAAATAATGATAGTGTTTTCTGGATTCATAATTTTTGTTTATTATATGATAAATGTTATACAATATTAGCAATCAATGAAATTTTCGAGTAAGTCAATTCTGTTGGTAATTTGTTTTAATGGTAATATTTTGTTGCCTTGAGACACCCATATTAAAGCTTCTAATAAAGTCTCTTTGTCGATTGTTCTGATATTAAAATTGATTTCTGGTTTTGATTGAGAGAGTGTTTTAATTAAAGTATTGTCTTCACTATCAAGATTATTACTGCTAAAACTATAGCATTTTAATAGTAAAGCTAGAGTAAAACAAAAATGACGGTTAGGAGAATATGAATTCTTTAATTGAATATGTAATATTTGTTTTGGAATTATAGTTTCTAATTGATCTATAAGTTCTTGTATCGAGTAGTTGTTGTGAGTGATTTTGTCATAACAATCGGGTTCGCAAATCCGAAAATATGTTAGCAAACATACTAACTCCAAATATATGGTTTGATTAAAAGACTCGTACATGTTTAAAGTTAGACGAATATGAGCAAAAACCTTTTCTATTTGTCTTAATGATAATTTTTTATGTTTAAAAAGAATACTTACTGTGATTAAAAAAGATTCTTTGATCTCATGCCTTGTACCTGTTATATTTTCATATACTTCGAAATCATAATAATCATATAGGTAATTACAAAACTTTTCTGTATCTGGCTCGGATAAATTATATTCAATATCAATAAATCTTTTCAAATATTCATCTGCGTCTATTAAATCACTTCCATAATATCCACGGATGGAATTGCTCAGTTGTTGCTTATCTATAGATAAAACGAATATAATGTTAGGTATGTTGAATAAATGTTTAATTCTTTCTAGTACTTTCACCGCATAATGTGGATTACATCGGTCTAGTTCATCAATGATAAAAATCAAGGGCTTCTCACCACAGACTGCATCAACAAACTTTTGAAGTTCTTGGCGAAAATTTATTAGACCAGATTTTTGGCTTTCATAGTTTTCAATCTCTTTTTTAAATATCAAACTTCCTTCTTTAGTACAGTCTGATAAAATATTAGCTACATCTTCGCCTGCATACTGCTTTACAACTCCTTTGATCATTGCAGGGAATGCATTTGATACAATTTTTCCTGCAGTGTTTATTACTGATAAAAAAGTTTCTTCTGTTTTTTGTTGGGTGTTTATTTTTTTTAGTTCACCTAACAATCCAACAAGAGGATCTGAAATAAAGTCGTTTTCCCAAGCATTAAAGTATAATGTGTGGAAGTTATCTAGTTCTAAATATGCCTTCCACATTTCCACAAATGTAGTCTTACCTGTTCCCCATTTGCCATTTAAGGCTAAGACAAATCCTTTTTTATATGTATTGATAACGGCTTTAAGTATTTCCGCATATTTTTCCCTGCCCAATTTACAATTTTTGAAAGGTTGTTCAGGTGGGATTTCTAATTTTTCAAGTTTGCAGTTCATAGGTATAGTTTTAATTTGTTACAGTAGACAAAGATAAAAGGAATAAATTTGATATAGCCAAAAGAAAGATGTATTTTAGCTGAAAATAAAAGAATGATGTATGGATCAAGAACAAGAAATAAAGAACTTACAGCGTAGGCTTTTAGAACTTTCGCATGATTATTACAACTTTCGTGTGTCGCTTTATTATAAAGTGATTATTGTTTTAATAGCTCTTTTACTTGGTCTGATAGTAGGATTCCTGCAATAAAAATAAGGTGGTATGGATGAACGAGAATTGCTAGAGAGGATGCAAAAGCGTATCAAGTTGCTTGAAATAAAATCTAGGATATTTAATGTAGCTATTATTATCCTTAGCATAGGATTGATATTATTGCGATTAAAGTTCCTATAGTTCCGGCAACTGCACTTATAATTTCTATTTTTTCTTTGGTGGTATATTTTTTTTGTTTGCCTTTGGGGGAGTAATAATTTTCCCCTTTTTCAGTTATCGCAA
>ERZ826016.1620-NODE-1620-length-20295-cov-4.058547_pt1 | contig 20295 bp, 19 predicted proteins | sample MGYA00519872_ERZ826016 | MGnify/ENA primary metagenome ERZ826016 (study PRJEB31778, sample SAMEA3449218) | human gut metagenome | biome: human gut; feature: human-associated habitat; material: faeces | place: United Kingdom | collected 2010/2012 ... | reverse complement strand
ATAGAGATAAAGAAGAGAGTGATGCGGAAATATAAAAAATAATAACATTACAAAAAAAATATTTTAGTCTGCTATAATTTTCCAAAAAACAGCACATACTCATACCAAACAATAGTTTAGTGAGGGTATGTGTCATGAGAACATTTCAGGAATTATATCAGGACATCTTAGAACAGGAAGTAGGCAAGGGCAGGAAAATAACAGGCGACTACAATCCTGTGCATATGGATTGTCTGCTGCATCCGGAGCAGTATGCACCGGTGATCGCAGCGGAAAGCTGCACATCCTGCGAAGATGAGCGGGCATGCATGAATAGCTGCGTTTTTGATGCGATTGAGGGGAAAAACGGTGAGATTCATATTAACGCAGAAAAATGCACCGGTTGTGGAGAATGTATAGATGTTTGCAAATTAGAGCGTATTACAGCGAATAAAGATGTACTTCCGGTCATACAGGCAGTACGAAGCGGAAAAAAAGATGTCTATGTGCTGATCGCACCGGCATTTACAGGGCAGTTTGGTGAACATGCAACACCGGGGCGGCTTCGGACAGCTTTTAAAGCCATTGGATTTAAGGGAATGGTAGAAGTTGCCGTTTTTGCGGATATTTTAACATTAAAGGAAGCATTGGAATTTGAGCAGCATGTACAAAAGAAAGAGGACTTTCAGTTGACAAGCTGCTGTTGTCCGGTCTGGATAGCCATGATCAGAAAAATTTACTCTGAACTGGTGCCACATGTGCCGGGGGCAGTGTCTCCTATGATCGCAGCCGGGCGTGTAGTCAAAGAATTATATCCGGATGCAATGACCGTATTTGTGGGTCCCTGTATGGCGAAAAAAAAAGAAGCAAGAGAAGAGGATATTGCAGATGCGGTGGATTATGTGCTGACCTTTCAGGAGGTACAGGATATTTTTGATGCAGCGGGAATTCAACCGGAGCTTTTAAGTGAAGATGAAAAAGAGCATTCCTCAAGAGCAGGGCGGATTTATGCAAGAACAGGCGGTGTTTCAGAAGCAGTGAAAAAGACCGTGGAGCAGATAGACCCTGATAAAAAAATTCCGGTGATTCCGGAGCAGGCAGATGGTGTTCCGGCATGCAAAAAGCTGATAGAACGGATTCAAAAGGGTGAGACAGAGGCTAACTTTTTTGAAGGAATGGCATGCAATGGCGGATGCGTCGGTGGTCCTAAGATTATCATCAAAAAAGAAGAAGGAAAAGAGCGGGTAGAAGCCTATGGGGATGAAGCACAGTATAAAACCCCGTTGGAAAACCCGTTTGTGTTAGAATTATTAGAACGTCTTGGTTACGATTCCGTAGAAAATTTTTTAGAAAACAGCGAAATTTTGACCAGAAATTTTGGAGAGTAAAACGGCTCTCCATTTTTTTCGTCATTTTTCACATTGACAGATGCAGGTCTGTATTTTATAATCAAAAACACTCAAGGGAGATTTCTACTCCTTTGGATTTTATCCCAATCAAAATTTTCTTATCAAAATCAAATTAGAATCAAATTATTCCAACAGATCAAAAAAATCAGGGAGGCAAAATGTATGAGAACATTAATTGAAGAACACGGTGGTGCGATTGCAACAGCAGCAATTGTAATCATTATTATTGCCGCAATTGTAGCATTAGGACAGACCGGACATTTGCAGACCGTATTTACCGCATTGATTGATACATTTACAAAGAAAGCACAGGAGGCAGCAAATTTTTAGAGAAAAATTCATAGGAGAATCGTATGAGAGAACAGTTATCGCTGTCAGATATCCAGTATGGTCCGTTTCTGCCCTTTTTGCGGAAAAAGGATGTTACGGATATTGATTATAATGGCAGAGAATTGTGGATCAGGGATATCCACAACATCAGGCACAAAGTAACGGATGAAAAGATCAGACAGCGCTTAAATGAAGAATTTATTCAGTCTTTTGCCATGAATGTTGCAAATTTGGTCGGCAAAAATTTAACACCGACAGACAATGTCATAGAGGCAGAGACAGAAGAACTGCGGATTACTGTGATCCATGAATCTGTTGCATCGACCGGCACCTGTATCTGTATCAGAAAAACACCTCCGGTACAGAGAATTACACCGAAAAAAGCGTTAGAAGAACATTATTGTGAAGAAAAAGTATTGCATTTATTGGCAAATTGCGTCAAAGCAAAGTTAAATATGGTCTTTTGTGGAGAACCGGGAGTCGGGAAAACGGAATGTGCCAAATTTTTGACGGCATTTATTCCACCGGAGCAGAAAGTGATCACCGTAGAGGACACCAAAGAGGTACATTATCGGGAGATCAATCCGGAAAAGGACTGTGTAGAGCTTAAAGTGAATGAGTATTTTTCTTATAATGACGCCATGACAGAGGTGCTTCGCATGACACCGAACCGTGTCATGTTATCAGAAGCACGTTCCACGGAAGTAAAGCAGTTAGTAGAGTGCTGGACTACCGGAATTACGGGATTTACGACACTTCATACGGATGATGTGAGGAAGATCCCGGATCGTATTTTAAATATGATGCCAAGCCGTCAGGATGCAGAGAGATTAGAAAATGATGTCTATGTCGGAATGGATGTCGGTGTCCTGTTAGAGACAAGGAGTTCCGGGGAGGAGGGAAAACAGGAACGTTATATCAGCCAGATTGGATTTTTCTCCAGAGAGGATGGAAAAAATCGATGTGTCTTAGCGGTGCAGGGAGGCCAGCTCATAGAGCAGCAGGAGTCGGAGTTTTTACCGGAGGACATAAAGAGAAAAATGGATAAAGCAGGGGTTACAGATGTATTTTACTGTGAACAGCTGCAAAAAATGTTAGAAGAAGAGGGAATGGTGTATGAAAAAAATGTGGACGATTAAAAATGCCGCAGTCGCCGTTTTAGGGGCATTATTTCTTGGGGGAATCTGTAAACTTGGAATTTTTTTCAGTGTGATGCTGGGAATCAGTCTTTTTCTTTTGGTTCCCGGAATCATGTCGGGATTGCAAAAAGAGAGAGAATCGTCGGAACGTTTTTTAGAGGTTTGTATTTATTTAGAGCAGATGGAGGGAGCGTATCGAAAAAACCGAAGAATCTACCAGTCTCTATTAGAAACTGAAATGCTTTTTAGGGATGGAAAAATGAAAGAAGTGTTACAGAAGGCAGTGAGGGAGTATGAAAAGGAAGATGCGGGGGCGGATGTATCGAAAAAAGCACTTTCTATCATAGAAGAAGCCTATGGATGTGAACAGATGGAATTAATGCATGATTTCTTTTTAAGAAATGAAGCACGGGGCGGAAATCCTGAAAAAGCCATCGGCATTTTAGACAAGAGGAGAAATGCATGGATTGAAGCTACGGAAAAATGTATGAGTGAGAAGAAAAATATGCTGATCTCCGTGATCCTGTCCACCGTGATCCTTTTCATTGTTTCGGAAGCGCTGATGTTTTTCCTGCCAAATGAGATGAATGTTATGACAAAGATGTCGGAAAGATTTGCAGTCCTGATAGAGATCAGCTGTTTATTATGTCTGATACGCCGTGCGATCAAAAAAAATGCAGCAGACTGGTTAGAAAAAAATAGTGAAAGACCGGAAAAGGACATCAAAAGGGAATATCTTTTTATTGAAAATTATGATGCAAAACGAGTATTATTCTCCAGTATCAAGTGGGCATGCCTGCCGGCAGGTCTGATGCTTCTAAGTTATCTTTTGAGCAAATCTTTTTTGAGTTTTGCCATAGGATTTCCAATTACAATTCTGATGTTGAATCAACATAAATTAGACTATGCACTTAGGAAAAAAAGAATCAAAAAAGAGATTGAGCGGGATTATCCGAAGTGGCTGTTAGGCGTTATCCTGTTTATGGAAACGGAAAGTGTACAGGGAGCAGTCTTTAAATCGAAGGATACCGCACCGAATATTTTAAAATATCCGTTAGAAAAAATGTGGGAAACATTGCAGAAATTTCCTACAAAACCGGATGCGTATTTTCAGTTCTTAGAAGATTATGATGTGCCACGAGTACATGAAAGCATGAAACTGCTCTATGCAATATCAACCGGAAAAGGCGGAAATACAAAAGAACAGATGCTTCAGATCGTAGAAAAGAACAATACCATGACGATGCAAAGTGAACGGATGAAAAATGATAACAAAGTTGCAGGAATGATGGGATATCTGTTTTATCCGGTTCTTCCGGTCGGAGTAAAAATGATGGCTGACATGCTCCTTATGATGCTTACATTGTATCAGAACATGGGACAGGTATTATGATTTTTATGCGGTAAAAGGAGAAAATAATGGATACTGTGATCAAAGGTTTTTTAGGAGTATTTATTTTTGCAATGATCGTCTATTTATCAGCAGGATTGATCTCGGCAGAGATGGATACTCATGCAGCAAGGAGTTATATGGATAGTGCAAAAAAGGAAATTGCAGAGTCTAATATGTCCCCAACCGTGATCACTGCCGTACAGGAACAGGCAGCAAGAAATGGATATCAGATGCAGATCACAACATATGGAGATGTTTTAGAGACAGATGGCGTAGAACTTAAGATGACCTATCATTATAAAATTCCAATTTTAGGAGTGGATCAGACACACATGGAAAGGGGATATGTAAATTAATGGAAAATTTAATCAAACAAAATGGCGAAACACTGGTATATATAGCATTGTTTCTTCCGATCATAGGTGGATTCGCAGAGGTATTAAAGGTGCTTAGCAGTTTATAACAAGGGGGATGGAACATGAAAGAATTTATGAACCAACATGGTGAAACAGTTCTTGCAGGAACTGCAGCAGCATTGGTGATCAGCAGTTTTGCAGGAATGGTATTTGGAGGAGGATTTTCGCGTATGGCACATATTTTTTCTTCCTGGCTTTACGGGTAAGGAGACCAGCTATGAAAAAAATAATACAGCTGATCGGTGGAGCTTTCGTTGCCGCAATCTTAGTGATTGCGGTAACTGTTATTTATCAAAATCAAATTATCCCAAGACTAAAAACGGATGCTTTTAAAAATACAGAAAAGGAAACGGATTTTAGGGACGAAAGAGCTTTTTATGAAGCAGTATCGTATCATCCGGTATTTGAATATACAGGAGGAACAGCACAAAAAACAGTAATAGCATATGACGAAAATAATAAGGCAACAGCAGCTTCCGTAGAATATTCCGTATTAAAAGATATCTGTGTTACAGATAAAAAAGATGACTATGAAAAAACACTTGCCGAAGCCGTGGAGGAAAACCGCATACGGAACATCGAGGTTACGGTAAGCACACCGGACAAAGAAGAGACATCCGATGCTTCCTATGATAAAGAAAACCAGACCCTTACCTTTACAAAAAGCGGTATCTATTTAGTAAAGGTAACAGGAAAAGATGCATACAACAACCGGGCAGAAACCGAGTTTTTAGTTCCGGTGGAAACACAGTGGAAATCAGAAAAGAACGATAACCGGTAAAAAGGAGGGAAAGATCCATGAAAAATATCGTGATCGGAGTGGCATCTGCCATCGTACTGGTGCTGCTGCTGTTCTGCATTTACACGTTGCAGGGGGATGCGACCAGAAAAACGGAATCCTCCGATTCCATTACACAGGCAATGGAGAATGCGGCAGCAAAGATGACAGAGGATGAGGAAGTGTATACCGGCAATGAAGAGTTCCGGACAGCCTTTGTGCAGAACCTGATACTCCAGTTAGACTCTGCTTCTGATGTCAAAGTAAAGATCTTAATGTCAGATTACCAAAAAGGACTGATACAGGCAGAGGTCACACAGCATTATAAAACTCCCCGTGGAGATGAAAAGGATGTTACACAGACCAGGACGATTCTGGTAGAAAAGAACAAAAAGAACCCATAGGGAAAGGAGAGAGGAATCCATGAAACGAAAAGCGGTTGTAAGATTATTAGCCGGAACCTTATGTACTGCCACCATGGCAGGAAGCATCCTGCCGGATACGGCGGTGGCATATGCAAAGGAAAATCCGGTGGGGACAGTGGAAACAGCCACACAGGAAGAAACATCGGATACAGATAAAAAACCGGAAGCAGAAACACCGGAAAATACGGCAGATCCCGTAGACAGTGCTCAGGAAAAAGAAAATCCGACTGCCATAGATATGGAAGCGAAGGAAGAGGAAGCGTCAAAAGATAAAAAGGAAGATGGAAAAACAGGACAGACAGATTCCGGGGAGCAGGAAAAACAGCCGGTACAGGAATCCGGCGGTACGGCAAATGATTTCAAAGTGGAGAAAAAGACAAAAAAGAAATCCGAAAACAGCACCGATAAGAAAAAAACGGAAAAGGGAAATGATTCACGAACAGAACAGAATGAAGAAAAACCTCCGGTGGAGGAAGTCTTTGATGAAGGATACGCTGCTTCCTGCAAGACCTATAATGACATTTTAACAAACCTTTCCTTTGCAGAGGACAGTACCGTACAGGATACGGCAAAATTCTTTGTGGATGAATGCAAGGAAGATCTCAAAAAGTTAGCAGATCCGAAAAGAAATTTAAGTGCCTTTTTAGACGGCAGCTATGAGGCTGCCATCAGAGCGGAAGAAGGAGAAGACGGATCACAGGATACCGAAAATGTAAGACCGACCGAACTGATCACACAATATGAAGTGAGCAAGCCGCAACTGGAGGAGGTCATTGCCTGCTTAAATACCTTTGTGACAACCGATCATGAAACGCCGGAAGAAAAGGAAGCGGCATTACAGGCAGCATATGAAACACTGGATGCCTACTTAAACGCATCCAATGCCTGCCGTCCGCAGGTGTCATTGGAAACGCAGGAAAACGTATCCGTGCCGCTGGCAGCAGAAAAGACCGTCACAGAGAACGGAGTGCGGGCATTTGGCTGGAAGTATGATAAGTCTTATACAAGGATCAGTACCAATGATGTGGCGACCATTCAGGCATATGCAAAAAAAGGAGGAAAATACCTTATCAAGCTCCAACCAAAAGCAGATGGAGGAAAAAATCTTTATTGCGGACAGCGGATCGACGTATCCAATCATACAGAACTTGTTATCGTAAGTGAAAGTACAAACATTTCTCTTTGCGTTAAAAGCACCATGAGTAAAGACCCGAATACCTATTCCGATATGTTCCGTGTGGAAAAGGGTTCCTCCCTGACACTGGGGGATAATGAGAAAAACGGAGAACACGGTGTCATTTTGGATGGAAGAGGCATAGCACACATGGGAAGACTGGTCTGCGTGGAAGTCGACGGCAGCTTAAACATCTATCCGGAAACGGAGATCAAAAACAACAACAGCATGGACGGACGCGGAAGCGGAATCATTAATAAAGGAACCATGATGATGTATGGCGGTACGATCAGCGGCAATAAATTTGCCACAACGGAAAAGAATTTTCAGGAAGTCAACCTCAAAGACGATGATGATAAGACCTACTGCCATGGAGGAGGACTCAGAAACGATGGAAACTGTACCATCAAGGATGGTACGATCAGCGGCAATACGGCAGCTACCGGGGGCGGTATCTATACCACGGGACCGGATTATGAGTCCGATCAGAAGGAAGCCGTCCTTAAGATCACAAAGTGCAAAATAGAAAACAACAAAGCACTTGGTACGGACCGTGGAACCGGAGGCGGTATCGTGGTCGGTTCCTATATGGGATCTTACTACGACAAGACCTTAAAAAAGAACGTACCGTATGTAAAAAACGGTGGAACGCTGATCATTGACGGAGGCGATAATAATGAAGTCCATATCAGCGGCAATACGGCAGGAAACGAAAGTTTCGGAATCGCCGGCGGTATCATGAACAACGGATATGCGGATATCAAAAACTGTATCATTGAGAACAATCAGGCATCCAGCAAGGGTGCGATCAAAAACGGCTCTTATGATCATACAAAACCGGATATCATCTATAATGGAAAGTCCCGCCATGAAGGAACGATGAACCTGGATAGTGTCAGCATCAGGAACAACGTGGCAAGGGAGACCGGGGCAGATGGAACTCCAAGCAGCTCGGCAGTTGGAAACCATGGGAACATGACCATCAAAAACAGCAACATCCATGACAATACCTCAAAAGGACTCGCCAACTGCGGCACCGAAACAGGTCAGCCTGTCACACTGACCGTACAGGATACGGAGATCTATAGAAATAAGTCAGACGGCATCCATGCCTACGGTGAAAAGTCCGGTGCCGTGATAGACGGATGTAACGTACACGATAACTCCGGTCATGGCATCCGCAACAGCAGGACACTGACCTTTTCGGGAGGTACGACGAAAAGTGAGCAGAACGGAACGGCAAATAAATTTTATTACGGGTTAAAAAATAATGCAGGCGGTGATATCAAGATCCGGACCGGCTTAAACATCACAAAGAGTGCATCGAACGGTATCAGCAATGCAGGAAGCGTAACCCTTGCAGCAGGAAATACCCTGACCGTAAAAGAGAACAGGATCGGTATCAGCAACACCGGAACCTTTAAGGCAGACGGAACACTGGATGTAGAAAAAAATACCGGAACAGCCGTAAAGAACAGTGAGAACGGAACGTTTGACCTCAACAGCAATTCCACCATCGTAAACACCATGGCAGACGGAACCGCCATCATCAATGAAGAAAGCGGTGTCTTTACGGTAAAGAGCAAAACCAAACCGACCATCAGCGGGAAAGGCAAAGGAATCAGCAACAGTGCCACCTTCCACTATAACGGAAACGGAACCGTAACGGGAGATACGGATAACGGCATTTATAACGGCAGTACGGGTGTATTAAACGTAACAGGCGGTGTGGATGTTACCGGCATGCAGAAACCGGGTATCAGCAATGCGGGAACTGCCACTATATCTGGAAAAGCAGAGATACGGAGTGCCAGCAAAACGGCACTGTCCAACGGTAAGACCGGCACCTGTACCATCAGCGGAAAGGCTAAGTTCCAGTATACGGATGATGAGATCACAGCGATAAACAATAAATCCATCTATAACGAAGGTCGCCTGATCAATACCTCGGCTGCAACCTATAAGTCATCAAACAATAATTCCGTCTTACAGAACGGAACGTTTGAGATCTCCTCGGATGCAAGCCATTCCAAGAACCTGTGCATCTACCTCTATGAGCAGAAATTTGTTACCGTTACCGGGACGCTCAACAGCGTCAACTACTTACAGCCAAAGAACCGGAAAGCAGGAAGAAAGGTGGCACAGGCATCCTATGCAGGGGCAGATGGCAGCACCATCTTAAACAAGCTGGCGTTAACCGATGACAGCAGGTTCTGCTTAAGGAGCGGAAAGACACTGAACCTACAGAAAGCCAATGCCGCATTAAAGGGAAGCGGTATCAATGCCTCCGATTTGACCGCAAAGGATGTCATCTTAAGTGAAGCCGTACAGATTACATACAAAAGCGGATTAAATGCAGACCTTGCATGTACCATGCCAAAGACACAGAATACTTACTGGTATGAGAATGTAAAGGTCAAAGCATCCGTAAACGTAAACGGAACGGAAAGCATGAAACCGTACATTCAGGATCAGGCACAGAGAAACATCTACCAGTTCTTAGGATGGTATGATGAGGACGGTGTGCAGCGTTACAATCCGGTCACGGACCGGTGGTATGAGCCGGAAACCAGGAGATGGTCCAAAGAGTATACCTACTGTGGTGCCAAGGACCTTGTCTTAACGGCAAGATGGGAAAAATCCTACAACATCGCCTACCATGGAAACGGTCAGACCGTGGGGGATGACTACACACAGGAAAAGGATAAGAGCCTGATCATCTCCGACACGGAAATGTATAAGTTCGATGGAAAGTTCTACAAGGGACTGGTCGGGGAAGATACGTTCCAGAGGACGGAAAGATACAAAAAGGATGAAAACGGAAACCTTCTGGATAAAAACAACAAAACCGTAACCGATGAAAGACGTGCGGCAAAACTGACGAGCTTAAACCCGGACACCGGAAAGGAAGAACCATGTGAGGAGCAGTACAGTGTGAAAAAATGGGGAACGTCTGCAAATGTTTTAAAATCAAGTGTAAAGAACGTAACATTTGAACTTGGCGAAGAAAATTTCACAAGTAAAATTTATGACTCTGCATTAAATACCACCAATGACAAAGGCGAAAACCTCTGCATTACCTATGATGCACCGGATGACATGGTGCAAAAAGGAAGGGAAGAAAAGCCGGCAGATAAGCTGACACTTGGCGTAAAGAAACAGGATGCTGCAGTTTATGGTGCTTCACAGGGGAAAATGACCAGCGGTACATGGCTGAACATATATGCCGTATGGGACAAGTTCCCACAGCTGGATGCCTACAACCGTTACTTCACGTTAAAACAGGCAGAAAACGGAGAGATCACAACGGAGGCACTGCTGACCACCCTGCGTTTTAAGGATGAGGAGGATACAGACGGCAGGTACCTGTATTCCAAGGATTATGAGTACAACAAAAAGGAAAACTGCCTGATCATCAAAGGAAAAGACGGTGCCACCTTAAAGCTCCGTGCGGAAACAGACATGGACAGCCTTAAGGAAACCGGAAAGAGCACCATCCGCTATACCTTAACGGATTCTGCAGGAAACATCACGACCAAGGAGGTAGAGTGCCGGATCGTGGATACTTCGGACATCCAAAAAGAGTATGACACCTATGTACGTTTCATCAGTCCGAAATACTACAAAAAGAACGGTGCATATGTTTCTAAGGAAAACGGAGGACTGGAGGAACACTCCATCTGGAAAACAGACCCGGAGTATGCTGCATTGTTAGACAAAGCCATGAGCAATGAAAAACGCGGCATACAAAAAAAGAGTGTCCGCGTATTCGGTGTGAAGTTTGAAGCAGATGATCCGGGAAGCGGAACATGGGATCATGTGGAAGAAACATGGGAGTTCACACATGAACAGGTAAGATCCGTGGATGACTTTGTGGATGAACATGGTTACATGAACTATAGGGAAAAGGACGGATTAAAGAAATTCCGTGAACAATACAAAGACTGTATCAAGTAGTACAGAAAATGCCGGGTGCTGCGTATGCGGCATCCGGTTTTTTAGCAGAGTTGTAAAAAACATATGAAAGGTGGAGTTGCGATGCAGACCATGATTCAAAATATATTTATGGATCAAAAGAGTTACGAACTTATTCAGAAGAATCAGGATTTTGAACATATATGTTCTGTAATTTTAAACGGCGTTGATACCGATAAACCCCAGCCTCAAACAATTATTATAAATAAAATTGAGTTTCAGGCTGAGTTTCATCCTAAGAATGACTATTTTGGATTTACGTTCACAAAAGAAGGATACCATTATATCTGCCATAAAAAGTGTCGGTTTAAAAACAGTGTATATATATATTCACCAACCGCTATGGAAGAGTATGATGAAGATTTTCCCGGTGCCACTTTACTTTTATACACTACCAAAAAACACATCTATGTCACTCCTTATGGAGAAAACGGCTTAAGTAAAATGGATTCTTCAACAGGAAAGTTTACTCGGAGATTATAATATGTATGACCTTTTGCCTCCTTTGCATAACAACGTCCTAGTATTGCAACATAATAATTTCCAGAAGGAATACGCATATTTCGTGGTTTTATACATGATGTAATGAATCTTTGCGTTAAAATATCTTTAAAATTAGAGCCGCCTCATCATGGGCGGTTTTATTATTATGATCGTTTATTTTTCTGTTATTCTTTGGCTATCTTTTATCTATCCTCATGCTATCCGAAAACTATAATTTCCTTTACATGCCACAATCCCGCAGAAATCAAGGGTTTTGTGGATTTTGGTTGACACAACCATTATGCTATTTTACAATTATAAAATATGTATAAAATAGCTATAATATAACTATTTTATTTTGAAAAAAAGTATAAATAATGGTAAAATATATTTAGAAATAAAGGAAATACAAAAACTACAATTTTAAAATATATATTTTGTGGAGGATTTTAATTATGGAAAAAAGAGTTTTAGCATTGATCTTAGCATCGGTGATCACCTTGACAAATGGTAACATCGCATTTGCAGCGGAAGCAGACAATGAAAATACAACAGATACAATGGTTATGGAAGAAGCTGTAGGAGAAAGCACACAGCCAAAACCGGAAGAGGTTACAGAATCTGAAGAACAGGAAGAGGTTGCGGAAGTTGATCCGGCAGAAAATGAAGAGGAAACTGCTACAAATACTGTTACAGCAGAAAAAATGAAAGAGAACATGGATACGACCACATCAGAAAGCACGGAAAACGTCACTGTGGAAACACCGGAAGATGTACCGGAGCAGGGTTACGCTAAAAGTGGTACTTATGGCGAAAATATCACATGGACATTTGATGATTCTACAGGTACTTTGACATTTTCAGGTAGCGGAGATATGGCAGACACACCGGCTGGAAAATTTACTCCATGGGAAAAAAACTTCCGCACAGAAGTGAAACACATCATTATCAATGATGGTATTACGAACATTGGTATGAATGCTTTTTATGCGATTGAAAAAGCTGAGGATATTCACATTCCACAAAGTGTAACCGTTATTAAAGGCGGTGCTTTACATGGATGTGAAAGCATAAAAGAACTTTATCTGCCAAATAATTTAACAAATATAGGTACAGATGCATTCTTTTACATGGCTTCCTGTAAAGGCTTTTATATTGATGAGCCGGGTTCCAAAACAGCTTACCATACAGAAGATGGTGTATTGTTCTGTAATCAAATGTTAATTACCTATCCACAGGGAAATACAAGAGCATCTTACAGAGTTCCATATGGTACAGAAGAATTGAATGTGAGGAGTTTTGTTAATACTCCTTATCTTCAGACCGTATACATCCCGGAAACCATGAAAAAGCTAAATTCTCAAATGTTTTATAATGACTTTTCATGGTCTGTTCATATGAGTAATCCATTATACATTTATTTTTGTACAACGACGGAAACAGACAATATGGGAGGTGCTGCATTTAAAGGACTGCCGAATGATTCTCGGATTTATGTGAAAACGCAGGAATTTTGCGATAAAATAAATAACAGCAGTGCTATCCTAAATTATACATCAAGAAATGATGATGTCCGAGCAGAAGTTTATCAGCAGACAGAACCATACTCCGCATATGAAGCATTAAAAAAGACCTATGAAAACCATAGCTATAGATTAAATTCCGGAAGAACTACCCTGTTTCGTTATGAAACAGCAGATGCACCGACTGCAACTGATACAACTGCATGGACTTCCAACAATACAGATATTGCAATCTCTCCGGATGGTATGGGATATATTACCGGCGGCACCAAACCGGGAAAAGCCACCATTACCGTTACAAGGGAAGATAAAAAAGACTCTTTCAGCTTTACGGTTGTGAACGTGGTCCCGACTACAAGTACAGAGCTTTATCATAAGGCAGACGGAAAACAGCAAGTATTAGGAAACAGCCTGTGCATCCATACGGGAAAAAGTGATACTGTCAGATTACAGACCGTACCGGAATTAACCACGGCATTGGCAGGAAAGGTCACATGGACTTCTTCAGACAGTTCCAAAGTCAGCGTGAAAGCAAGCGGAACACACAATGAAGAGGCAACCCTCTCCCGGAAAGCAGCCGGTGATGTTACCGTAACGGCAGCCATGAAAGATGAGAATGGAAATATGATCAAAAAATCCTTTCAGGTAATCGGTAATAAGAGTGCCAACTGGTATGTTATGGTAAATAACAATGCTGATGTATGGGTCAGGGATTCTACACCGGTAGAACCAAAGGTTGTTGTAAAAGATTGTAATAGCAAAAACGTGTTAAAGGCAGGAACAGATTATACATTAAGCTATCACGAGAATTTTCTTCCACAAGGAGAGAATGACTGGTGGGGCTATGTGACCATTCTTCCAATTGGTGAATACAATGGAAATCCGTCTATGGAAGAAGCGTTTTTAATCTGCCGTGGCGAACAGCCAGACGATACGGATAATTCTAAAAATCCGGACACTAATCAGAAAAAAGACGATAATCAGAATACCTCTGATTCAAAAAAACCACAGAACTCTTCCACTACGAATAATCTGAAAAAGCAGAAGATTACCAAAGTATCTTCCGCTTATAAGAAATCAGTCGGACAGAGCTTTACCCTAAAACCAAAGGCAAAGGGAAAAATCACCTATAAGACCGGTAACAAGAAAGTTGCAACGGTCAACAGCAAAGGAAAAGTAACCGTAAAGGGAACCGGAAAGGCAACCATCACGGTAACGGCAAAGGCAACATCCACCTACAGCAAGAGCGTGAAAAAGATCACGGTCTACGGTGTACCGAAAAAACCGGAAATGAAGAAACTGACCGCCGGAAAGAAGAAATTCACGGTACAGTGGAAAAAAGACAAAAAAGCGGACGGTTATCAGGTGCAGTATTCCACGGACAAAAAGTTCAAAAAGAACGTAAAGAGTGTGAATGTATCAAAGAAAAGCACAAAGGCAACCGTAAAGAAGCTGAAAAAGAGAAAGACCTACCGGGTAAGAGTACGTTCCTATAAAAAGATCAACGGAAAGAAATACTACAGCGGATGGGGCAAGGTAAAATCCGTAAAGGTGAAATAACAGGACAATTTGCACAGAATTTTTTTGACAAATATCCAGTTGCGTGATAATATGATAGTAGAAAAGGGTACTGCCGATAGACGGTTAGTCCACATACTTATTGATTACAAAATAACCGTTCAGTTTGCAGGCTGGGGCGGTTATTTTTGTGATTTATTGCATCCAATGGAATATCCAAGTCCGAAAGAGGTCAGGCATAAGCTGATGACTGCAATCAGACCTTCAAGTGTCAGCATTGGCATCCCCTCCTTTCAACAGATTCCCGTTCAGGTTTCTATGTAATCAGAGGGTCACAGTCCCTCTGTAGAAGGACTAACCGCCTACCGTTATGGCAGTACCTATAATGTAATTATAGCAGTTTTTGACAGATTTTTCCATATTTTTAGATGTAACTTTCATTTCCATTTTCTTTATTTTTAAACTTATAGACTTCAATCGGTTTAAAGTCTATCTGCCTGCAACCAATCAGCTGCACATTGTGTAATGTCTTTTATTTTTTCCAAACAAAATTACCCCACTATTAAAAACTGTATAACAGCTTCCATGTACCGGGTATCCTCCGATACATTTTCCGGATTTTTCGACTTTCTTAGGTTAATCAAAAATTGTGTTACTTTAAAATCGCACAAAAACAAAGAGATTTTATGCAAAATCAGGTTTTTAATTCAAAGAAGAAAGGAGACGCAGCGGATCGTATTTTACATCCGTCTGCTGATAAACACAAAATGAAAGAAATAAACAATATAGCAGATACAACCGGTCGTGCAACATACCAGTCTTCTCCAACAAAGATTTCTCCGGCTATGGAGCAATTATATTTTGAGATGGAGGATAAAGAGCATGTGTTCCAAATAGGACTTAAAACCATACTTGAATGTATCCTTTTTGGAGCAAAGGAAAAACAACTGCCAGATCTTCCACTTTCATGGTATACTGAGGTGTGTAACAGGTATGATATTCCTATGTCGGAGTTATTTGGAGAAGATTAGGAATTGGGAAGGAAATGAATATGCCAACATCAACATTCGGAAAACAATTTGAAGTCAGACATGAAAAAGCTGCGGATTTTGTAAGAGAGATGTCTAAATCAGTGGCTCCCACGCTGAGACAGGACTTTCATTCCAATATGGTGTTTTTACATCAAAATACTAGATTAAAAGAAAGTCTTATCAGGGCATTAAACGTAAGATGATATAAAAATCCTACATTAAAAAAGGGTACTGCTCATAATGATGCACGGAATGATAGCTGCAACTGTCAGCTTATGCAGTCGGAAATGGCTATTGTTTTTTATGTAATGAAATATCTGAATCAGAAGAAAGCCTGACATGAGTAAATGGCTGACTCCGTATTTTCAGATATTTACATTGGTTTATCCGACTGCCACTAAGTAGTATCACAGGATCTCATCCCAAATCATAATGCAGTACCCTTGACTGGATTATATCATAAGTTTTTCTTGGTTTCTATAAATGAATGATGGGTAGCCATATCACTTCCGAAAAGATGGAAAGGATTCTGTTACGATTCCCATACATGGAAAAATTAAAAAGATATATCTTAAACAATTAAGAAAGATTGTAGAGGAGGAACAAGTATGTCATTAAAGGAGTATATGGAACTGCCGTACAGCATGAGTATCATTCCTGATACAGTAGAAGGTGGGTTCACTGTCATTTTTCCGGAACTTCCCGGATGCATGACATGTGGGGATACAATAGAAGAAGCTGTTGAAATGGCAACGGATGCAAAGAAATGCTGGTTGGAAGACGCAATAGAAATGGGAAAAAAAATACCTTTGCCGTAACAAGAAAGAGATTTAAAATAAAAAAGGAATTTATACGGATAAAGATCTAATCCGGTCTATTCCAAGTATTCCGAGATATCGGATGACTATATGAAAAAGTAGTTCAAGCCTTAAAAGAAAAGGCAGAACGTTTTGGCACTGTACAGCTCCACCAGTTAAAAGGGCTGTTGGTCGGGTACCTGTCAGTCCTATTATATTTCAAGGATCATGGAATTTCCTAACAACTATAAAAGAATTCAGTTACTAGTGGATAAAATGTTTTTGTATTGAAAAAGTGTACGGTGAATGATAATATATAATTAAAAATGAACAAGAACTAAAAAATACATTTTTAAAATGCATAATTATTTGTGATTATAGGAAGAAAGAAATAGAGAATATAAGATAGCACACATCAGATTCGGAACAATAAAAAGACAATAGAATACAAAAGTATCCTATATACAAAGATCACGATAGAAGGAGGAACGGGTTGAAATCATATATTATGTATACCGGATACCAACCCAAAATATAAAAATGATCATAGTACCGGAAAAAGAGGCATTGATTCGTAAATTTGCAGGGAGAAAAATCAGATTTTATAGAAAAAAAGCAAAAATGACGCAGGATGAATTTGGCATACGTCTTGCAAAAGAGTTAGGAAAAAAGGCGGATATCCAGGCAACAACGATTTCAAATTGGGAATACGGAAGAGTTCCCATTCGTAATCTTGAAGCAATTGCCAAAGTATTAAATGTAACAGTGGATGATCTGATTCCGGGGGAAGAGGAGTTTGAAGAAGAATTGGGAACTAAAAAACTTACAGAACAGGGAGATGTCAGTCTGACAATAACTGATGAAAAGTACAAGTTGCAATCGAATTTCCGTTTACCGGTTTCCGTTGAAGAATTGGAACGCTATGATGGAGAACCTGTGTGGGTTAGAAGCAGAAATTCAATGTATAGTGGTAAATGGGGAATTGTAGATGCACTTCGTCAAACAATTGTTTTTAAAAAAGGAGTTTATACGAAATTTTCGGACATTGATGGTATCATATACCGTTTTCCTCAGCCGTTTTCACTTCCGGTGGATGCAATAGGCAGACCTTTAGCAGTATCAGAGGTAAGAAAAAGTATAGAACCAATCTGGGTTGAAATAATTAGTAGTGATATGACAGAGAAAATATTGATGAAAGGCTGGTACGAGTATTATCACAATTCTGATTGTGTATCGAATAATTCCGGTTCCATTCTATCTCTATCACTATACGGAAAAACATGGGTTGCATTCACAGACCCATGTAAAGCAGATGAAGATTAATCTGTTAAAAAATCACGAAAGGACTGCAATTACAAAGTCTGCAGTCCTTTTTACATTTATTATCACTATCGAAAAGAGAAGTTTTACTTACCTTCTATGTACCACATAATGGTTATCCTCCATCAGCTTCACAGCCTTTTCAAGAGCATCCTCTTCATAGAACTCAATCTGGAGTACACCGTCTTCATATTCACGGTTGTGTAAAATCCCAATATTTTTAATACTGATATTGTGGCTTGCCATAATGGTAGCTAAAGTGGCAATGGCACCGGCTTCATCGACAAGATCGCAGTAGACACTGTAATTTTTCTGCAAAGAACCACGGACAGGGGTTGTGATAGAATCACGATAATCTTTGGCACTTTGGAAAAAAGAAATAATGTCATCGGACTTTGCATCTGCAACAGAAGAGCGGATATTTTGTAATGCATGGATATAGCAATCCGTCAGTTTTAAAATCTGTTCCTGATTGGATAAACAGATATTCTGCCACATCACAGGAGAAGAAGAGGCAATGCGCGTAATATCCTTAAAGCCGCCGGCTGCAATTGTACGCATTGTTTCCTGTTCATCATCTAAATCCGAAACTAAATTGACCAGACTAGAAGCAATAATATGCGGAAGATGACTGATCGCAGCCGTTGCAAAATCATGCTTTTCATAGTCCAGGATCATAGGCACCGAGTCTAAGGATTTGACCAGAGCATGAAAATCTTCAAGCTGTGCAGGTGCTGTCTTAGCCGTCGGGGTGATGATATAGTAGGCATTTTCCAAAAGATATTCCGTAGCATTAAAAAAACCTGTTTTTTCGGAACCGCACATCGGATGACCGCCAATAAAATTCGCTTCTATATCCAGAGCAGTTACAGCTTTGTGGATATCGCTTTTGACACTGCCGACATCGGTAATGATACAGGAGGGTTTGATGACAGATTTTAATTCCTTTAAATAAATAAGATTCTGCTGCACCGGAGTACAGAGAAAGATGTAGTCACAGTCAGCAAAATCCGAGAGTGGCAGCAGCGTATCATTTTCAATGGTGCCAAAATTGTGTGCTTCCTGAATGGTGTCAGCATGTCTGGCAGTAGCGATCAGAGTCGTGTCTGGATATTTTTTCTTTATGGTCTTAGCAATAGAGCCGCCGATCAGTCCAAGACCGATAAAACCAACTTTTTCAAAAGACATTACAGTGTCCTCCCGGATAATTCAATGTAAGGCTTGATATTGTTCATCACAGAATCGAACTGCTCAAAGTTCAAAGACTGCGGGCCGTCGGAAAGGGCATGGGTAGGATCATTGTGAACCTCGATCATCAGACCATCAGCACCGCAGGCAATGGCAGCTTTAGCAAGCGGCTCCACATAGGCACGGACACCGGTGGCATGGCTAGGGTCAACAATGACCGGAAGATGTGTCTTTTCTTTTAAAACGCAGACAGCACTTAAGTCTAAAGTGTTGCGTGTAGCGGTTTCAAAAGTACGGATTCCGCGTTCGCAAAGGGCAACTTTGGAATTCCCGGCAGCCATGATATATTCTGCAGCATTGAGCCATTCATCGATCGTAGCAGAAAGACCACGCTTTAACAGTACCGGCATACCGGTGCGTCCAACCTCTTTTAAAAGTTCAAAATTCTGCATATTTCTGGCACCGACCTGCAGCATGGAAACATACTGTTCCGCAGATTCCACGGCGTGGGCGCTGGTTACCTCACAAATAGTTGCCAGTCCGGTTTCTTTTGCGGCAGTCTGCATATATTTTAAACCTTCTACTTCCAGTCCCTGGAAAGAGTATGGGGAAGTACGCGGCTTATAAGCACCGCCACGGAGGATCGTTGCGCCGGATTTTTTAACGGCATGGGCAATCTTTAAAAGCTGTTCCTCTGTCTCTACGGCACATGGTCCGGACATGATCGTAATGTTGTTTGGACCGATCTTAGTGCTGCCAACGGAGAATTCCATCGGTTCCGGGTGGAACTTCTTATTAGACAGCTTATAGCTTTCTGTGATCGGCACAATTTTTTCCACGGAAGGGAGAGCACAGATAGCATTGGTGTCTAACTTGGATTTGTCGCCGACAACACCGATGATCAGCACTTCTTCGCCCTGGGAAAGATGCGTATGTAAGCCTTTTTCCTCAATTTTTGTAATAATCTTTTTGACAGCGGATTCTTCTGCGTTTGGTTTCATAACAATAATCATAATTGTACCTCTTCTTCTATAAAATAAATCTTGAACTAAACATATCATACTATGAACTTTCCAAAAATGCAACACTTCAACGCGTTTAAGTGCTAAAATATTTTTGGAAAATGATTGTTAAAATAATAACATGAAAAATAAATTGTGAAAAATAAATAAAAGACTTGAGAATAATCAGAAAATTTTGTAAAATATAGATATCGGTAATGAGAAGTTGCCAAGATTAGTTTAAGGGAGGATTTTTATATGAATGTTTACACAACTGACAAAATTCGGAACGTAGTTCTTCTGGGGCATGGTGGAGCCGGAAAAACATCCCTGGTAGAAGCAATGGCATATTTATCCGGCATTACAAATCGTATGGGAAAAATCAGTGATGGAAATACTATCAGTGATTATGATAA
>ERZ826016.1603-NODE-1603-length-20621-cov-14.518088_pt1 | contig 20621 bp, 21 predicted proteins | sample MGYA00519872_ERZ826016 | MGnify/ENA primary metagenome ERZ826016 (study PRJEB31778, sample SAMEA3449218) | human gut metagenome | biome: human gut; feature: human-associated habitat; material: faeces | place: United Kingdom | collected 2010/2012 ... | reverse complement strand
GCACCTGCTTTGGGAGCAGGGGGTCGTGGGTTCGAATCCCGCTACCCCGACAAAAAAATAGAAAGCTGATGTCATTGCATCAGCTTTTTTTGTATATCATATAATAGCTTGTTGTCAATTTATGAAAATTTATATTGAAACCCCGAGATTAGTCTTGCGTGGGTGGAAGGAAAGTGATATTCAGCCCTTTTATCAGATGAACAGTAGCGAACGGACTATGGAGTTTTTTCTCAAACCATTGACGGAAGAAGACTCTTTGGCTTTTTATCATCGCATTCAAGATGAATTCGAAGCTTTTGGTTTTGGTCTTTATGCTATTGAGAGAAAAGATAACCACGAATTTATCGGTTTTACCGGTTTTCATCGGTTTGACTTCAATGTTGATTTTGCTCCCGGAGTGGAAATAGGTTGGCGTTTAAGGCCTGAAGCTTGGAGTAATGGCTTTGCGACTGAAGCCGCTTCGGCTTGTTTAGAGCATGCAAAGAAAGAATTGGATTTTGAAGAAGTCTTTTCTTTTACATCTTTACCTAATAAACGTTCGGAAAGAGTAATGCAGAAAATAGGGCTGAACTTTGTCAAAGAGTTCGATCACCCGCTAGTTCCTGCCGAACATCCTCTGCTCAGACATGTTTTGTATAAAAAAGAGTTGCGTAATAAATGATCCTTGCAAAATTGTATATTTGTAATATGCTCAACCCTATATCTTGCAATTTTACAAAATATGCTCTCATGCTCTCATAAACTTGCTGTATCAGCTTATAGCAAGCACTTTTAGATATGAGAGCATCATTTTTTTGCTCTCATTCTGCTCTCATTTCTGCCGGACAGGCAGTGCAGTTTTCCCGTTTCCATGCCATTGTAATAAAGAAACTATGTATGAAAGGGCTTTTCATAAGGAAAAACACTCCTAATCGTGCCGTGAGAATTTTAAATTGACAGTTGTCAACTCAAGGATTGACTATTGTCGTTTCATGGATTGACAATTGTCGATTAATGAAACGACAACTGTCGATTCAAAACTTCTTCAGCACGGTTGAGATTGTTTTACCGCACATTTATATAGTTTCTTATCATGTTTTGGAAAGATGTGGTTTCAGGCTATATAAACAAGAAGAAAATCTGTGGTGGAAATTATAATCTCAAAAACTCTGCCTTTACTTCAATTAATTAATAAATTTGTATAATTTTGCAAGCTATATAATGAAGTAATCTCTTAATTAATATAATATGTTTAGAACGCATACTTGTGGAGAACTACGTGTCTCTGATGTAAATAAGAACGTTACGCTTGCCGGCTGGGTTCAGCGTGCACGCAAAATGGGAGGAATGACTTTCGTTGACCTTCGTGACCGTTATGGTATTACCCAATTGGTGTTTAATGAAGCTGTAAATGCAGATCTTTGCGAGCAAGCTAACAAATTGGGACGTGAGTTTGTCATTCAGATAGAAGGAGCTGTTAATGAACGTTCCAATAAGAATATGAATATCCCGACAGGAGAGGTTGAAATCAATGTTTCTACATTAAATATTCTGAATGTGGCTGCAACTCCTCCTTTCACAATTGAAGATAATACAGACGGCGGGGATGATATCCGCATGAAATACCGTTATCTTGATTTGCGTCGAAATGCGGTGAGAAAGAACTTGGAGCTTCGTCATAAAATGGCTTTTGAAGTACGCAGCTATCTTGATAAGCTGAACTTCCTCGAAGTAGAAACTCCGGTTTTGATTGGTTCTACACCTGAAGGTGCCCGAGACTTTGTGGTTCCTTCACGTATGAATCCGGGACAGTTCTATGCTCTTCCGCAATCACCTCAAACATTGAAGCAGTTGTTGATGGTAGCAGGTTTTGACCGTTACTTTCAGATTGTAAAATGTTTCCGTGATGAAGATTTGCGCGCTGACCGTCAACCGGAATTTACTCAGATTGACTGCGAAATGAGTTTTGTGGAACAGGAAGATGTACTTAACTTATTTGAAGGAATGGCTAAACATTTGTTCAAGACCATTCGCGGAATTGAGATTACAGAACCATTCCAACGTATGCCTTGGAGCGAAGCAATGAAATATTATGGCAGTGATAAACCGGATTTGCGTTTCGGTATGAAGTTCGTGGAGTTGATGGATGTATTGAAAGGTCATGGTTTCTCTGTATTTGATGATGCTGCTTATATTGGTGGCATTTGTGCTGAAGGGGCTGCTACTTATACACGTAAGCAACTCGATGCGTTGACCGAATTTGTAAAACGTCCTCAGATAGGTGCCAAAGGATTGGTTTATGCACGTGTGGAAGCTGACGGAAATGTAAAATCAAGTGTAGATAAATTCTATTCGCAAGAAGTTTTGCAGAAAATGAAAGAAGCATTCGGTGCTAAACCGGGTGACTTGATTCTTATTCTTTCAGGGGATGACGCAATGAAGACTCGCAAACAACTTAACGAACTTCGTCTCGAAATGGGTAATCAACTAGGATTGCGTAATAAAGATAATTTTGCTTGCTTGTGGGTAGTAGATTTTCCATTGTTTGAATGGAGTGAAGAAGAAGGAAGATTGATGGCTATGCACCATCCGTTTACTTCGCCGAAACCGGAAGATATATCATTACTTGATACCGATCCGGCTGCCGTACGTGCTAATGCTTATGATATGGTAATTAATGGTGTCGAAGTGGGAGGTGGTTCTGTTCGTATCCATGACAGTGCTTTACAAAATAAGATGTTTAAGTTGCTTGGCTTTACTGAAGAAAAGGCTCAGGAACAGTTTGGCTTCTTAATGAATGCATTTAAGTTTGGTGCACCTCCTCATGCAGGTCTTGCTTACGGTCTTGACCGTTGGGTATCTTTGTTTGCCGGATTGGATTCTATACGTGACTGTATTGCATTCCCTAAGAATAATTCCGGACGTGACGTGATGCTTGATGCTCCGGCTCCGATAGATCAGTCGCAATTAGATGAACTGAATTTAATTGTAGACATTAAAGATTAATGATAAATTGTTTAGTGATTAGTCACTAATCACTAAACACTAATTCACTATATTGCATGCGTTTATCCATTGTAGTGCCTTGTTATAATGAAAAGGATGTTCTTTATGAAACATCCTCTCGTCTGACAGAAGTTCTGAATAAACTTGTTTCAGCAGGGAAGGTAAGTTCCGATAGTTTTGTACTGTTCGTTAACGATGGCAGTACAGATAATACTTGGGAGATTATAAAGGAGCTTTTTGAGAATAACAAGTTTATATATGGACTGAACCTTGCAGGAAATGTGGGACATCAGAATGCACTCATGGCAGGATTGATGACTGCAAAGGAGATGTGTGATGCAATGATTTCTATTGATGCCGACTTGCAGGATGATGTGAATATAATAGAGACTATGGTCGATAAATATAAAGAAGGTTTCGACATAGTGTATGGTGTTCGCAGTTCCCGTAAAACAGATACATTCTTTAAACGGAATTCTGCATTGGCTTTTTATAAATTAATGAAAGGGCTGGGAGTTCATTCCGTTTACAATCATGCTGATTATAGGCTGATGAGTAAGCGGGCAGTGGAACAATTATCTTGTTTCAAGGAACGTAACCTTTTTTTGAGGGGTATTGTTCCGTTGATAGGTTACAACACAACTTGTGTTTATTACGAGCGTAATGAGCGTTATGCCGGAGAATCGAAATATCCTTTGCGCAAGATGATTAACTTTGCGATAGATGGAATCACTTCTTTTTCCGTAAAGCCGGTAAGGCTGATAGCCGGAACTGGATTTTCACTATTGATTATTAGTGTGTTGGCTTCCATATATGTAATATATGCTGTTAGCACAGGACATGCGGTTGCCGGATGGGCTTCTATTATGCTTTCTATTTGGTTTATAGGCAGTATAATACTTATTTCAATCGGTGTGATAGGCGAATATATCGGAAAGATATATATTGAAGTCAAAGAGCGTCCCAGATATAACATAGAAACCCTGCTTTGTCACAAGGAAGATAAGAATGATTGATTTTAGAGATAAAAAAGAGATTATCAAGATTGTAAAATTTGGCATCGTAGGATGCATAAATACCCTTGTAACAGCTATTGTCATTTTTGTGATGATGAAATGCTTTTCTTGTGATTATAAAATATCCAATGTTTGGGGATATATAATTGGGGTAATCAATAGTTTTGTATGGAATAAGTTGTGGGTATTCCAATCCAGAAAAACGAATGTCTGGAAAGAAATGTTTTTGTTTGGAATAGCCTTTTTAGTGGCTTATGGCGCACAGTTCTCTTTTTTATTGGCTTGTGTTGAATATTGGGATATGAATGAATATCTTGCTACTTTCTTAGGATTGTTTATTTATGGAGGAATTAACTTTGTAATGAACAGAGTTTTGACCTTTACTTCTGCAAAAGAATAAAAAAAGAGAGTATCTCCGAAAAGGAAATACTCTCTTTCAATTTACTTATTACTATAGTCTGGTTTATCTTATCGGCAACAACAAGTTAGGGAAGATGTTCGGATTAGCTTTATATACATTAGATAAAGCTGTAGGATACAAGTTTCCGGTGAATGTCATTGTATTTCCTGTAAAGTTCGGATTGACAGTAACGCTTGCGCGGTTAGAATCCTTAGTTAAAATGATAGTTACGGTTGCAGAGATATTAACTCCCATTACATTCATATCAAAGAATACATTACCATCTTTATCAGTACTCATCCTAATACCGGATGCATTTCCTTCAACAGTAATACCACCAATCCCGTTAGGACCTCCATAACCATTGTTGAATGCGAACTGAACAGTTGCTTGGTCGTCATTCAATCCAACAAAGTTTGTTGAAGGAGAAACGAAACGCGTTACACCATTCCAGAAGATAATGTTATCAGCCTCCAATACGAATGATTTGTCTTTCAAAGCCTGATAAGCCTGATCGAAAGAAATCACATTTGCAATAGAGTCCTGAGCTTTTCTTTCCTCTCTTCTTTCTTTTCTTTCTTGTTTTTTGAGTTCATCTTTACTCTTTCTACTTGTCTGCGCTTGCGCCATGCCCACGAAAGAAACTAAAAGTAGGGCAGCTAAAAATAATACTTTTTTCATAATTAGGTTGTTTTTGTAAAATAGATATTCTTTTAAATCTTTTGTAAAACAACAGTATTACGAAAAAAATGTTTGATGAAGAGAAGAATTTATTTAATAAACAGAGATAATTAACATTTAGAGGAAAGTCCGTATTAGAGTAAAATATGGGCTAAACAGTGTTCTCAACGAGGTTTGAGGTCTGTTTGGCCCAGTAATGTTTGTTAATCTAAAAATCTTTTAGTAATTCCTTCATACTTGTCGATTCTTCTGTCACGAAGGAATGGCCACCAACGACGCACATTTTCAGAACGTGTTAAGTCAACTTCAATAACTATATTTTCAGGTTTTTCGTTCCCAGCTTGTGCAAGAAACTCTCCTTGTGGACCTGCTACAAAACTGTTTCCCCAAAATTCTATTCCGTTGGTTTGTCCTGAAGGATCCGGCTCATGTCCTACGCGGTTAACAGAAATGACAGGGAGTCCATTGGCAACAGCATGGGCGCGTTGTGAAATTATCCATGCATTTAGTTGGCGCTCTTTTTCATCTTCGGTGTCTGTACTTTCCCATCCAATAGCAGTAGGATATATCAGAATTTCGGCTCCTTTTAATGCCATGAGACGCGCTGCCTCAGGATACCATTGATCCCAACAAACCAATACACCTAACTTTCCTAAGGATGTTTGAATAGGTTCGAAGCCGAGATCACCGGGAGTGAAATAGAACTTTTCATAATAAGCCGGATCATCAGGAATATGCATTTTGCGATATTTTCCTGCAATGCTTCCGTCAGTATCAAATACAACAGCAGTGTTGTGATAAAGTCCCGGAGCACGCTTTTCAAATAAAGAAGTAACTAATACTATATTGTGATTTGCGGCAATCTCACTATAAAATCCGGTAGATGGTCCGGGAATAGTTTCGGCTAAATCAAACTTCTCGGTATCTTCGGTTTGACAAAAGTAAAGGGTATTGTGAAGTTCTTGCAATACCACCAACTGCGCACCTTGTGCTACACATTCTTCAATGTTTTTGTTTAGGCGATTCAGATTATCGTATAAGCTATCATTATTGGCTTGTTGAACAAGTCCGACTTTTATTTTTCTATCCATAGATTATTTTTTCACTTTATTTTAAAACATTCAGCGGATATTGCATAGTAACGCAATGTAATGAACCATGTTGTTTAATCAATGAGCGGCAGTCTATTCCTATGATTTCGTCATTTGGAAAAGCTGTTTGCAATACTTCTTGTGCAATCCGGTCTTTTTCAGGTTGATTATAAGTAGGGTAAAGAACTGCCCCGTTGATAATCAGGAAATTGGCATAGGTTGCCGGTAAGCGTTCACCATCTTCAAAAATAGCATCCGGCATAGGTAAAGGAAGTAGACGGAAAGGTTCTCCTTTTAGTGTGCGGAAACTTTTCAGTTGTTCTTCCATCTTCTGGAGCTCTTTAAAATGTTCGTCTTCTACATCATCACAATGCACGTAGGTAATTGTATGATTAGGACACAGACGAGCCAGAGTATCTATATGGCTGTCTGTATCGTCTCCGGCTAAATAGCCATAATCTAACCATAATATTTGTTCTGCATGAAGGTTTGTTTTTAGGTATTCTTCTATTTCTACTCTATTCAGTTCCTCGTTTCTGTTTGGGGAAAGAAGACATTCGGATGTTGTGAGTACGGTCCCTGTGCCATCGCTTTCGATGGAACCACCTTCGAGAACAAAGCCTAGTTTATTACTGTATTTTCCATGAAGAAAACCTTCACGAAATGCTTTACGAGTTATTTGGTTGTCGAGATTGGCAGCAAACTTCATTCCCCATCCGTTGAAGCAAAAGTCCAAAAAGAGGGGAGCACCTGTGTCTATTAAAGTTATTGCTCCGTGATCTCTTGCCCATGTATCATTTGTGTTACATTCAAGAAAACGAACATTTTCAAGATTGACTTTATCTTTAATTTGCTTTCTAACGCTTTCTATTTCGGGAGTAACAATAAAAACAAGTTCTTTTCTGGCAATTTCACGGGCGATATTTATAAAACATTCTTGTACTTCATTAAGCATATATGCCCAGTCTGTTCCAGCATGTGGCCATGTTAATTGTATTCCGCTTTGAGGATACCATTCAGCCGGAAAAATTGTTTTACGTGTATCTTCTTGCCCTGCTGCTCCAAAAGTAAGTTTTAAATCCTTTTCGGATCCACCGGGTAAACTGACTATTATTCCCATTTTTATTTATTATCTTTAGGTTTGCGGTCGAAAAAAGGATTTTTTGAAGATGCACTTACAGGGATAGCCATAACACATTTACAGTCAATCAACCAATTTAGACTTTGAGCAGCCAAACCGGCGGAAAACATGACACGTGTATCTACACGTAAATCAGCAGCAGTGGCGCAGGCGGAGCCAATTGCAATTCCCAAATCAATGCTATTGATAGCACATGGAACACTATCCGGTTTTTCTGTACAAGTAGCAAATCCGCAATGACCGCAGTTTAATCCCTGCACTTTTTCACGAGTTCCTAATAAAATAATAGCTTCAGCACTTAATATGTTTTCAGCATCGCGAAGAAAGAATTTCATTCCATTTTCCTTCTGCAACTCTAACATACGTTGCGAAAGCATTTCAATCTCTTCGTCAGTAATGACAGCTATTTCAACAATGTCAATGCCTTTCCCTTTAGGGGCAGTACGTGCGGCTGTCATTATTTGTTTGGCCACATTAAGCATATATTCGTGGCGTGCATCTCTTTCATTTACTATCATAATTGTATTTTGTTTACTTACAACGGAACAAAGATAATAAATAGCTTCAATTATATATGTTACAATGAAATTCTTTTAAGAAAAGATTACCGACAGTAATATAAATGCAATATTTTACGATAACTATTGTTAAATAAGGCTTTTTAAGGCAATTTGTTGACCTTTTGGGGTGTTCTTTTTGTTTATATTAGGCGTAAACATGCATATATTAATCTTTTAATAACAAACCGAAATATGGATAGAATAAGTATAGGCTTGAATGCAGGTAAAGTCTGGCATATCTTAAGTGACAATGAAAAATGGTGCTTTGATAAGTTAAAAACGAAATCCGGATTAAATGATCTTGAGTTGGCAGCAGCTATTGGATGGCTGGCGAGAGAGGACAAAGTATCTTTTGTGAATGAAGATGGGAATGATTATGTTTGCTTGTTACTCAATGTATACATAGGATAAACATATTTTTCGTATATTTACATCCGATTTTATTTGGATTGAGAGATGATGTTGGATGAGATACTTAAAGAGATTAGTGAAATAAAAGTTCCGGGCTTTTTTGTGACGGTAGATTTCGTTGAGGTATCTTCTGTTGTTCCTCCATTGGGAATCGAAAACTTCATTTTGCAGAAATATCAGTCTATAAAGAAGGGGACGAAAGGTAGAAAATTTTCTTACCAAACAAATGGTTGGAGAATGCATTTCACTTTTTTCCCTACTGATAGTGTGGTAGAACCTAAATATGCAATGATGAATAAATTTGTGACAGCTAAAAAACGTCCCTACATTTTGGATGAAACGTAAGGACGTTTTAGTTAAAACGTAGGGACGTTTCAAATGAAGTGTCGTTATGCTTTTTCAATTTAAAGTCTTGAGAAGGAAAATAATTGTTTTTTCAATTGAATAAATACATTTTTTCTTCTATCTTTGCACCAAGTTTTCTACATTTATGAAAATAAAGGAAATTGTAAGCGCCCTTGAGAGATTCGCGCCTCTGCCTTTGCAAGATGGTTTTGATAATGCCGGCTTGCAGATCGGATTGACAGAAGCGGAAGCAACAGGGGCTTTGTTGTGTCTGGACGTTACTGAATCTGTTATTGATGAAGCAATAGGGTTGGGGTATAATCTCATCATATCTCATCATCCACTAATTTTTAAAGGATATAAGTCTATAACGGGGAAAGATTATGTGGAACGTTGTATTCTTAAAGCCATTAAAAATGATATTGTGATTTACTCGGCTCATACAAACCTTGATAATGCTCAAGGTGGAGTAAATTATAAGATTGCTGAAAAGATTGGATTGAAGAATGTGCGTATTCTTTCTGAAAAAGAAGATAGTTTGCTGAAATTGGTGACTTTTGTTCCGGTGGAGCAAGCGGAAAAAGTTCGTACGGCATTGTTTAGTGCAGGTTGCGGGCACATAGGTAACTACGATTCATGTAGTTATAATTTGGAAGGAGAGGGCACATTTCGTGCTATGGAGGGAGCTGATCCATTTTGCGGAGAGATAGGTGAATTGCATTCGGAAAAGGAAATTCGTATAGAAACAATACTTCCGGCATTTAAAAAAACATCTGTTTTGCAGGCTTTAATAGAAGCGCATCCATATGAAGAGCCTGCATTTGATTTGTATCCGTTGAAAAACTCATGGAAGCAGGCCGGTGCAGGTGTGATAGGAGAGTTGGAAACTCCGGAAACGGAACTTGAATTTTTGAAAAGGATTAAGAAAATATTTGAGGTAGGTTGTGTGAAACATAACAAACTATCCGGTAGGTTAATCTCAAAAGTAGCATTATGTGGTGGGGCAGGAGCATTCCTTCTTCCACAGGCAATAGCTTCGGGTGCAGATATTTTCTTGACAGGTGAAATACGTTACCATGAATATTTCGGACATGAAAATGAGATTTTGATGGCTGAAATAGGGCATTATGAAAGTGAACAGTATACAAAAGAAATTTTTTATTCTATAATACGGGATTTATTTCCTAACGTGGAACTTCAGTTGAGTAAAGTAAACACGAATCCCATAAAATATTTGTAAACAAATTATGGCAAAAGAAACAAAAAGTAGCGAGCCGAAAGAATTAACGGTAGAACAAAAGTTGAAAGCTCTTTATCAGCTGCAAACAATGCTTTCAGAGATTGATAAAATTAAGACGTTGAGAGGTGAACTTCCTCTTGAAGTGCAAGATTTGGAAGATGAAGTAGCAGGTTTAAGTACTCGTATTGATAAAATCAAGAGTGATATTGATGAATTGAAATCATCTGTTGCTGCTAAAAGAATTGAAATAGAAACAGCTAAGGTTTCTGTAGAAAAGTATAAATCTCAACAGGATAATGTTAAGAACAATCGTGAATATGATTTCTTGACGAAGGAGATTGAATTTCAAACGTTGGAAATTGAACTTTGCGAAAAGAAGATTAAAGAGTTCACTGCTGAGATCACTACAAAAACAGAGGATGTAGATAAGAGTTCCGTGGAACTTGAAGAAAGAAAAAAAGACTTGGAACAGAAGAAAAACGAATTAGATGAAATCGTTTCTGAAACTAAGGCTGAAGAAGAAAAATTGAGAGAAAAAGCGAAAGTGCTTGAAACAACTATTGAGCCCCGTTTATTACAGGCATTTAAACGTATCCGTAAGAATTCTCGCAATGGATTGGGTATTGTATATGTTCAGCGTGATGCTTGTGGTGGTTGTTTCAATAAGATTCCGCCTCAGAGACAGTTGGACATTCGTATGCGTAAGAAAATTATTGTTTGCGAATACTGTGGTCGTATCATGATTGATCCTGAATTGGCAGGAGTTGAACAAGAACAACATTTAGATACAAAAACTAAGTAATAGTTAGATATTATAAAGACAGATATTAAAGAAAGGAGGCTCAAAAGCCTCCTTTCTTATTTATAGCAAAGTATAATCCGGTATATCTTTTAAAAAAACATACGATTGTTTTTCGTAATCCATTTTGCAACAATAATGATCTATTCCATTACTTACAATCAGATAATCTACTTTTAAAACAAGGTTGTAATTACTAATTTGAGTAAATACTTTTTGTGTGATTTCTATATGAGGTGCTTTATATTCAATAATCATTTTAGGGGATAAATCCTTATTGTAGAGCACAGTATCACATCTTTTCTTCATGCCGTTCAAATTGAGTAGCACTTCATTTGCCATTAATGAAGATGGATAATATTTGTATGAAATCAAAAAATGTACAAAGTGCTGGCGTACCCATTCTTCCGGGGTTAAAGCCACATACCGCCGACGGATAATATCAAATATAACATTTTTTCCGTTTCTTGTAGCTATTTTAGTGTTGTAGATGGGTAGGTTTAACGATAACATTTGCTAAATTTGCATTTCAATATAAACTGGCTAATTCTTTAGTCGCAAAGTTAATTGAAAATTATGAAAACGAAAGAAGAAATTGTAGCAAATTGGCTCCCTCGCTACACAAAACGTAATCTGGAAGATTTTGGGGAATACATTTTGTTGACTAACTTCAATAAATATGTAGAGATATTTGCCGAGAAGTTCAATGTACCTATTCTGGGACGTGATGCAAATATGATTTCGGCAAGTGCGGAAGGAATTACCATAATTAATTTTGGAATGGGTAGCCCCAATGCCGCCATTATCATGGATTTATTGAGTGCGATTAAACCCAAAGCATGTCTTTTCCTTGGTAAATGCGGAGGTATAGATAAGAAAAATCAGTTGGGAGATTTGATTTTACCAATTGCTGCCATTCGTGGAGAAGGTACATCTAATGACTATTTTCCTCCGGAAGTTCCGGCACTGCCTGCTTTTATGTTGCAACGTGCTGTTTCTTCTGCTATTCGTGACTATGCCCGTGATTATTGGACCGGAACTGTATATACAACAAACCGTCGTATATGGGAACATGATGATGCTTTTAAGGAGTATTTGAAGAAAACCCGTGCAATGGCTGTCGATATGGAAACTGCAACATTGTTCAGTACAGGTTTTGCTAATCATATTCCAACCGGTGCATTGCTTTTGGTATCAGATCAACCGATGATTCCGGAAGGAGTGAAGACTGATAAAAGTGACAGTATGATTACTCGTAATTACGTACAAGAGCATGTGGAAATAGGAATTGCTTCTTTAAAAATGATTATTGACGAAAAGAAGACAGTTAAACATTTGAAGTTTGATTGGTAAAGAATGACACAATTTATGGCAAAGCAAGAACTGACATGTGATGAGATTCTTAAAGAGTTAAGGGCAAAACAATATAAGCCTGTGTATTATTTAATGGGGGAAGAACCCTATTACATAGATATAATTGCAGATTATATAACAGATAATGTATTGTCGGAAACTGAGAAGGAATTTAATCAAACGGTTGTTTATGGTTCGGACGTTGATATTGCAACAGTAATCAATGCAGCCAAGCGTTATCCGATGATGGCTGAACATCAAGTTGTCATTGTTAAAGAAGCGCAGACAATCCGCAATATGGAAGAACTGTCTTTCTATCTGCAAAAGCCTTTAAATTCAACGATTCTTGTTATTTGCCATAAACATGGAGTATTGGACAGACGCAAGAAATTAGCAGCCGAAATAGAGAAAATCGGTGTTCTTTTCGAGTCGAAAAAGATAAAGGATGCACAGCTTCCGGCTTTTATAACTTCCTATATGAAACGTAAAGGTATAGATGTAGAGCCTAAATCAGCAGCTATGCTAGCGGAGTTTGTCGGGACAGATCTTAGCCGTCTTGTAGGTGAATTGGAGAAACTGATTATTACTCTGCCTCAGGGACAAAAGCGTATTACTCCCGAACAAATAGAAAAGAATATCGGTATAAGCAAAGATTTTAATAACTTTGAATTAAGGAGTGCCTTAATTGAAAAGGATGTCTATAAAGCCAATCAGATAGTAAAATACTTTGAAGAAAACCCAAAAACAAATCCACTGCAGATGACTTTGTCACTGCTTTTCAATTTCTTTTCTAATCTCATGTTAGCTTATTATGCGCCCGAGAAATCAGAGCAGGGAATTGCTACACAGTTAGGATTAAGAACCACTTGGCAGTCTCGTGATTACATGGCAGCAATGAGAAAATACAGTGGGGTAAAAGTGATGCAGATTATCGGCGATATAAGATTTTGTGATGCCAAGTCAAAAGGAGTAGGTAATTCCTCTTTGTCAGATGGAGATATTCTTCGGGAGCTTGTGTTTAAAATTTTGCATTAATTGATACGAATAATAAGTGCGCAAATAATTCTCAAAAAATAATAAAAGGGAAAGCTGCTTTCATTGCTTTCAGTTTCGCTGAAACTCTTTATAGTAAGTTATTATAGATGAAAGGAGAACCCTAAAAGTGCATTCATTCGCTTTCATTGCTTTCATTTCAAAAACTGTATTATCATTTTTCAATCAACAAGTTGATTGAAATAAACAACAGGTTGTCTAAACTAAATCAATAGGTTATTTAAAAAAAACAACCTATTGATTATTGAAATACCTCAGTCAGTGATTTAAAATTTATCCTAAGTAACTTCAAAATAGAAATTATCATAATGTCAATTCTTCCCCTATACTCTAAAAAATAGTATATTTTTCTATTTAAGGATATTCTTCCTCCAATAAATAATAGCATATTATTCTGATAATAAGCATTTTAGTTTAATAATAGTCTTCTGAGATTTTAATATTTATCTTCATTCGTAATTATGTGCGTAAATAATGTAATCTTTCCTCATTTTATTCTGATAAATTTTGATGTTAAATAAAATTAGGTGATAAAATAAGATTTGAATCCTATTTTCATTTCTATAGTACCTACCATAATAAAATCATTTATTTATTTTCTAATGTACAATTTACTTTTGTAATCATTAAGTATATTGTTATGCAAATATACTTGTGTATATGTATATTTTGACAATTAAAACATGGATACATTGGTAAGCTATTTATGTAGATACGATTCTAAACATTAAGATTAGGATAAAATATATAAGCTGATACAAAAGTTTATTTGTTATATAATAAATAGAAATAGAACTGTATAATGCACATAATATTAGATGTTTATATAGCAATCTTTATATAATTAAATAAATTGGTGCTCTATTTTAGATGAAACAAGTGTGAAATAGCTTTATTTATTTTAATATATATGATTATAATACATTGTAAATTAGTATATTATATAGTTAATTTAAAGTTTTACTTATATGTTGTATATAATATTTTTTTTACTTTATAGAAACATTTGTGTATAATTGTATTCGTTATGGTTACTTTTGTATAATATAGATTTATATAAATAAATTTGCAAAAGTGAATTGTAATATTTACATTTGTGCTCGAAGTAAACATTTGTATTATATATAATTGTAACAGGAAATGAAAGAGAGGATTGCAGAAATTATGAAAAAAGAGCAGCTAAGTCCTGCTTCATTTGCAGAAAGCATAGGAATACAGCGTTCTGCACTTTCTCATATCTTAAATGGTAGGAATAATCCAAGCCTTGATGTAGTGATGAAAATTCATCAGCGTTATGGTTATATTAATTTGGAGTGGCTCCTATATGGTAAAGGTACAATGACTTCCCAAGAAAATATAAAAGACGGTTTGCAAGCTTCTTTGTTTGATGAGAATGCGATAAACATGACCGAAAGTACAGAAGAATCGGAATATCGCAAGGAAATGCCTCCTAAAATGCCCGAATTCATACCAAAAGAGATTGTAAGAGAGCAAGTTAAGTATATTGAAAAGCCTCAAAGAAAGATTATTGAAATAAGAATTTTCTTCGATGATAATACGTTTGAGATATTCAAAGGAGATAAATAAACGATTTGTCTGGTAAAAACATTATCTTTGTACCTCAAACACGAATTTATCCTATATTCATGAAAAAATATATTTTAGACTTAACGGTTACGGCTAACATTAAGTTACATGAGAACTATGTGTTGCTGAAAATGACCTCAAACGAAACATTACCCGAGATGCTTCCCGGGCAGTTTGCGGAAATTAGGATTGACGGATCGCCCACTACTTTCCTTCGTCGGCCTATTTCTATTAATTATGTAGACAGGAAGCGGAATGAAGTCTGGTTTCTGGTGCAGCTTGTAGGCGACGGTACACGCTGTTTGGCTCAGGTTACGGAAGGAAATATAGTTAATGTGATATTGCCTTTAGGCAACAGCTTCACAATCCCGGAAAAACCTTCAGATAAGCTCTTATTAATTGGTGGAGGTGTTGGAACTGCTCCTATGTTATATTTGGGAGAACAATTACTCCAGGTAGGATATAAACCAAGTTTTCTTTTGGGAGCACGTTCTGCTAAAGATTTGTTGCAACTTGATGAATTTGCTAAAATTGGTGATGTGTACACCACTACCGAAGACGGAAGTCATGGCGAAAAAGGTTATGTAACCCAACATTCTATCCTAAACAAGTTACACTTTGACAGAATATACACTTGTGGACCAAAACCAATGATGGTTTCGGTTGCCAAATATGCCAAAGCGAATGAAATAGAATGTGAAGTGTCTCTTGAAAACACAATGGCATGCGGTATTGGTGCATGTTTATGTTGCGTGGAGAATACAGATGAAGGTCATTTGTGTGTATGTAAAGAAGGTCCTATATTTAATATAAAGAAACTACTATGGCAGATTTAAATGTAAACATTGGTAAACTACAAATGAAGAATCCGGTGATGACGGCATCGGGTACATTTGGATATGGTGAAGAGTTTGAGGACTTTATAGATTTAACGCGAATAGGTGGTATTCTTGTAAAGGGTACTACACTTCACAAACGTGAAGGCAATCCATATCCGCGTATGGCAGAGACTCCTTCTGGCATGTTAAACGCTGTGGGACTGCAAAATAAGGGTGTAGATTACTTCGTTGAACACATTTATCCGAGGATTAAGGACATTGATACCAATATAATTGTAAACGTATCGGGATCAGCGGTGGAAGATTATGTAAAAACGGCTGAGATTATTAATGAACTTGACAAAATTCCTGCTATTGAATTAAACATTTCCTGTCCTAATGTGAAGCAAGGAGGTATGGCATTTGGAGTGTCAGCTAAAGGTGCTTCGGAAGTGGTAAAAGCGGTACGATCTGCTTACAAAAAGACACTTATAGTAAAACTGTCTCCTAACGTGACGGATATTACGGAAATAGCTCGTGCTGCCGAAGAATCGGGTGCCGATAGTATTTCTTTGATTAATACTATTCTCGGAATGGCTATTGATGCTGAGCGTCGTCGTCCAGTCTTATCTACTATAACAGGTGGATTAAGTGGTGCAGCGGTGAAGCCAATTGCTTTGCGCATGGTTTGGCAAGTTGCTAAAGCTGTAAAAATACCTGTAATCGGTTTAGGTGGCATTATGGATTGGAAAGATGCAGTCGAATTCCTTTTGGCAGGCGCTTCTGCTATCCAGATAGGTACAGCCAATTTCATAGATCCGGAAGTGACGGTAAAGGTTGCCGATGGTATAAATAATTACCTCGACAGACATGGTTATTCATCAGTGAAAGACATTATCGGAGCTTTGGAAGTATAACCTATATTTATAACGGAGAAGTATTTTATTATAAAAAGAAAGAGTGTTTCAAAACCTGTAAAGGATGAAACACTCTTTTTTATTCTCTTTGCCTTGATAGCCTTTTTAAAAATCTTCAAGTAAGTCCGGTCTTAATTGTTTGGTTCGCTCAATGGACTGTTGCAATTCCCATTCTTTGATCTTAGCTTCGTGTCCTGACAGTAAAATATCAGGAACTTTCCAGCCATTGTAATCTGCCGGTCGCGTGTAGACCGGAGGAGCAAGCAAGTTATCCTGAAATGAGTCCGATAGTGCTGATTGCTCATCGGAAATAACTCCCGGAATGATGCGAATGATTGCATCTGCCATTACTGCAGCAGCTAATTCGCCACCGGTTAATACATAATCGCCAATACTTATTTCTTTGGTAATGAGATGTTCACGTATTCTGTAATCAATTCCTTTGAAATGACCGCAAAGTATAATCAAATTGTCTGCTAAAGAGAGAGTATTTGCCATTTTTTGATCGAATTGCTCACCATCGGGAGTGGTAAATATGACTTCATCATACTCTCTTTCAGCTTTTAAAGCATTAATACAGCGTTCGATCGGTTCAATTTTCATTACCATTCCGGCACATCCTCCAAACGGATAATCGTCCACTTTCCGGTATTTATCGGTAGTGTAATCGCGAAGATTATGAATATGTATTTCGGCAAGGTTTTTGTTTTGCGCCCGCTTCATAATGGAGCAATTAAAGAAACCTTCAATCATTTCGGGTAAAACAGTTATTATATCTATGCGCATATTCTATTATTTTTTGCAAAAGTACGAATATTCTGTTTCCCGTCAGCAGTTATTCATCAATAAAATGCTTAATTTTGCCCGAAACAAAGCCTCAGATTATGACTGCAAAAGAAAAAATAGATCAACTCCGTGCTGAATTACACCAGCATAACTATAATTATTATGTGTTGAATACTCCTGAAATATCAGACCAAGAGTTCGACAAAATGATGCGCGAATTACAGGATTTGGAGGAGCAATACCCGGAATATAAGGACGAGAGTTCTCCAACAATGCGTGTTGGTAGTGATATTAACAAGGAATTTATCCAAGTCAAGCATAAATATCCAATGCTTTCTTTGGCAAACACCTATTCCGAGGGAGAAGTAAGAGAGTTCTATGAGCGTGTGAAGAAAGGATTGGAAGGTGAAGAATTTGAGCTTTGCTGTGAGTTGAAATATGACGGAACCTCTATTTCATTAACCTATGAAGATGGTAAACTGGTGCGTGCCGTTACCCGTGGAGATGGTGAGAAAGGTGACGATGTAACAGTCAACGTTAAGACTATCAGGAGTATACCTCTTGTGCTGCATGGTGATAATTATCCTAAGGAATTCGAAATAAGAGGTGAAATACTTATGCCTTGGAATGTGTTTGAGGGACTGAATGCCGAGCGCGAAGCACGTGAAGAGCCCTTGTTCGCCAATCCACGCAACGCAGCATCGGGAACATTGAAACTGCAAAACTCTGCGGTGGTGGCTTCACGTAAGCTGGATGCCTATTTATATTATCTTTTGGGAGACAATATCCCATTTGACGGACACTATGAGAATTTGAAAGAGGCTGAAAGATGGGGATTCAAGGTGTCTGGCGCTATGCGGAAATGCAAAACGCTGGATGAAGTCTTCGAATTCATCAACTATTGGGATGTGGAGCGTAAGAATCTGCCTGTCGCTACCGATGGAATTGTATTGAAAGTCAACTCTTTGCGTCAACAACGCCAGTTGGGATTCACTGCAAAGTCCCCTCGCTGGGCGATAGCTTATAAGTTTCAGGCGGAACAAGCCCTTACCCGTTTGAATGCAGTAACTTATCAGGTTGGAAGAACCGGTGCGGTGACTCCTGTTGCCAATCTCGATGCAGTGCAACTTTCGGGAACCATTGTAAAAAGAGCCTCTTTGCATAATGCGGATATTATAGAGGGGCTTGATTTACACCTCGGCGACATGGTTTATGTGGAGAAAGGCGGGGAAATCATACCTAAAATAACAGGTGTGGATAAAGAAGCACGGTTTATGATAGGTCCCAAAGTGCAGTTTATTACCCATTGTCCCGAATGTGGTTCAAAATTAATACGTTACGAAGGTGAAGCTGCTTATTATTGTCCCAACGAAACCGCTTGTCCTCCTCAGATAAAGGGCAAGATAGAACATTTTATCAGTCGTAGGGCCATGAATATAGATGGTTTAGGCCCGGAAACGGTAGACCTCTTTTATAATTTGGGAATGATTCATACGGTGGCAGACTTGTATGTTCTGCAAGCCTCCGATATTAGCGGACTGGAACGCATGGGCGACAAATCGGCGGAGAATATAATAAAAGGCATTGAGCAATCCAAGCAAGTGCCTTTCGAACGTGTACTTTTTGCTTTAGGTATCCGCTTTGTGGGTGAAACGGTTGCCAAGATATTGGCGAAAGCCTTTCGAAGCATTGACCAACTGGAAAGTGCAACGCTCGACGATCTTATTCAGGTTGATGAAATCGGTGGAAGGATAGCGCAAAGCATCATTAACTATTTTGCAGATGAATCAAATCGCCAACTGATTGACAGACTGAAACTTGCCGGACTTCAAATGAGCATGCCCGAGTTGGATATGAGTCAGTTTACCGATAAACTGAAAGATCAGTCTATCGTGATAAGTGGAGTTTTCAATCATCATTCGCGGGATGAATATAAGGAAATGATTGAAAAGCACGGAGGTAAAAACGTGGGAAGCATATCAAAGAAAACAAGTTTCATTCTTGCCGGTGAGAATATGGGGCCGAGCAAGTTGGAGAAAGCCGAAAAGCTGGGTGTCAGGATAATGAATGAAGACGAGTTTCTTACATTGGTGGGAGAATAACCATTTATTACAAAATACTTAATTATTGTAGATTTTATATAGGTAAAATCGAAAATATTAGTACTTTTGTAGCTTAAAAATACGAAGATTATTATTTAACCTTATGATACAGACAAGATTGAAAGGTATGGGAGTGGCTTTGATTACTCCATTCAAAGAGGACGACAGCGTAGATTATGATGCATTGCTTCGTCTGGTTGATTACCAAATTCAAAACGGAACGGATTTTTTATGTGTGCTGGGAACCACAGCCGAAACACCGACATTGACTGCTGACGAAAAGAAAAAGATTAAAGAAGTAGTTGTAGAGCGTGTAAACGGCCGCATTCCTATTTTATTGGGAATAAGCAGTAATTGTACCCGCACAGTGGTAGAAACTCTGAAAAACGATGATTTCACAGGCGTAGATGCCGTTTTGGTTGCCGTACCTTATTACAATAAACCTTCTCAAGAAGGCATATATCAACATTATAAGGCTATTGCAGAAGCAACAGAACTTCCTATTGTGCTTTATAATGTACCGGGAAGAACCGGTGTGAACATGACGGCAGAAACAACTTTGCGTATTGCACGTGATTTCAAGAATGTAATTGCCATCAAAGAAGCATCGGGTAATATTACCCAAATGGATGATATAATCAAAAACAAGCCCACTAATTTTGATGTTATTTCGGGTGACGACGGTATTACCTTCCCTTTGATTACTTTGGGTGCCGTGGGAGTTATTTCGGTTATTGGCAATGCATTCCCCCGTGAATTCAGTCGTATGACACGTTTGGCACTGCACGGAGATTTTCCCAATGCATTGGCTATCCACCACAAGTTTACCGAATTGTTCAGCTTGTTGTTTGTAGACGGTAATCCTGCCGGAGTAAAAGCTATGCTGAATGTAATGGGATTGATTGAAAATAAACTCAGATTGCCTTTGGTGCCTACCCGTATCACCACTTTTGAGAAGATGCGCACTATTCTTGATGAGTTGAATATTAAATGTTGAAGTTTTAAGTGAATTTATTGATATAAAACGTCTTTTCTTTCGATGAAAAGGCAGAAAAGGGACTACTATGAAGTAGTTCCTTTTTTGTTTATATATACATGTCAGTGTTATTCATCAGGTGTGTTAAGCATGAACATGGCAATGCTAAATCCTTTTATGCTCTATAATTAGTAACTTGACAGTCGTCACTTAATAACTTGACAGTTGTCACTTAATAACTTGACAGCTGTCAATTTAATACTTGACAACTGTCAAGTTACTAAGATGTCGGGATGAAATGGTTTGGGATCAATGAATAAACCTGAGGTGTAAATTTATAAATTGTTATCTTTGTCTCCC
>ERZ826016.1597-NODE-1597-length-20696-cov-3.513735_pt1 | contig 20696 bp, 19 predicted proteins | sample MGYA00519872_ERZ826016 | MGnify/ENA primary metagenome ERZ826016 (study PRJEB31778, sample SAMEA3449218) | human gut metagenome | biome: human gut; feature: human-associated habitat; material: faeces | place: United Kingdom | collected 2010/2012 ... | reverse complement strand
ACCCCACCCCACTCTTTCCAAAGAGCTTTGTGCTTATTGAATCCCTGTTCGCAGGGATTTTCGTGTGGGCCGAAAGAGGGGGGGGCGTTTTGGGAAAAGGCAGGGTGTGGTTCTCTTTTGGTGGAAAGAGAATCGCATTTTTTTTAGATGGCAAAGGGAGAAGAGGGAAGGTAAAACAACAAAGGCTTGCCTCCCGTTGCTTTTTTCCTTAGGACCTCAGAAAAAGAACATAATCTCCGAATCCCGCAGAACCTCCGGAGGAAGGGTAAAGCCCTTCACGCTTCCGGCGGTACTGAGGGCGTTTTGGGGGAATTCGACCCAAAGGGCGGCGACGCCGTGGCCGTTGGGCGGGCTTGCTGGCCTTACGGGGAGCGCAAGCGATTTCTCTAAAACAGGGTAAGGGGTGTCCCTTGCCGCCGGAGGCGTACCTCAATACGGAGCGACCATGTCCGATCAGTTTCCGACCTACCGGGCGCAGATGGAATACGTGTGCCTCGGCTGTGGGGCCCGTCACCCCATTGATGAATTGCTGTATACGTGCCCGAGCTGCGGTGGCGTATTCCTGCTTGAAGACACGACCTTCGACAAACTGAAGGAACACGGCGGCGCATATTGGCGCAACCTGTTCGACAGCCGGGCTGCCACCCGGAACACGGCCCTGCGCGGCGTGTTCCGGTTTTATGAGCTGATGGCCCCCGTGCTGGAGCAGGAAGACATCCTGTACCTCGGCGAAGGGAACACCCCGGTCGTGGACGGCGCTCCCGAACTCCAGAAGAAGCTGAACGCCTCGTTCGCGTTCAAGAACGACGGCCAGAACCCGAGCGCTTCCTTTAAGGATCGCGGTATGGCCTGCGCGTACAGCTATTTGCGTGCGCTGGTCCGCAAGCACGGATGGGATGAGGTGCTGACCATCTGCGCCTCTACCGGGGATACGTCGGCTGCCGCGGCTTTGTACGGCGCGTATGTGGGGCATCCCATCAAGACCGCCGTGTTGCTGCCGCAGGGCAAGGTGACGCCTCAGCAGCTTTCCCAGCCCCTCGGCTCCGGCGCGACCGTGCTTGAGGTGCCCGGCGTATTCGACGACTGCATGAAGGTCGTCGAGCATCTGGCCGAGCACTACCGCGTGGCCCTGCTCAACTCGAAGAACAGCTGGCGCATCCTTGGGCAGGAATCCTATGCCTATGAAGTCGCCCAGTGGTTCAACTGGGATCTGGAGGGCAAGGTCCTGTTTGTTCCGGTGGGCAACGCCGGGAACATCACGGCGGTCATGTCCGGCCTGCTCAAGATGCGCCGTCTTGGCATCATTTCCGATTTGCCGCGCCTGTTCGGGGTGCAGTCCGAACACGCCGACCCGGTGTGGCGTTATTACAGCAAGCCCAAGGCCGAACGCGTGTACAATCCCGTGACCGTCCGCCCGAGCGTGGCGCAGGCAGCCATGATCGGCAACCCGGTGTCCTTCCCCCGCGTGAAGGCGCTCGTCGACGCCTACGAGGCTGCGGGCGGCGAATTCGGCGTGGTTCAGGTGACCGAGCAGGCCATCATGGATGCGACCATCCTTGCCAACCGGCATGGGCATATCGTGTGCACGCAGGGAGGCGAATGCCTTGCCGGTCTGCTCAAGGCCCGCGAAGAGGGCAGGGTGGCCGCCGGAGAAAAGGCGGTGCTCGATTCGACGGCGCACGCGCTCAAATTTGCGGGATTCCAGAATATGTATTTTACCGACACGTTCCCGCCGGAATACGGCGTCGCGCCCGACGCGAGCCTCGCCAACCGGCCTTCGCTGGTGGTCGATGCCGCCGAGAAGGCGCGGCTCTCCGCTGAGGAGTTTACCCGGGCCGCCGCGAAGGCTGTCGCCGAGCGCTTGGAACTTGCCGGAAAATGATTATTGTCTGGACAGGGCTGTGTCGAAACGGGAGAAAAGCCGTTGCCGGGAGAGCCTTGGCAGCGCGCGGAAACAAGGGCCGCAAGGCTTTCCCGTCGTTTCTCAAAACACTTGACACCCTCCTGTTCGGACGCTAAGGCAAGGATGACGGCACGACAGTGCCTGTGGTCGAGAAACTCAGGATCGTTTGATCCAAAACTTGGAGGAAATGACAATGTCTTGGAATGTTACTGTTGACGCTGACAAGTGCGTGGGTTGTGGCGAATGCGTGGACGTCTGTCCTGTTGAAGTGTACGAAATGACCGACGGCAAATCCAGCCCGGCCCATGCCGAAGAATGCCTCGGCTGTGAGTCCTGTGTCGAAGTGTGCGAACACGACGCCATCAACGTTGAAGAAAACTAAGCATTGAAATGCCGCCGTCCGCGATTGCGGGCGGCGGTTTGTGCGAGAGGAAGGAGCTTTTTTTCAAGAGGCCCCTTCCTTTTTTTACACTCTTACCTATTATAGATCCTATGATCAACATCATGCCCGAGCTTACCCCTGTGTTCACTGCGTACGAGGCACTTGTTGCTGAAGCCGACGCGGTGTTTGCCCGCGTTGGCGAGATGCACCCGGACTGCGTGACCTGCAAGCCCGGTTGCAGTGATTGCTGCCACGCCATGTTTGACCTTTCGCTTGTCGAAGCCATGTACCTGAACGCGCGGTTCATCGAAAAGTACGACTTCGGCCCCGAGCGTTCCCGTATCCTTGAGAACGCCGGGAGTGTGGATCGCAAGCTGACTCGTATGAAGCGCGACTATTTCCGCGAGCTGCGCGATGCCAAAGGTTCTGAAGACGCCATGGAGCACATCATGGAAGAGGCCGCCAAGGCCCGCATCCGCTGTCCGCTCCTCGATTCGAACGATCAGTGCGTGCTTTATGACTACCGCCCCATCACCTGCCGCCTCTACGGCATCCCTACGGCGATAGGCGGCAAGGGGCACGTGTGCGGCCAGTCGAATTTCGCTGCCGGAGCCAGCTATCCGACCGTCCATCTGGACAAGATTCAGGAACGGCTGGACCGCCTCAGCGTGGAAATCCGGGATCGCGTGCAGTCCCGGTTCAAGGAGCTGCATGAGGTCTTCGTGCCCGTGTCCATGGCGCTTCTCACCAACTACGACGACGCTTATTTGGGTATAGGCCCGGCGCCCAAGGAGTCTTGATGATTTCCGCCACCATGTTTCGAGACAGCACCAAGCAGGAGCTGACCGAGGAGCAGGAACAGCTCAAGCGCGAAATTTACGAGCGCATGAATCCCCGCCGGAGGAAGTTCATCGACCGTATCGGCTACGATGAATGGGATCCCTTCCAGAAGCCCAACGACCCGATGGATATCCGCGTCGATCCGAGCAAGCGCACCACGCAGCAGCTGTTCCGCGGGTTCATGCATTCGCTCGGCGAACGCACCGAGGGCAATGACTTCAACAAAGGCGCTCTCGACTGCGCGCTCGGGATTGTGAACAGAGACGAACGCTACCTCGGCATCTACGAGTTTTGCGTATGGTATTATAAACTCCTGAAGAAAGAGGGACTGATCGATGAAGGACCGGTACGAGAATCTTGACGAGTACATCGCCGACCTGCGGGCCGCGCTCAGCCAGAACGACGGTTGCGCCAATCACCATTACAATCTTGGCGTAGCCTTGCTCAGCAAGGGCGACTTTGTGGCGGCGGAAGAATCGTTTCTCGCCGCGGTCCGCAATTCGTCCCATCTTGCCGAAGCCTACGTGCAGCTTGGCGGCATCTGTCTGCAGCGCGGCGATCTCGAAGGCTGCCTGCGCTACAATGAGGAAGCGGCCAATTGCCGCGCCAAGTTCCCCGTGCCGTGGAGCAACATCGGCTTTGTGCATTTGCAGCGCGGCGAGCCCGAAAAGGCCATCAGCGCCCTGCAAAAGGCTTTGAAATGGGATGCCGAATTCATTCAGGCGATGGCGACTCTCGGCGCTGCCTACTACATGAACGGACAGTACGACGAGAGCATCAAAATCAGCGAAAAGGCCATTGAAAAGCAGCCCGGATTCGCGCCCGCGTGGAACAATCTGTCCCTCGCGTGGTTTGAAAAGGGCGATTACGACAAGGCCGCCGAATATGCCGACAAGGCCATCGAATTCGGCTTTGATGTGCGCCCAGAATATCTTGAAGAAATCGCCGCCCATCGCAACAAGTAAGGCGGGGGGTAAGAACCGGGGGAGGGAGTTTTTACAAAAAGCTCCCTCCCCCGGCCCCCCCACGCAAAAATGTTGACTGGTGGGGAGGTCATGCGGCAGGAGTTCCTGTTATGAAAAAAGGTTCCCGGAATATTCCGGGAACCTTTTTTATGCAGTTGCGAGAGGGGCTCAAGGGCAATGGCTTTTCTGGGATTTTTCATTTTCCCTGAAACCGTCAGCAGATATTCGATGACGTTGGCGTCTTTGGAGGGGAAGGGATGGTGTGAGCCGTGCTGGCAGGGCAGGGGAAGGGAACACATTTCTCCAGCAGATGTTTGCCTTCTCCAGTTTTCTCTTTTTTCAATTGGGAGACGTAAAAAATCCTGATGCGAGAGAATCGCATCAGGATTTTTGTAAGCACAACAGATGGACTGTTCTGTTCTGAATCTGTTCTATGGGGACGGGTTACATGTTATTCTTGGGATTCAGACGTTTTTTTCTGTTGAGATGCAGCATTATCGTGCTTTTTAGTGGCTTTTTTCTGCTGCTTTGTGTTCGCATGTTGAGCGTTTTTCTTTTCCTGCTTCTTTCAGAAAAAACTCTCATTTTTTCAACGGGTCCGGAGACTTGTCACGGCTTTCGGCCACTTCAACCAGATAAACACCGGCACAAATAAACACTATGGCAAAGGTCTGCGTCCAACTGAAACGGTCCTGTCCGATAGCTAGTGAAGTGATAGTAGCAACAATCAGAATCAGATAGCCATAAATAGCAACAACGGTTGTTTTGAGATATTTCAATCCGATCGGAATCAGCAAATAACTGACTGTGGTAGGAAATATCAATACAAACATCAGTATCAAGAAAGGTTGCCAATGGATAGGTATTGTCAGTACAGGAGCATCAAAACCCGTGATAGCCGTAACAATCAAACCGGTAATGGCAGCTCCCGTAAATGTATAACGCAACATCGTCATCGCTCCCACGTTTGCAAGGATACGTTGGCTCATTACCAGATAGATAGCATAAGCTACGGAACTAAGCAAACAAAGCATATTCCCTGTAAATGCATCCGAAGCAAGGTCGTCACTTTTCTGAGTCAAGATGCACACCAGAGTTCCGACCAGCCCGATAGCCATACCTACTATTTTTTTCACTGACACCTTTTCTTTATAGAACACAATCATAATCACAAACACCCAAATAGGTTCCAAACTAGTAAAAATAGAACTGGAAACAGGCGTAGTCTTACTCAACCCGATAAGATAAAGGAACATAAAGCCGTACAACCCCAATGCCCCCAACAGAAGCAACAGGATTTTTTCTTTCGGAGTGGACTGTTCCTTCGGCATGAACCAGCCGATAATCCAAAAAGCGACCGCTGCAAACGTACAACGGATTGCCGCTCCCGTTAGCGGACTCATCCACAACGGAAGAAGAAATTTCAACGCATTCATATTAAAACCACCGAATATCTTTGAAACGGCCATGCTGACGTTAGCTTCCAGTTTTTTATTTCTCATCTTTATTTCAATTGGTCGTTAAACAAAAAAGTATCACGGCAACGGTATGCCCAGAAGAAAGTGCCAACAGTAATCAACAGATTGAAGATAAACGGAAATTCCTGCGACTGTGTATGAAATACCCATTGCAGAAAATCACCAATGAAAGGATAAAGCAAAATTGCCAGATAATTCATCATCATCACAAATGCCAGTGCCATTGTTGCCTTCTGTGGAAGCGCCGCATGAGTCGTTTTCTCGTACAACATAGGCTGAATAACGCCATATCCCAATCCGACAAGCAGACAACCCGGAATAATGAGCCACTCCAACGGAGCTATCCAGATTAATAACAACCCTAAAGCTATGGATAACAGACTATATGCCTTGGTACGTTCTTTTAGAAGGCCGACAATCTTATTCAAGCAGAAGCCCGGAGCCGTAATAGCCAGGAAGAAAAGCGAAATCATCAACCCCGAATTACCGCTGGAAAAATGATGTTTTTCCATTAAGAAAGGCAGATTGAAAATCACCACTACTACAATATAAGTAATTATCCCGTAAAAAGCCATTAACTGTATCAGATGCCTGATATGGATACCATATTTACCACCTCCTATATCTATGGATGAATCTCCGGCTTCCGAATCATCTTTCTGAGAAGAAGATACGGCAGCTTCCGGCTGAGTCGTCTTTAGATGTCCAACCAGCAGAATAGAAATCAAGGGAAGCAGATAGACCAGAAAAGGCAAATGCCAACTGACTTCTGCCAGATATCCGGTTACAGCAGTCGCTATAACCAAAGTAAAATTAGTAATCGCCGAACTTAACCCGAATTGCTTCACCCGATATGTACCCACAAAATACCTGGAAACCAATCCGGTGGACAAAGGAATAATCAACCCTGCCCCTACACCAAGCAAGGCACTTACCACTATTAATTGCCACATTTTATTGGAAAGCAAATATAACACTCCACTTGTTGCAAACAGCCATAGCCCGACTTGCAACACACGGACAAAATCAACTTTTTCCGTCAATTTACCACCGAGCAATATAAAAGGGATAATCAGCAACGATGGCAACGAAGTCAACATCTGAATATCCAGATCCGTAGCTTTTGGAAATATTTTTGTAAGATCACCCAAAATAGGTGAAACAGCCAACCCTGGCAGAGACGTCAATGCCGAAATAGACCATATAGCTATTAAAGTTATGAGAGGGATCGTCCCTTTACCTGTCTTTATTTTCATATACTTGCTCGTTAAAAGTTTAGATTGGAAGAACAACAATACTTCCGGTATAAAGTTCAAAATAACAAGAAATGATTTTTGAAGAAAAAAGACATTTGCATGATAGACTCGAATGAAAATGAAGAGAAAAATATCCAGAATCTGAACGAAATTCCCCCAAAAGACCACCTGAAAACTATCAAAAACCACCTAAAAACTATCCACCGATAGCTTTTGGGTCAAAATCCGTCGGATTCTACCCCGTCGTATCTGAAAAAATGCCGTAAACTTGCATCATCGAAATTATTACAACGAATACTCACAATTTAAAAAGCAACGCATATGAAAAGTTTAAGCTTCAGAAAAGATTTAGTAGGAGTACAAGATGAATTACTCCGGTTCGCTTATAAACTGACAACCGACCGCGAAGAAGCAAACGATTTGTTGCAGGAAACATCATTGAAAGCATTAGATAACGAAGATAAATATACGCCTGATACTAATTTCAAAGGATGGATGTATACTATCATGCGCAACATCTTTATCAACAACTACCGCAAAGTAGTTCGTGACCAAACATTTGTAGACCAGACCGATAACCTCTATCATTTGAACCTGCCGCAAGACGGTAGTTTTGAAAGTACGGAAAGAGCTTATGACCTGAAAGAGATGCACCGTGTAGTCAATGCTCTTCCTAAAGAATACAGAGTTCCGTTTGCCATGCACGTTTCCGGTTTCAAATACCGCGAAATTGCAGAGAAACTGAACCTACCGTTAGGCACCGTTAAAAGCCGTATCTTCTTCACCCGACAGAAATTGCAGGAAGAATTGAAAGATTTCCGCTAAACCTTAACTATATAACTTTCAAACTTCAAATTAAATAATTTATTAAATGTAGATTTTTAGTTGTGTCAATGGTTAAAGGCAGAAGTGATTAAAGTACTTCTGCCTTTTTTTTCTTTACTGCTAAGAAAAAAAAGATTTGCCGCCTGACAATTCCTTTTTCCCTATACAGACAAAATCTTCTGTTTGACAAAGCATATTTCCCCACTGATAAAGACTTATCAAAGCTACATCATTTTCAAGCAAATAGACATTTAACAATCTGTTGAAAACTTCTCTGAAAGTTTTTTATGGAAAATTGTGGGGAATTGTGGGGAATTTCATACTTTTACGGTCGCTTATTATAATAAGGTAATGATACGTTTTTTAGGGAATATTGAAGCCAAGGCGGACGCCAAAGGAAGGGTGTTTATCCCCGCCACCTTCAGGAAGCAGTTGCAAATTGCTTCTGAAGAGAAGCTTATTATGCGTAAAGACGTATTTCAGGACTGTCTGACTCTGTACCCCGAGAGCGTGTGGAACGAGGAATTAAACGAGCTTCGGAGCAGGCTCAATAAATGGAACAGCAAACATCAACTCATTTTCAGGCAGTTTGTGAGCGACGTTGAGGTGGTGACTCCCGACAACAACGGGCGCATACTAATCCCCAAACGGTATTTACAGATATGCAATATCCACGGGGATATACGCTTTATCGGTATCGACAACAAGATAGAGATCTGGGCGAAGGAACGGGCCGAACAGCCGTTTATGTCGCCTGAGGAGTTCGGTGCAGCATTAGAAGAAATTATGAACGACGAAAATAGACAAGATGGAGAAAGATGAATTGACATACCACGTGCCTGTATTGCTAAAAGAGAGCGTTGACGGGATGAATATTCGTCCGGACGGAACGTATGTAGACGTTACGTTTGGAGGAGCAGGTCATTCGCGCGAGATTCTTTCGCGACTCGGAGAAGGCGGACGGTTGCTGGGATTTGATCAGGACGAAGATGCCGAACGGAACATTGTCAACGATACTCATTTCACCTTTGTACGCAGTAATTTCCGTTACTTGCACAATTTTCTGCGTTATCACAACATTGAACAGGTAGACGCAATTCTTGCCGACCTCGGCGTCTCCTCTCACCACTTCGATGACAGCGAACGTGGTTTCTCCTTCCGTTTCGACGGAGACTTGGACATGCGCATGAATAAACGGGCGGGACTCACAGCGGCTGATATACTTAATACATATGAGGAAGAACGCCTGGCGGATATTTTTTATCTGTATGGCGAACTGAAAAATAGCCGCAAGCTGGCATCAGTAATCGTAAAGGCCAGAAACGGACAGCAGATTCGGACGATCGGTGAATTTCTGGAAATTATCAAACCGCTCTTCGGCCGTGAACGCGAAAAGAAAGAGCTTGCTAAAGTATTTCAGGCATTGCGGATTGAAGTAAATCAGGAAATGGAAGCGTTGAAAGAAATGTTGCTAGCCGCAACCGAAGCATTGAAACCGGGCGGAAGGCTGGTAGTAATCACCTATCATTCACTGGAAGACCGTATGGTAAAGAATATCATGAAGACGGGTAATGTGGAAGGTAAAGCGGAAAGTGATTTCTTCGGAAACCTGCAAACGCCGTTCCGTCTTGTCAACAACAAAGTTATTGTACCCGACCAGGCGGAGATCGAAAGAAATCCACGGTCGAGAAGTGCCAAATTACGAATTGCAGAGAAAAAATAATAAAAGGAAGTATGGAAGAAGCAGTAAACAAGAAGGCAGACGAAAGCAAGAAGAAGAAACGCACTTCACTGAAAAGTATCTTGGGCGGCGACATTCTGGCTACCGACTTTTTCCGTCGCCAGACGAAGTTGCTGGTACTGATTATGGTATTTATTATCTTCTACATCCACAACCGCTACGCCAGTCAGCAGCAGCAGATCGAGATAGACCGGTTGAAAAAAGAATTGACAGATATCAAATATGATGCGCTGACACGTAGTTCGGAACTAATGGAGAAGAGCCGCCAGTCTCGTATCGAAGAGTATATTTCAAGTAAGGAAAGCGATTTGCAGACTTCTACGAATCCTCCTTACCTTATTAAATAAGTGAAGAGTTGAAAATTGAGAGTTGAGAGTTTTTAAAAGACGAGCACTGTGGCAGTTAATAAAAAAAATATAATGACCCGTTACTTCTTCGTCATCCTTTTGATGGCGTTGATAGGCGTGGCAATTGTCGTAAAGGCTGGTATCACCATGTTTGCCGAACGACAATACTGGCAGGACGTAGCCGATCGTTTCGTTAAAGAGAACGTAACTGTGAAACCCAACCGTGGAAACATTATTTCTTCCGACGGAAAACTTATGGCAAGTTCTCTTCCCGAATACAGAATATACATGGACTTTATGTCCGGTGAAAAGGATGAAAAACGCAGAAAAAAGGATCAGGCACGGCGTGATTCTATTCTTACTGCCAATATGGATTCTATCTGCATCGGACTTCATAAGATATTCCCCGACAAAAGCGCGGCCCAATTCAAGGCGCACCTCAAGAAAGGGCGTCAGGCAAAGAGCCGTAATTACCTAATTTATCCGAAACGTATTTCTTATATACAATATAAAGAGGTAAAGAGATTACCCGTTTTCTGTTTGAACCGATACAAAGGCGGATTCAAAGAGTTGGCTTACAACCAGCGCAAAAAGCCTTTCGGTTCACTGGCTGCCCGCACGTTGGGAGATGTATATGCCGACACGGCAAAAGGAGCAAGAAATGGTATTGAGCTTGCCTTTGATACAATACTGAAAGGACGGGATGGATTGACGCACCGACAGAAGGTAATGAACAAATACCTGAATATCGTGGACGTACCGCCGGTTGACGGCTGCGACCTGATAAGTACGATTGACGTAGGTATGCAGGATATTTGCGAGAAGGCATTGGTGGACAAGTTGAAAGAGTTGAATGCTTTTGTCGGAGTAGTTGTCTTAATGGAGGTTGCTACCGGAGAAGTGAAAGCAATCGTTAATATGACAAAAGGCAAGGACGGTAATTATTATGAAATGCGTAATAATGCGATCAGCGATATGCTTGAACCGGGTTCAACTTTCAAAACAGCCTCTATCATGGTAGCTCTTGAAGACGGGAAAATCACACCTGATTATGTGGTAGATACCGGCAACGGGCAGATGCCGATGCACGGTCGTGTAATGAAAGACTGGAATTGGCGCCGGGGAGGATATGGCAAGCTTACAGTGACCGAAATCCTGGAGGTTTCTTCTAATGTTGGCACATCTTACATCATCGATCATTTCTACGGTAGCAATCCGCAAAAATATATAGATGGACTGAGGCGAATGAGTATTGACCAACCTCTCCATTTACAGATCGCGGGAGAAGGTAAACCAAACATACGCGGGCCGAAAGAAAGAAGTTATTTCTCAAAAACAGCTCTTCCTTGGATGAGTATCGGCTACGAGACACAGGTTCCGCCCCTCAATATCCTCACATTCTATAATGCAATAGCAAACAATGGAGTAAGTATACGTCCGAAATTTGTGAAAGCAGCCGTAAAAGACGGAGAGATAGTAAAAGAATACCCAACAGAGGTTATTAACCCAAAGATTTGTTCGGACAAGACTTTGGCACAGATACGCGAAATCCTGCAAAAAGTGGTAGGAGAAGGACTCGCCAAACCCGCAGGAAGCAAGCAATTCCATGTATCCGGAAAGACTGGTACGGCACAAATATCACAGGGAGCAGCCGGATATAAAGCAGGAGTTACAAATTACCTTGTCAGTTTCTGCGGATATTTTCCTTCGGAAGCTCCCAAATACAGCATGATTGTCTCTATTCAGAAGCCCGGTCCTACCGCTTCGGGCGGTTTAATGGCCGGTAGCGTATTCAGCAAGATTGCAGAAAGAGTCTATGCAAAAGACCTCCGATTGCCGCTTACCAGCGCGATTGACACAAACACCGTTGTCATCCCGCACGTGAAGGCTGGAGAGATGAGACAAACGCAACGGGTCTTGGAAGAACTGAATATCAATATACAAGGCAAGATTGCCGATTCCGGGAAAGAAGTTTGGGGAAGTACACACGCTGCTCCGCAAGCTGTTGTTTTGGAAAGTCGGGGAATCATGCAGAATTTTGTGCCGAGCGTAATCGGTATGGGAGCGAAAGATGCAGTTTATCTGTTGGAAAGCAAAGGATTGAAAGTCAATCTGGTCGGAGTGGGGAAAGTGAAAAGCCAGTCGATAGCCAACGGAACGATTATAAGGAAGGGACAGACAATTACCCTTACCATGAATTAAAAGTAAAAATAAGTATTATATAAAAAGAGTATGTTACTAAACAAGTTACTGAAAGCAATCCAACCGGTACAAGTGACCGGAGAGTCAGACATAGAAATCACCGGAATTAACATTGATTCCCGTTTAGTAGAAGCCGGACAACTGTTCATGGCTATGCGCGGTACGCAAGCTGACGGTCATACTTATATACCTACCGCTATTGAGAAAGGAGCTGTTGCTGTTCTTTGCGAAGATATGCCGGAGGAACCGGTAGCGGGAATCACTTATATACAGGTGAAAGACAGCGAAGACGCCACAGGAAAGATTGCCACAACTTTCTATGGCGACCCGACTTCCAAAATGGAACTGGTCGGCGTCACGGGAACAAATGGAAAAACGACAATTGCCACCTTATTATATAATACATTCCGCTACTTCGGATATAAAGTGGGACTGATTTCTACCGTTTGCAATTATATCGACGATGAAGCAATTCCAACAGAACATACCACCCCCGACCCTATCACACTGAACCGGTTATTGGGAAAAATGGCGGATGAAGGATGCAAGTATGCCTTTATGGAGGTCAGTTCGCACTCTATCGCACAAAAGCGTATCAGCGGATTGAAGTTCGCAGGAGGTATCTTTACCAATCTGACCCGCGATCACCTCGACTATCACAAAACGGTAGAGAACTATCTGAAAGCCAAGAAGAAGTTCTTTGATGATATGCCGAAGAATGCATTCAGTCTGACCAATCTTGACGATAAGAACGGACTGGTAATGACACAAAATACACGTTCCAAGGTTTACACTTATTCATTAAGAAGCCTCAGCAATTTCAAAGGACGGGTACTGGAATCTCATTTCGAAGGAATGCTGCTCGATTTCAACAATCACGAGCTGGCTGTTCAATTTATCGGCAAGTTCAATGCATCCAATCTGTTGGCTGTATTCGGAGCTGCCGTATTGCTTGGCAAGAAAGAGGAAGACGTACTCGTTGCCCTTAGCACACTTCATCCGGTAGCCGGACGCTTCGATGCTGTCCGTTCACCGAAAGGAGTGACAGCAATCGTAGACTATGCACATACACCGGATGCGCTTATCAATGTATTGAATGCGATACACGGAGTGCTCGAAGGCAAAGGAAAAGTAATCACTGTGGTAGGTGCCGGTGGCAACCGCGACAAGGGTAAACGTCCTATCATGGCAAAAGAAGCAGCCAAAGCCAGTGACCGTGTGATTATCACCTCGGATAATCCCCGTTTTGAAGAGCCGCAGGACATCATCAACGATATGCTGGCAGGACTGGACGCGGAAGATATGAGAAAGACATTAAGCATTGCCGACCGTAAGGAAGCGATTCGTACTGCTTGTATGTTGGCAGAAAAGGGAGATGTAATTCTTGTTGCCGGAAAAGGGCACGAAAATTATCAGGAGATAAAAGGAGTGAAACATCATTTTGATGATAAGGAGATATTAAAGGAGATTTTTAAATAATGAAAACAATGTGCTCATACGCCAATATGCGGTTCGGCTTCGCAAACCGTCCGTAAGGAAACCGGCATATCGACACATTAATAAATTGACAATTTATTTATCATGTTATACTATCTGTTTGAATGGCTGCATAAGCTCAATTTTCCCGGGGCAGGAATGTTCGGTTACACCTCATTCCGTGCCTTAATGGCGGTCCTCATCGCATTGCTTATTTCAAGTATATGGGGTGACAAATTCATCAACCTTCTGAAGAAGAAGCAAATCACGGAGACACAACGTGATGCGAAGATTGACCCGTTCGGTGTCAACAAGGTAGGTGTGCCGAGTATGGGAGGAGTGATTATTATCGTAGCTATTCTCATTCCTTGCCTGTTGCTGGGTAAGTTGCACAATATATATATGATATTAATGTTGATTACAACTGTATGGTTGGGATCACTCGGATTTGCCGACGACTACATCAAGATCTTCCGCAAGAACAAGGAAGGTTTGCATGGTAAGTTTAAAATTATCGGGCAAGTAGGTTTGGGATTAATTGTCGGACTTACCTTGTATTTAAGTCCGGATGTGGTAATCCGTGAAAATATCGAAGTACATACTCCGGGACAGGAGATGGAAGTGATACACGGAACGAATGACTTGAAATCGACTCAAACAACGATTCCTTTCTTCAAGAGCAATAACCTCGACTATGCCGATCTGGTCTCTTTCATGGGTGAACACGCGCAGACAGCCGGGTGGATATTGTTCGTTATCATCACAATCTTCGTGGTGACCGCCGTATCAAACGGTGCCAACCTGAATGACGGAATGGATGGAATGGCCGCAGGTAATTCCGCCATAATCGGCGCCACGCTCGGTATCCTGGCATACGTATCGTCGCACATCGAGTTTGCAAGTTATCTGAACATTATGTATATTCCGGGGTCGGAAGAACTCGTAATTTATATCTGCGCCTTCATCGGTGCATTGATCGGCTTCCTGTGGTATAACGCTTATCCGGCACAAGTATTTATGGGAGATACGGGTAGCCTCACTATCGGTGGTATCATTGCCGTTTTCGCTATCATCATCCACAAAGAATTACTCATACCGATTCTTTGCGGTGTATTCCTGGTAGAGAATTTATCGGCTATCCTGCAACGGGTTTACTACAAGCTGGGAAAACGGAAAGGAGTAAAGCAGCGGTTGTTCAAACGGGCACCGATCCACGACCATTTCCGTACTTCCATGAGCCTGATAGAACCGGGATGTACAGTGAAATTTACCAAGCCCGACCAATTGTTTCACGAATCAAAGATTACCGTCCGTTTCTGGATTGTAACGATTGTGCTGGCAGCAATAACAATAATAACGCTTAAGATAAGATAACCTCCGGCCCTTGTCGGTTGTCGGAAGCGGGTTTCCGTTCGGAAATCCAACGATATATAGAGAGTATTAACCCGATTATTAACTTTTAAAAGATGTGCCCAACGAATAAGCAACTCAGCATATTGGAAACAAGAGCACATTATTGTAGATGAAAAGAATTGTAATATTAGGAGCTGGCGAAAGCGGCGCAGGTGCAGCCGTGCTTGCCAAAGTTAAAGGATTTGAGACATTTGTTTCGGACATGTCCGCTATCAAGGACAAGTATAAGGAACTTCTGGACAGCCACGCTATTGCCTGGGAAGAAGGACACCACACCGAAGAACTCATTCTGAATGCCGATGAGGTTGTCAAAAGCCCCGGTATCCCGAATGACGCTCCACTCATCCTGAAACTGAAAGCTCAAGGAACGCCGGTTATCTCAGAAATTGAGTTTGCCGGACGCTATACTGATGCCAAAATGATTTGTATCACCGGTTCTAACGGAAAAACAACCACCACTTCCCTGATTTACCATATTTTCAAGAGTGCAGGTCTGAATGTAGGTTTGGCAGGCAACATTGGCAAGAGCCTTGCTTTGCAGGTAGCCGAAGATCATCATGACTATTATATCATCGAATTGAGTTCTTTCCAGTTGGACAATATGTATAACTTCCGTGCGAATATCGCCGTATTAATGAATATCACACCGGATCATCTGGACCGCTACGACCACTGTATGCAGAATTACATTGATGCCAAATTCCGCATTACACAAAACCAGACACCGGACGACGCCTTCATCTTCTGGAATGACGACCCTATCATCAGACACGAGCTTGCCAAGCACGGTCTGAAAGCTCATTTGTATCCTTTTGCTGCCGTCAAAGAGGACGGAGCTATTGCCTATGTAGAAGACCATGAGGTAAAAATCACCGAACCGATTGCCTTTAACATGGAACAGGAAGAACTGGCATTGACAGGACAGCATAATTTATATAACTCATTAGCTGCCGGTATCTCGGCAAACCTGGCCGGCATTGCCAAAGAGAACATCCGCAAAGCTCTCTCCGACTTCAGGGGAGTGGAACATCGGTTGGAAAAAGTAGCGCGTGTCCGCGGCATTGATTTTATCAATGACTCAAAAGCGACGAATGTCAACTCCTGCTGGTATGCCCTGCAAAGCATGACTACCAAAACGGTATTGATTCTCGGCGGCAAAGACAAAGGCAACGACTATACTGAGATCGAGGATTTGGTACGTGAAAAGTGCTCTGCCCTGGTATACCTGGGACTCCACAACGAGAAACTCCATGACTTCTTCGACCGCTTCGGTTTGCCCGTAGCTGATGTACAAACCGGAATGAAGGATGCCGTAGAAGCAGCCTACAAACTGGCAAAGAAAGGTGAAACCGTATTATTAAGCCCTTGCTGCGCTTCTTTCGACCTCTTCAACAGTTATGAAGACCGTGGCGACCAGTTCAAGAAATACGTAAGGGAGTTGTAATACGAAGAAAGCCGTAATGTTGTAATCAATAATTCGTAATAGACAAAGTGGATTTATTAAAGAACATATTCAAAGGTGACAAGGTAATCTGGATTATCTTCCTCTGTCTCTGCCTCATCTCAATCATTGAGGTGTTTTCGGCAGCTTCGACACTGACCTACAAAAGTGGTGACCACTGGGGACCGATTACACAGCATTCCATCATCCTAATGGTAGGTGCCGTAGTAGTGGTGTTTCTGCACAATGTCCCCTACAAATGGTTTCAGGTATTTCCGGTATTTCTATATCCGGTTTCCCTTGTTCTATTGGCATTCGTCACGTTAATGGGTATCATTACGGGCGACCGTGTCAACGGAGCAGCCCGCTGGATGACTTTCATGGGATTACAGTTCCAACCGTCGGAACTAGCCAAAATGGCTGTCATCATTGCAGTTTCGTTTATCCTGTCGAAGAAACAGGATGAATATGGCGCCAATCCCAAAGCCTTTAAATACATCATGATTCTTACCGGACTGGTCTTCATACTTATTGCACCGGAAAACCTGTCAACGGCTATGCTGTTATTCGGTGTAGTGTGCATGATGATGTTCATCGGACGGGTATCTGCAAAAAAACTGTTCGGAATGCTGGGATTGCTGGCACTTGTAGGTGGGGTCGCCGTAGGAATACTAATGGCTATCCCTGCCAAGACACTGCACAACACTCCGGGACTCCACCGTTTCGAAACCTGGCAGAACCGTGTTTCCGGCTTCTTCGATAAGGAAGAGGTTCCCGCCGCCAAGTTCGATATTGATAAAGACGCACAGATTGCACATGCACGTATTGCCATTGCCACCAGCCACGTAGTAGGCAAAGGTCCGGGAAACTCCATACAACGCGACTTCCTCAGCCAGGCTTTTTCTGACTTTATCTTCGCTATTGTAGTCGAAGAAATGGGACTGATAGGAGGCATATTCGTGGTCTTCCTTTATCTATGGCTATTGATGCGCGCCGGACGAATCGCACAGAAATGCGAACGGACTTTTCCCGCCTTCCTCGTCATGGGTATTGCCTTACTGCTAGTATCACAGGCCATATTGAACATGATGGTTGCCGTCGGACTATTCCCCGTCACGGGACAGCCGTTGCCTCTGGTCAGCAAGGGAGGAACAAGTACGTTGATTAACTGCGCTTATATCGGAATGATATTAAGCGTGAGCCGATATACCGCTCATCTGGAAGAACAGAAAGAGCATGATGCACAACTTCAACTGCAAATTGAAACAAATGCCGCAGATTCCGAAGCACAGGCGGCTGCCGAACCGACAGCACAGATTCTGAACAGCGACGCCAAGTTTGAAGATGAAAATGATATCAATAAAGGGTGAACAAGATCTGTAAACGATGAATGGTGAATGATGAACGGTAAACGGAGAACAACGGATAGAAGAAAGGATTATTATGGAAAAAGAACTTAGAATCATCATTAGCGGTGGAGGTACAGGAGGACATATCTTCCCAGCTGTTTCCATTGCGAACGCTATAACGGAACTGCGTCCTGACGCAAAGATACTCTTTGTAGGAGCCGAAGGGCGTATGGAGATGCAGCGGGTTCCCGATGCAGGCTACGAAATCATCGGTCTGCCGATAGCGGGATTTGACCGCAAACGCTTATGGAAGAATGTAGCTGTACTCGTGAAGTTGGCACGCAGCCAATGGAAAGCACGAAACATTATCAAAAACTTCCGCCCGCAAGTGGCAGTCGGTGTAGGCGGATACGCCAGTGGTCCTACATTAAAGACAGCCGGCATGATGGGAGTTCCTACTTTAATCCAAGAACAGAACTCGTATGCAGGAGTTACCAATAAATTGCTTGCACAGAAAGCGAGAAAGATTTGCGTTGCTTATGACGGAATGGAGAAGTTCTTCCCTGCCGACAAGATTATCATGACGGGAAATCCGGTCCGCCAGAATCTGACGAAGGACATACCTTCTAAAGAGGATGCACTACACTCTTTCCACTTACAGCCGGATAAAAAGACAATCCTGATTGTAGGCGGCAGCTTAGGAGCAGGTACTATCAACAAAACGCTGACCACCGGACTGTCTGCTATCAAAGAGAACAGTGATGTCCAGTTTATCTGGCAAACCGGGAAATACTATTATCCGCAAGTAACGGAAGCCGTAAAAGCGGCGGGAGAAACCCCGAATTTATATGTGACGGATTTCATCAAGGATATGGCAGCAGCGTATGCAGCGGCCGATCTTGTAATCTCCCGTGCCGGAGCCGGTTCTATTTCCGAATTCTGCCTTTTGCACAAGCCGGTTATCCTGGTACCTTCGCCCAACGTAGCAGAAGACCACCAGACCAAAAACGCACTGGCATTGGTAAACAAGCAAGCGGCCATTTATGTAAAAGACAGTGAAGCGGAAACCAATTTATTGGATGTAGCCCTGTCTACAGTCAAAGATGAACAGAAACTGAAAGAACTAAGTGAAAATATTGCCAGATTAGCTTTACCCGATTCTGCAAAAATCATTGCACAGGAGGTTATCAAACTGGCGGAAAAAAAATAATAAAAAAAGCAATGAATATAGAAACGATAAAATCAGTCTATTTCGTAGGTGCCGGCGGCATCGGAATGAGTGCACTTGTACGTTACTTCCTTTTCAAAGGCAAAGTAGTGGCAGGCTACGACCGTACCCCTACTCCACTGACTGAAACCCTGATCGCCGAAGGCGCACAAATACATTACGAAGAAAACATCGACCTGATTCCGGAAGCCTGCAAGGACAAGGAAAGTACGCTCGTCGTATTCACTCCCGCCGTTCCGCAGGAACACGAAGAACTGGTTTATTTCCGTAACAACGGATTCGAAATACAGAAACGCGCCCAAGTGCTGGGAACAATCACTCATTCGAGCAAAGGCTTATGCGTAGCAGGAACTCATGGCAAGACCACCACGTCGACCATGACTGCCCACCTGCTCCACCAGTCGCACGTGGAATGTACCGCCTTCCTCGGAGGAATCTCAAAGAACTACGGCACCAACTTGCTGCTTTCTCAAAAAAGCCCTTACACGGTCATTGAAGCAGACGAGTTCGACCGTTCTTTCCATTGGCTATCCCCTTATATGTCCGTTATCACGGCCACAGATCCCGACCATTTGGATATTTACGGTACAGAACAGGCCTATCTGGAAAGTTTCGAGCATTACACAACTCTCATTCAACCGGGCGGCGCATTGATTATCCGTAAAGGCATCTCCCTACAACCGAAAGTACAACCCGGCGTCCGTGTCTACAACTATTCACGTGACGAAGGAGACTTCCATGCCGAAAACATCCGCATCGGAAACGGAGAAATATTCATCGACTTCGTAGCCCCGGATACCCGGATCAACGACATCCAGTTAGGAATCCCAGTAAGTATCAACATTGAGAACGGAGTAGCTGCCATGGCATTGGCACACCTGAACGGAGTGACCGATGAAGAAATCAAAAAAGGCATGGCCAGCTTCCGCGGAGTAGACCGCCGGTTCGACTTCAAGATAAAGAACGACCGGGTAGTCTTCCTGAGCGACTATGCACATCATCCCTCTGAAATCAAACAGAGCGTGTTGTCCATGCGCGAACTCTATAAGGACAAGAAGATCACAGCTATCTTCCAGCCACATCTATATACCCGCACACGCGACTTTTATCAAGACTTTGCCGACAGCCTCTCGCTGCTCGACGAAGTAATTCTGGTAGATATCTATCCGGCACGCGAAGCACCGATTCCGGGCATCACCAGCAAACTGATTTATGATAACCTCCGCCCGGGTATCGAAAAAAGTATGTGTAAAAAAGAAGATATACTGAACATTCTGAAAGATAAAAACATTGAAGTATTAATTACTCTGGGAGCAGGAGACATCGACAACTATGTCCCCGAAATATGTAAAATCCTCGAAAACCGATAAAGCTTATGGTAAAGAGAATCCTTCTATCCATTGTCATGCTGGCGCTCATAGCCTACCTTATCGTAGCTATCACCACCTTCAACCGCAAGCCTGCCGACCAGACCTGCCGTGACATGGAACTTGTCATCAAGGATACCGCTTACGCCGGCTTCATCACTAAAGACGAGCTGAAAGGGATCCTTCAGCAAAAAGGGATCTACCCTATCGGAAAGAAAATGGAACGTATCTCTACCAAATCATTGGAACGGGAACTGAGCAAGCACCCGCTCATCGACCAGGCAGAGTGTTACAAAACTCCCAGCGGCAAAGTTTGCGTAGAAGTAACCCAACGCATCCCTATCCTCCGGGTGATGAGTTCCAACGGCGAGAATTACTATCTCGACAACAAAGGAACTGTGATGCCGCCGGAGGCAAAATGCGTCGCCCACCGGGTAATTGTCACCGGAAACGTAGAAAAGTCGTTTGCAATGAAGGATTTAT